>Ga0099364_10012587_pt1 | contig 11393 bp, 6 predicted proteins | sample TergutTh196P3_FD_73070 | JGI IMG/M metagenome (GOLD analysis project Ga0099364, IMG submission 73070) | Microcerotermes parvus P3 segment gut microbial communities from Pointe-Noire, Republic of the Congo - Th196 P3 | ecosystem: Host-associated > Arthropoda: Insects > Digestive system > Gut ...
CTGATAAATTTGCCGGAAGGCTAAACTTTGTATTTTACCAGGCTGATTTGAAAGACCTGAAAATTACTGCCTGGTACAAAGATAGCAAAGAAAACGAGGATAAAGGTGTTCAGTAAAAAGATAACAACAATTCTGCGTCTTTACAGAAAAAACAGTATGTTGAAATTGTAAGGGCAAAAAATTTTTTGCCCTTACAAACTATGTGTAACATTGTAATTCATTGCAATGCCATAATTTTCTTGACTAATAACCCACACCTTAATTAAATACAACCAAACAACCCTGAGGTATACATAAATGAAAAGAACGCTATTATTCATATATTTTATCGCTATATCACAATTAACCATATCTGCTGAAAATATTGATTATAGCAGCAGAATCCAACCGGGTAAATGGCTTAGGAACATAGTTGTAAATACTGAATTTATGGGTGAAACTTCTACTGCAAATATACAGATATATTTCCCAAAAGACTATGTAAAGGGAAAAAAATTAAGGACAATAATAGCTTTACATGAGTCTAATAAAAATGAACGCGATTGGGAATCTTCAGGCGTAGAATCTTTTGCTAATAAATACAATATGGTTATTGTATGTCCAAATATGAAGAGATCTGTTTATGAGGATTCATTCTACCCAGAAACAACTTATAAATGGAATGTAATTCCCGGCAGTAAATTTTTGGGTGAGACTTTGATAAAGTTTCTCAATAATAATTTTTCCCTTGCTTTAAAAAGAGAAAGCACAGGCATTATGGGTGTAGAAGCAGGAGCTCATGGAGCGCTGCTTACACCATGTTATTATCCTAATAGATTTAAGGCTGCTGCTGGAATTTCAGGTTATTATGATCCCACTGCTATGCAGAACAGTAAAATGATAGAATCAGTTTACGGCGACTACAAGAATTTTCAAGCCAGATGGGAGAATGATGCAAGCCCGCTTAAGCTTGCTGAAAAACTTAAGGGTGTTCATGTATTCCTGTATCACGGACTCAAATATGATTCATATCAACCTGAGCAGTCGCGTATTATGGCTATTAAGATTAAACAGCTTCAGAAAAAATCCTCTGACTATTCCATTACATATAAAGAGAATAAAAACGGCTCCAGAGGATGGGCTCATTGGAGCAATCAGGTATCTGATATTATGAGTTTTATGAATGAAAATCTTTCGGAATAATTTTTACTTTATGTTCTTCTTAATGTAGCCAATTTCAGATTCATTGATCATAAATATTTTGTATATATATTCATTTAGTTGATCATGTGCCCCGCCATCCTCTATATTTTTTACTAAATATAAAATATAGTCATGATCGGATTTTGATAAAACCGGAATCGGCAGTTCTTCAAGATGACCCTTTAGTACTTTGATTGAAGAGAATTTTTTTTGGAATATATATTGGTACAGCTCGGAATTTAAAAATGCCATTACAACTTTGATGTCAATATCTTCAAACTGAGGAATTAATATATTAGCGCTGTTTAAAGTCAGCCTCTCTTCTTTATCATATGCAAAGACCAGTTTGTTTGAAATATATCTGTAAATTAATTTTTCACTATTCCTGTATATACTAATATCAGCTGTTTGTTGAAATCTGTCTGGTTCAAATTTAATAAATGAATTAGAGGTCGAAATTTTATAAGGGCTTATGTCTATACCTTTTATAACAGGTTCGCATCCTTTAAGCTTTGTTGATTTTATATAGTAGTCGTTGTTTCCTGTAACTATACCAAGCGCCCAGACAGCATTATTTTTTAAAGTCCTGTGATTATGCGAATAAACCTTTGATAAAATCTTTTCATCTTCAGAATTTATATTAATATTAAATATCAAATCTCTATTACTCCCAAGTTCTGTATAACTGATACTCTTTATTTCTTGTGAGTTTACTATTTTTACACCATCATTTTTTTTGCTGTTCGCAATATCAATAATAATAGTCGGACTGTATATATTTCTAAAAACTTTTTGCTTCTGTTCAATTCTTGAGATATGGTATTTATTATAAATATATTTCCTTATATCGCTATGAATCTTTACATTTAGAACGGATTCAGGGAGAACAAATGAAAGCATTCCATTCTCTTTAAGAAGTTTAAGACTCTTAACTAAAAAAAATGAGAATGACTCGCCTGAGCTAATCTCAGGGTAATACTGCTTAAAGATTTTAAGATCACTATTGCTAAAATGTGAACCCCATGGCGGATTTGTTGCAATGCAGTCAAATTCGGTTAAGTTTAGCTTGTCATACAAAAAATTTTGGTCAATATCAAATAGAAAATCTGCGCAGAATATATTCGGATAAAAGTCTATATCCGGAAATTTCATAATAAGATTTATCTTTGCAATGTTCACTGCAATTGCATCTATATCAATTCCATAAATATTTTCAGGATCTTTAATCGTATCGCCAGATGATAAAAGGAACTGTCCTGTGCCGCAGCACGGATCAAGAAATTTACTGTTTGGAGATGTTACTCTTTTTGTAATCTCAGAAACTACACTATCCGGTGTATAGTACATACCAAGTTTGCACTTTGTACCCTCCATGAGAATTGACTGATATATTATCCCTGCAATATTACTCCTTTCAGGAATTGAGATATTAAGTATTTCAAAAAACTCAGGTTTAATCTCAGGTAGAGAATCCCGCCATTCCGTTAAAATTTTACTGAGATTTTTTCTATTCTTAATATTTATATTTTTTGAGCAGATAATTTTTTTTGGTTCTATTCCGGCTAACATATTTTTTTTATTTAAAAGAATCAATGAGATAAAAAACAGTGCAGATGTAAATGTAATGTTATGTCTCATTACAAAATCCAAAATTTCCAATACTGCGTGCTTTTCTTCAATAGTATGAAAAAGCTCCTTGGAAAAAAATATTTTTGATGAGCCGAATTTATTTGCACGGGTTGTTAAGCGGTTAAGATCTCCGTTGAGTATACGGTTGCGGAGAGATAAAACATCATCTTTAAGAAAAATTAATCCCGCATTGTTCATTGATGTTTTTATAAATCCGTGGCGTACCCAGTTTCTTACAGAAGTTTCTGATATTCCAAGTATGTGCGCTGTTTCTGATACGGATATATGTTTTTTAGCAGATAATGATTCCATCTATATTACCTGATCATTTGCATATACTATTTCTCCATTGCATATAGTATATTCAACTCTTCCATATAATGTCTTGCCAATGAATGGTGTATTTTTACATTTTGATTTTAAAAATTTATCGTCCACTAAAATCTTTTCTTCAGGATTTATTATGGTAATATCAGCCATCTCGCCTTGTTTTAGTTTTCCGCGTCCAAGATTAACTATATCAGAGGGATTGCATGTTACTTTTGAAAATGCTTCAATATAAGAAAAATTATTGTTGCGGACTAATTCTGTTATGATGAGCGGTACTGCTGTTTCAAGACCTATAATTCCAAAGGGAGTATACTCAATCTCCTGCATTTTTTCAAAGAGTGCATGAGGCGCATGGTCGGTTGCTATAACATCAATTGTGCCATCTTTAAGACCTCTTATTATTTCTTTTCTGTCAAACTCTGTTCTTATAGGCGGATTCATCTTTGCCATTGAAAGATACTCTTCCATTGCATCGTCATTAAGCGAAAAATAATGGGGCGCTGTTTCACAAGTAACAGATATTCCGTCTGATTTTCCACGCCTTATCAGCTCAACAGATCCGGATGATGATACATGACATATATGGAGTCTGCCATGTGCTAATCTTGCTAAGATTATATCTCTTGCTATCATTACCTCTTCAGCCTCACGCGGAATACCGCGAAGACCAAGCCTGACAGAATTTAATCCCTCATTCATTAATCCGTCATCAGAAAGAAGTTTATCCTCTGCATGTGATAGTATCGGGACATTGAACATGCGTGAATATTCAAGTGCGCGCCTCATTACAAGCGAATTCATCACAGGCTTTCCGTCATCGGTAAAGGCTACCGCTCCTCCTTTAACAAGTTCACCCATCTCTGAAATCTCTTCACCCTTTCCTCCCTTCGTAATATTGGCAGTAGGAAAAACATTTATAGGTCCCTTCTCAGACTCCATAATCACAAATCTTACAAGCGCCTGATTGTCAATTACAGGCGAGGTATTGGGCATTGTACACACAGATGTAAATCCGCTTTTAGCAGCAACTCTTGCTCCTCCTATTATTGTTTCAACATCCTCCCTGCCTGGTTCTCTAAAGTGAACATGCATATCAATAAGTCCGGGAAGGACTAAAGAACCCTTAACATCAATTATTTCATCACCGTCAGCCGGGTGAAAATTATTGCCTATATCTTTAATTCTGTCTTTTTCAATTACAATATCGAATTTATCATCTGTTTTGCTTGCAGGATCAATGAGTCTCCCGTTTTTAATTATTATTCCCATATACTAATTCCCCTCTCCGTCGCTAAGTGCCGTACCGCCTGCCAATAGATAAAAGATAGCCATCCTTACTGCAACCCCATTAGTTACCTGTTCATTGATTATAGAATTTGGGCTGTCTGCTACAGCATCGTCAAGTTCAATTCCGCGGTTCATCGGACCGGGGTGCATAACAAGTATATCAGGTTTGCATCTTTTAAATCTCTCTTCTGTAAGAGAATATAAGCGGTTATATTCCCTTATGGATGGAAATAATGATCCTCTCTGTCTTTCCCTTTGTATTCTCAACATATTTATTACATCAAGTTTTGGTACCAGTTCATCTAAGTTATATGTAATATCTACATCATATTGTTTAAATTCATCAGGCAGAAGCGTAGAGGGACCGCATAGGGTTACTTTAGCGCCAAGTTTTTTAAAGGCTATTGCATCTGATCTTGCAACCCTTGAATGCTTGATATCTCCTATTATGCCGATATGAAGTCCTTTAAGAGACCCCCTTGCTTCTATTATGGAATAAGTATCAAGTAGTGCCTGTGTGGGATGCGCATGATAACCGTCACCGCCGTTTATTACAGATGCATTAATATTTTTAGATAAAAAATGAGGCGCTAAAGAGGCCTCATGTCTCATCACAATATAATCAGCTTTCATCGCCTCTAAGGTTCGCACCGTGTCTATGAGAGATTCCCCTTTCACAACACTTGATGTTGTAACCGGAACATTTACAGTATTTGCCGAAAGCATCTTAGCTGCAAGTTCAAAACTGAGCCTTGTGCGCGTAGAAGGCTCATAAAACAGGGTGCATACTGTTTTACCCCTTAGTACAGGAACAGTCTTAACATCACGGGTAAAAACATCTTTAAAGTATGTTGCTGTTTTGCAAATGAGAATTATCTCATCGGTCGATAGTGATTTAATATCAAGAAGATCCTTTTTATTTAACGAATTCATATGGTTTTTTCCTTGACTCAATATTCGATATATTTACTAACTATACCATAGGTGTCAATATTATTTATGTCTCATTATATTTTTTTTTGTTATATTCTAAATTCATAGGAGTAAATTACATGAAAAGAGTTGTTATCACATCTGCGGTTAGGACCGCTGTCGGCAGTTTCGGAGGAAGTTTTAAAGAAGTTCCTTCTTCAGAATTAGGCGCAACTGTAATGAAAGAAGCCTTAGTTCGTTCCAAGATACAAGGAAAAGATGTGGATGAAGTTATTTTTGGATGCGTTCTCCAGGCAGGATTAGGACAGAATATTTCACGTCAGTGTTCTATCAAGGCAGGTTTGCCTGTTGAAGTTCCTGCATTGACTATTAATAAAGTCTGCGGATCAGGTTTAAGAAGCGTGTCATTAGCAGCGCAATTAATTAAAGCAGGCGATGCCGATGTAGTTTTAGCCGGAGGAACAGAGAGTATGAGTATGGCTCCGTATATTTCCAACAAACCGCGATGGGGTTCAAGGATGGGCAATTTTGAGCTCATAGATGAAACGGTATTCACAGGGCTTACAGACATATTCAATGGTTATCACATGGGTATTACTGCTGAGAATTTAGCTGAAAAATTTAATATTACACGTGAAGATCAGGACAAATTTGCGCAGAGTTCACAGGAAAAAGCAAAAAAGGCTATTGAGAGCGGAAGATTTAATGATGAGATAGTTCCTTTTGAAGTTAAAACAAGAAAAGGTTCTGTGATAGTAGATAAGGATGAACATTACAGTCCCAATTCTGCACTTGATGCTCTGTCTAAACTAAAAGCTGCATTTAAAAAAGAGGGTACAGTAACTGCAGGTAATGCTTCGGGAATTAATGACGGCGCAGCAGCAATAGTTGTAATGAGCGAAGAAAAAGCCAAGGCTATTGGCGCTCCCATTATGGCTGAGATTATAAGTTATGCTTCAGGCGGAGTTGACCCGTCTATTATGGGATATGGTCCTGTTCCATCTATAGCTAATGCTCTTAAAAAGGCAAATATGCAGCTTTCCGAAATTGAACTATTTGAACTTAATGAAGCTTTTGCCGCACAAGCTATGTCTGTTGTTATAGGTCTTGAGAAAGAAGGTATCGGCAAAGTAGATATGGATAAAGTCAATGTTAATGGCGGAGCTATTGCAATTGGTCACCCCATCGGCGCTTCCGGTGGAAGAATACTTGTAAGCTTACTCCATGAACTTAAAAAGCAAAATAAAAAAACAGGTCTTGCGTCTCTCTGTATCGGCGGAGGAATGGGGACAACACTTATAGTTAAGATGGTTTGATTATTTTATTTATTCTTAATAAAAGAATAAACCTCTTAATAGTTAAGATGGTTTAATTATTATTTTATTTATTCTTATAGTATGTAGAGGCGGATAATTATCCGCCTCTACATACTATAAAATAACACACCGCATGCCGTAGGCATGCGGTGTCTCTCTTTTAAAATAAAAAAATACTTGCTAAATATGAATATAGTGCTATTTGTGTAAAAAATGATGATTCGGGAAGGATAAATAAAATATGAGATTTAAAATAAAAGATTTCCGCAACAGATTAGCACGAAATCTATACGAAAAATATTTTATATTAAAAAAAAGAAAAGAAAAATTTTGGAACAGGTTTGTTGAAAAGGGTCATGAAAAGATGACTATAATGTTTATTCCTCACGATGAGAAGAAGATAGTCAATTTTCAGATATCAAAATTTATCATAATGTTTTTTGTCAGCCTGTTTGTCTTCATTATTATAACATCATCATATGCTGTAATAAAAAATAGAACCGAACAGGATGAGGCAAAAAGACAACTTCTTGCATATAGGGGTATTAAGGCTGATCTTGTTAAATATGAAGAGTTGACAAATGAAATATCAAATATTGTGAAGGAGCTTAAACCTGAAATAGAAAATATATATAAACTTGCATCAGATACGGAAGATATAGACGATCTATGGGCTTACAATGATTTTGATCTTGATGGGATGGAGAAATTCCTAAAAAATAAAAAGGTGATCTCTAATGATATTTTTTCAATGAAGAAAGTTCAAACAGATTTAACTAATGCTACAAATATTATTAAAACAGTTGAAAAATTTATAAATGAAAGAAACAGGGTTGTAAATCAGATACCTTCATTGATTCCAAATCCGGGACATATAACATCTCTTTTCGGATGGAGAAGATCGCCGTTTGGTCATGGAAGGGATTTTCATACAGGTATTGATATTGCAGCTGCGCCGGGTACGGCAATACGTTCAACAGCGCCGGGTTATATTGTGTTTGCAGGATGGATGGGAGGTTATGGTAAAGCTGTTAAAATCAGACATAAATATGGCTATGAAACAATCTATGCTCATATGAGCGCAGTTAACGTTGGAGTTAGTACTAATGAGATAAAAGCCGGAACTGTAATAGGTTTTGTTGGTATGACCGGTAATGCAACGGGAAATCACTGCCATTATGAAATTAGACTTGGAGATGTATCCATTAATCCATACCCATATATGAGTAGAATGTGGTAATATTTTTATTGCCCGGTTTATAGCAATATTCTACAATCGGCTGTTAAAATAAATTATTAATAACAGCAAATGAATGTTTAGAATATTTATAGTTTACTCCTTAGCGGTTATTGTAATAACAGCATCTATATATTATGCTGTAGGTCAAAATAATCCTGCCTTAAATGAAGAAACGACTCAATCCCTTAAACAAAATGATGAAGAAAGCCAATCTGTTAAAGAAACCGGCAGTGATAACATTTTTACCACAGATAATGCCGGTAGTGATACTTTTTTTAAAAAGAATGAATGGACCGAATATGTAACAGATCCTCAATATAATGAGCACATAGCCCGAATTAAAGAGGGTAATATATATTCTGATGATATGGTAAATATAAATGCCCTTGGTTCCATTCAAGTTAATCTTGGATATGGAAATTCTATTTATACAAGCAGTAAGTATAAGCAGTATGATGAAGACAAACCGGAATCCAGAGTAATAAATTCAGGTTTTCTTCCTGAGCAGATTATTCAGTTACATATGGATGGTACTATTGGCGACAGGATTACCGTATTTATTGATCATGATAGCAAAAAAGAAGATAATCGCTATATTATGAATTACAAGGCTGTCTCTGATAATGAGGTTATAAGAGAGATAAATGTCGGAGAGATAGATATAAAGTTTAATCATTCAAAATATGCTGTTTATGACAATACAGACGCAAAGGGTCTTGGAGCGGATTTTACAATAAGAAAGGGTAATCTATTATTTAAGGCATTTGGAAGTGTAGCCCGCGGAGAGACTGCAGTAGAATATTTTAGAGGTAATTCATCCCCTGGTGAGATAGCAATCTTAGATTATCAATACATTAGAGGAACCTACTACCAGCTTGAACCGTTTCTCAGATATGCCGAAACGCTTTCTGAACTAAATGGCGATCCAAATTTAACAGTAGCTATGACATCTAAGCTGAATAATCCTGATAACTATACATTAAATCCGATCAATATTTCACCATCCGGTTTTGAAATCTATATTGATGACCAGAATCCTTATACCAACAATAATGCCATTACACTGCCGGCTGACGCTGACAGAGGCAATTACACAAAAATGGTAAATGGCAGTGATTACACGATTAATTTCACCACAGGTGTTATTCACTTTTTAAGAAGCATACCTGAAAATTCCAGAATATTTGTATTATATAGAAGAGGTGAGGGGACACTAGACCCTTGCGCTTTCAAGCCGGGAGAGGGACCTAATATCTCTCTAAGTAGTAATGATAGATTTTTTGTTTTTATTAAGTATGGATATTCAATAAAAGATAAAAATATTTATGGCAAGAAACTTTTTGATGTATATGAAATAAGATCAGTCTATTCGCTTGGCGCCAAGAACATAATTGCTTCGGATTTCTCTTTAAATTTTTATGAAGAAAATCATATAATGCAGAAAACTACTATAGATAAATTAGGTAAATATAGATTAGACCTTGTTGATGGGACAATATCATTTTATACAAGAGAACCATTTAAAGCATTGCTTAGCGAATTAAATGCTTCAAAGATATACAGTGAAATAAGAATTTCAGATACCTATCTATACTCAAAATATCAAATGGCTTCTGCCTATTATTCTGAGGCAAGAGTCTTTAAACTCAAATATGATAACTTAATTGAAAACAGTGTGCGCATTAAGGTTGATGAAAGGGAGCTATCCTCATCCCTTTACAGCGTAGATCATGAATCCGGTTTTGTATCATTTTCTAATTTTGAAAATCCTGTAATAAGTTCGGATACAAGAATTGAGATCAAGTATGAATATCTTCCATTTGGTGCTATGGCTGAAAAATTTATAGGAGGAATGCGTGCAGATTATGATATAAACAAGAGTTTAAGGATTGGAGGGAGTATTCTTCTTTCAAGGGATGGACGAATGGATGTTATTCCTGAGGTAGGACAGGAGGGCGGTCAAACCCTTATGTTTGAAGGTGATGCTTCTCTAAAGTTAAATCCGAACAGAATTGCTGATCTATATAATATATTTGCAGATAAGAAAAAAAAATCAATCCCGATAGAATTTTCTGCTTATGGCGAATATGCAAGGAGCTATACAGATACAAATACATTCGGTAAAGCCCTTATTGACAACATGGAAAAAGCTGATGAGATAATATCGATTTCTCTATCTGAAAAAGATTGGCAATTATCATCAATGCCGGGTTCATATACCCAAAATGATCGGGGTATACTTTACTATAAATACTACAGAGATTTAAGCTCTCTTGAAACTTTAAGAGGACTGGGCTTTACACCATATGAAATAAATTACTCTGTAAAACCCGGACCTTATAATATTGCCATGGGTCATATTACAGATAACAATATATTAGAACAAAGCCAACAGATGTCTCTTGTATTTGATTTTGATTTTTCCCCCTCCCATCCTTTTATTCCTCCTTCTAATCCCACTAACTCTGTTGTTGCTGTTGTTACCAGACGTTTAACTGATACAGCTATTGATCTTTCAGGCATGCAATATATTGAGGTTTGCTTTAAGTATGATGGAGGATCCGGCGAATCAGTTACTTTATCAATGGATATTGGGACTGTTAATGAAAATTCTGATGGGAGTAGTCCCACAAATCGTTCTCCATATACAGAGGATGTTAATAGGAATGGCTATATAGATTCTAATCCTTCAATCGGATATTCTGAAGATAGAGGATATGAATTTCGTGGTAATAATCCAACGTGGGTAGGAGGTGGACCACGTTTAAATAGCACAACCTTGGGTGATGGCGTTCTAAACACTGAGGATCTGAATGGAAACGGAGTGTTGGATATTATAGACGATGTTTATACTGTTGGAGAAGTAATAACGCCGGATGCAGAATGGCAAAAGAAAAGATTTTATATTAGCTCATTAACGCCTGCCCAGAGATTGACTCTACAGCAGACAACAAGTATCAGATTATGGCTGAAACAAGGTCCCGGCTATAAGGGAAAAGTCTCAATAAGTAGTCTTAAGATTGTAAGCGCGAAATGGAAAAATCCCGAACTTGACGACGTGCCGGTAGAAAATTATAACAATATAAAAGTTACTCTTGTGAACTCCATTGATGACGAAGAATATAAGAAAGATTCTTTTTTAATCCGTGAAACCGGCGTTTACAAATCACTCTATGGAAGTAAAAGTGTTGATGAAATGGAGAGTGTAAGTGAAACTGCACTTCAAATAGAATATGATATTGAAAATTCATACAACAATGCTTCTATTCAAAGAAAATTTACAAAAGAGTTAGATATAAGTTTGTATAAGACAATGAGTATTTGGATTAATGTCAGAAACATCGACAGTACTAATACTCTCGGATTTATAGCAGGATCATCAAACAATGATTATATTGAATATAAAGATATAAAAGTTGATTTTCCGCTTATATGGAAAGAATTAAAACTAAAATTGTCCGAAAATTCAAATGGTA
>Ga0099364_10012588_pt1 | contig 11393 bp, 11 predicted proteins | sample TergutTh196P3_FD_73070 | JGI IMG/M metagenome (GOLD analysis project Ga0099364, IMG submission 73070) | Microcerotermes parvus P3 segment gut microbial communities from Pointe-Noire, Republic of the Congo - Th196 P3 | ecosystem: Host-associated > Arthropoda: Insects > Digestive system > Gut ...
CCTCTGTGGAGGGGTGGCAGGCGAAGCCTGACTGGGTGGTAGCGGCGGCAGGACGACCCGAAGCGCCGGGGTGATAGCGACGTTGGGTTTGCAAGCACACCTATCCTATCCAACAGATTGTGAAAGACGTGGAGAATTCCATGAATGACAAAGTTTCCGTATATCTCGAAGATGTTGCGGGAGAAATGGAGATGATCAATAACGAAAGTTCCACCTTCTTCAATACGGAAACAGGTGAGTTTGTGTTTTACAGTGAGCACTACTCAGACGATGCTATAGACCCGGATGAATTTGAGGAAGACAAATATGTCTGCTTGCCTTCCTCGTTCGACATTAATGAATATAGCATAATGCGGAGATTCGTCGAAGATGTGCAGGATTCGCACAAGCAGGAGTTGCTGTCGGTTGCCCTGGAGGGTAAGGGCGCGTTCCGGCGGTTCAAGGATACGCTGTATCGCGTGGATATGACTGACGAGTGGTACGCATTCAAGAAACAGGCGTTTATCGAGATTGCGCGAGAATGGTGTGAAGAAAATGAGATTCCGTATAAGGTTAAAAAGCCCGCGTAGGTTGATCTTGTAGCGCCATGTTCTCCTTGTAGCTTTATCGGCAGTGGTTTTGTAAACCGATGTTGGGACGCAGAGGATTGTTCCATCGACCAGCGTGAAGAAGGATCGCAATGCTTACGAAACTGGAGGGAACTGTAGCTTCGTATAAGGCAATTAGCACGAATTGTGTTCAATTAAAACTGGATGGTATACGGCCAGTCATTGAGCTAACCATCTCCGAGCCGTGGGTGATTAACAAGGGTGATGTAATTGTCGTCGCCGGTGAAGATGACGAAGAGACAGGAAAATTCATTGGCTACGCCTACATAAACGTCTCAGAGGGAGTGGTTGGGGAATACGATCCTGTAGCCGCAGGCGGATATCTTTTCTTGATTACGGCGTCAGCCGCAAAGTCAGTGCCAGAACCTTATCTTTGGAGGCTCCATGTCCTTTTGGTGCTTGTATGTGGGGGATTCGTTTGCCTATTTTTCAACGGACTCGTCGGCATGCTCATGTTGTCAGCGGGAGTTTTGATGGCAGGTCTTGGCTTCAAGAAGAGTAAAAGGGTGGAGGCTGCTTACATCAAAAGACTGGAAAATGCGCTTCGCTGCGTTTTCGAGCCCAGCACTGAATTAGTTGGAAAAAATATCCGCTACATCATTGATAAAGCAGGAGTACCCTCGCACTTCGGCAGTATGGATTATGGGACAGATGTAGCCCAATGGAAGGTTGGCACTGTAGTTGTTGAAGCCTGGTTCCAGGATGGGGTTTGCACAGAAGTACGGCCAATCAGAAAATAAAACGTATCAGTACCGCCATAAGCGGGTCTGCCATCAATGCGGCTTCCATACACCAGTTTCGACTATAGCTCCGAGGCAAATACTGAGCATGCAACGCCAAAGACCCGCAGTGCTTGCAAGGGTCTCTATGTACATGTACGATAAGGTGTACATATAAACTGGAACAGGAGTTTTTGCCATGGACGCCATTACCTACACCGCCGCCCGAGCCAATCTTGCAACCATGATGACCCGAGTTTGCCAGGATCACGAGGCGTTGATCATTACGCGCAACGGCCAACAGTCCGTGGTTATGATGTCGCTGGACGACTACAAAGCTCTTGAGGAAACCGCCTACTTACTGCGTAGCCCGGAGAACGCCAAACGCTTGCTCAGTGCTGTGGACGCACTGAACAAGGGCAAGGGCAAGGAACGGAGACTCACAGAGTGAGGCTCATCTTTGCCGAGGAAGCCTGGGGCGACTACCTGTACTGGCAGGCACAAGACAAGCGCATGGTCAAGCGCATCAACGAACTGATTGAGGCAACAAAGCGTGATCCCTTCTCGGGGATTGGCAAGCCCGAACCGCTGAAACATGCGTTGTCTGGCTTCTGGTCACGACGCATCACAGAGGAACATCGCATGGTGTACAAACTGGAGAGCGAAGACTCACTGCACATTGCGCAGCTTCGCTACCACTACTGACAGTAGTTTGCGCCTCCTAACTGTTTCTGTTCGTTCAAAATTGACCATCCCTGATGTGTCCCCCTTTTTTGGTCCTTTGAGCGCCTCCGATAATTCATTCAGGATATTCATGTGGGGTAATTTGGGTCTATCCCCCTTTTTTTGTTTTCGTTGGCGTCGTTTTTCTGGTTCTTGATGTACGGCTTGACGAATTGAGGGGCCATCAACCGAACGCTGTGACCTTGACGTTGAAACAGCCGCGCCCAGTGATGCGATCCACCACACGCTTCCATGCCGATCAGGCAAGGGGGCAATTTCTCGAAAAAACCTTCCACCTGAGCACGCGACAAGCGACGACGAACGACAACGCTTCCGTGGCGATCCACTCCGTGCACCTGAAAAACGTTCTTTGCCAGATCAAGACCAATACGTGTAACCTTCATCTCGGATTCCTCCTGTTGTTTGTTGACTGCGTTGTAACACTTCCAGTCTGGCACATTGCGATGCCGAAAGGGACAGGAGGAGTCCATTCCATTAACCTACGGGCTACGGCTCTTTAGACCCAGGAGAATATGATGCGCACAGTCGTTTGGGTGGTAGTGCTGCTGACATCAATGTTGGCTTGCTCTCAGGAACCAAGGCAAAAGCCCTCAAGAAGCGAATGCATCGTTGGTTTCCGCCTCGACTGGTCAGGCGTTCGTGCAAATCGCAGCGATGTCATCAATTCTCTTGATGTATCGCCAGAACTGTTCCAATCAGTATCGTTGGCTACTATGTCTACGCCAGATTCGGATCATCTTTATTTGCAGTTCTATAACAAGTGCCAGAATCGCCATGAACTCGCAGCACAACTGCTCAGCCATTGGCAAGGTCAAGAACCAACGCCTCGTTTCGTTCTAATTGATGAGGTGATTTGCCCCTCACCTATGACGATAGATGCTCGGGGAACACACTGGTCTGATATCGACCCTTCCTGCTCTACAGCCGACCCTTCAGAGGAAAAATAACAATATGATATACAGATATGCAGTAAAAACAGCCTTCCCATTCTGGAATGCACAGATGTTGGGGTTCGCAAACTCACCACACCACAACCTACGCCCTGCTTCCGACCGCATGCGCAGCATCGACGCCACGTCAGGCAACGCGCCCTTGAAGGCGCTCAAACTGTCATGACATGAAGTTCGTCGTCAAAATTTTTTAGCTAAAGTTAGTAGTCAGGACGTATTATGGGTGATATGCTGTTGTACCCTCGCCCGAATTCCTGAACCTTTGAATTCTGTGGGGCTCTCTGGATTATTGAACCTCTGAAAGGAGAACGACCATGAAGACACGCATCAATGGGCTGTTGTTGGGCATGATGGGCAGTTTTGTTTTTTGCGCGCCATCGTTTGCTCAGGATACAGGAAAAACGCACAATTTCAGCATCACGCCGGAAATATCCAAGTATGAGTACAAGGAGCCGGGCCTGATGAAACTTAGTGGCACGATGTATGGGCTTTCGGCTGAATACCTGAATAACGGCGGAGTTGGACGTATCAAAGGATCAGTGCCGATTCAGCTTCGAGGGCGGTTCACTTACATGTACGGCAAACTTGATTATGATGGACATCTCCAGAATATTTATACTGGCGAGAGAACACCATTCAAGGCCACCAATGATAAGAACTATTTCTTCGATACGGCCTTCTTGGGTGGTGTTGAATTCAAACTCAGCGAGAAACTTTCTATTTCTCCTTATACGGGGCTTGGTTATCGCTATCTTCTTGATAAAAAAAGAAAAAAAGATCCATACAATTACGATTACAAGCGTGAACAGACCTACTATTATCTTCCGATAGGGGCAGACTTGAAAGTTCCTTTGTCTTCCGGCTGGAGTCTCGCCTTCAATACCGAGATCGATGTTTTGCTGAGAGGTGAAAATAAATCTCATGTTGATGGCGGACTGAAGTTCCGGCAGAATAGCGGATATGGGTGGAGACTCGCGGCTAAAGTCGAAAAGAATCTCCACTCAGTGGGAATTTTTGCAGAGCCCTTTTACCGGTACTGGGACATCGCAAAATCGAATAAAGATACCGGTAATTCCGGTGCTTCTTGGCTCGAACCCAAAAACAAAACAAACGAATTCGGGTTGAGAATTGGCGTTACGTTCTGAAACACTGTAAGGGGCTTGCTTTCCGGGGAGCCCCTTGCTTGAATTTCGGAAACATTGCCGCTGGGATCGCTTGAGCGTGTAGGTTGGGGTGAGCGCAGCACACCCCAACTGAGCAGCGTTTCCGAATGGGATCGAACCCCAACACAACGGCATTCCCGGATAGGAAAGCCGTCCGGCCTGTGTGCCTGGGCATTCTCACCTCCATCGTTGGGGTGAGCGCAGGAACCCCAATACATGGGGGTTCCAAAACAAGAAAGTCATCTTCTGTGCACCCCAGCATATCATGCGGTTGTTTTATGCCCAATGTTGAGGTGAGCTGCGCTCACGCCAATCTACACGTTTGCGAAAACAAAAAAGCATAATCTTTTTGTATAATACCTTGTGTATATTTCCCATACCCGGACAAGATGATGGACGACACTTTCTATTACGCCAGCAACGACGCCATGTTCAAGATGATTTTTGGCGACGAACGGGACATCGGGCCGCTGGTCGCTTTCTTACAGGCGACGCTCGATCTGCCCCCGGAGGATTACGCCGAGGTGAGCCTCGTCAACCCGTTCCTGGCCCACGAACACCCCAACGACAAACTCGGCATCCTGGATGTCAGGCTCAGGACGGCCAGCGGAAAAAATATCGACATTAAGATTCAAATCGACAACGTCACAGAGATCCGCGAACTTATCGTCTATTATTTGAGCAGCATGGTCACAAGCCAGATCGGCAGAGGGAGCGACTTCCAGGACACCAGGCGGACGATATGTATCCTGATCGCAGATTTTGTGCTGATTCCGGAGAACAGGAGTTACCGTAACCGCTACCGGCTCTACGACCCGCAAACAGGTTCGGAGTTTAGCGACCTGCTTGAAGTGTGCGCGCTGGAGTTGCCCAAGCTGCCGCAAGACGCAGACGGAACGGCACTGTGGGACTGGCTCCAGTTCGTGGTAGCCCGGAAAATGGAGGTACTGGAGATGCTGACCGAAAAAAACCCGCAAGTCGGCAAGGCGGTTGCCAAGCTGGTGGAACTCAACAAAGACGAACGCGCGCGCATGATCGCCAGTTCGCGCGAGAGGCTGCGCATGGATCACGCGTCGCAATTACGCTTGGCGAGAGAGGAAGGCCGGGTAAAAGGCCGTGAAGAAGAACGTCTTTCAATAGCGCGTAACCTGATTTTCAATTTCGGGATGTCTGTTGAGGTGGTCGCGCGGGTCACGGGGCTATCTCGTGAGGACATTCAGACCTTGCTTCGCTGAATTCAGCGACGCTTCGCGCCACGACGCAAAAAGTGGCGTTTTGAGTCACCCCTGCCTGAAGGCAGGGGATTCCTCGATACGGTCCTGGGGAGCCTTCGGCTCCCTGTTACGCTTTGTCTCGCTTGTCTCCGCCATTAATGGCGGAGACAAGCGCGAGACCCGCGTTCAACTTACTCGTTCTCGCGCTTCGGCACGGGGGCGTAGGCTCGCAACAAGGTGAAAAGTCCCAACAGCGCGCCGACAGCGGCATAATCGGGACTGTACAGCACCAGTCCGGCTACGCCGGCTAACCAGCCGATCCAGCCGCATGACCGCAGCCCGGCCAGAAATCCCAGAACACCGAACGCCAGGGCAAAAATCCCTAACCGCTGCGCATGGAAACTTTGCGTCAACAGCCAGGTCAACCCGCAGGACAAGACGGAATCGCTTCCGTTCGGGCCGCAATCACGCGGCAAAAGGCCGTTTTCGATCACCCCGAAACGCAACGCCATCAACACCAGACAGAGCAGGCTCGCACCCAGGAACACGCGACGCAGCATGCGTCGCCCATCCACAGTCTCCCCGGAATCATTCGTATCCACCCGGCAAACCTCCTCAAAAAACCGGCTCATGCAGCATTTATGAAACAGAATAATTTTTTGTACTCAAAAGGTATATGGGCAAGCCAATTTCGGCTAACATAAAATTAACATAGAATGTCGTTAATTTTTTACGGTCCAGCAAAACCATGAAAAAAACCGTTACTTTCGTCCTGCGCTTTGCCGTTGCCATTGCCATTGCTGTCACGGTCGCCTCTCTTCAGTACCTGCTGTGGCACACCTACGGGAACAGCAACGAAGCGCCCTTTGATACCGGTTTCAGCATCAAGGGGTTCAGCTACAGCGGCTATCGACGCGGGCAGGATCCGCGTACCGGGCCGCACCCGGACGCGACCCAACTCGCCAGGGATTTCGAACTGCTCAGGAAGAGGACCGACAGCCTGCGCACGTATGGCATCTCCGATCTGCCCGCCCTGCTGCAAGAAGCCGGCAAGCACGATTTTCAGGTGACGGCGGGTATCTGGATCGACGACGACAAAAGCCGGAACGAGACCGAAGTCCGCGCCCTGATAGATGCTGTCAACAGCATGCGCCACGTCGAACGGGGCATCGTCGGCAACGAGGTGTTGTGGCGCGCGCTCGAGAAAGGAGGCAAGGCTGGCGGCGATCAGGCTTTCGAGCAACTCACCGGCTATCTCAGACAGGTGCGCGACAGGGTGGACAAACCCATATCGACAGCCGAACAATGGCACGTCTGGGAAGAGTATCCCGAACTCGCCGATCACGTCGATTTCATTACCGTACATATCTTTCCCTATCACGAAGGCGTCGGCATCAACGGGGGCATTCAGCAGGTGTTCGAGCGTTACGACCAGATGGTCAGGCTCTTCCCCGGCAGAAAGATCGTCATCGGCGAAATCGGATGGCCCAGCAAAGGCCCGGTGCACGAGGGTGCCGTGCCCTCGGATGAAAACCAGGCCCGTTTCGTGCGCGAATTTCTTGCCCATCCGCGCACGCCGATGCTCGACTATTTCCTGCTGGAAGCCATCGACCAGCCCTGGAAAATCCATTCCGAACAGGGCGAAGGCTGGGCCGGCGCTTACTGGGGCATGTACGACGTCGACCGTCATCTCAAGTATTCGCTCACGGGTCCCATCGAGCGCGACCGTCATTGGCTGGACAAGGCGAGCAACGCCGCAATCATTGCCTTCCTGCCCATGTTCCTGATGGCTTTCTTTCTTCCGAGTTGGAGCATCAGCGGCAGATTCTTCCTCGCCACGCTGATTCAGTCATGTATTTCGATTCTCATCATCGGTCTCAATGTGCCGGTGGAGTATTACCTCGTCCCGGATCGGCAGCAGCGCGAGCTTGTCGGGCTGGCCGTCGTCATCGGTGCAACCTGTCTCACCATTGCGGTGCTGCTCTCGCATGGGTTCGAGTTCGGTGAAATCCTGTTCAAGCGGCGATGGCAACGCCGTTTCGAGCCACTGCCCCCGCATCCTCCCGACAGACAGCCTTTCGTCTCCATTCACCTGGCTTGCTACAACGAACCGCCGGAAATGGTGATTGCCACCCTCGAGAGCCTTGCGGCACTGGACTACGACAATTTCGAGGTACTGGTGCTCGACAACAACACCCGCGACGAAGCCCTGTGGCGACCGCTCGAAAAACGATGCGCCGAACTGGGACCGAAGTTCCGCTTCTTCCACCTGATGAACTGGCCCGGTTTCAAGGCGGGCGCGCTCAATTACGGCCTCATGGTCACGGACACGAGGGCCGAGGTCGTCGGCGTGGTCGATGCCGACTACGTCGTTTCCCCACAGTGGCTGGCGGGTCTCATCCCGCACTTCGATCAGACCGATGTCGCGGTGGTGCAAGCCCCGCAGGCGCACCGCGACTGGGAAAACCAATCCTTCCGTCGCATGTGCAACTGGGAATTCGACGGGTTCTTTCGCATCGGCATGCACCACCGTAACGAACGCAACGCGCTCATCCAGCACGGAACCATGACACTGGTGCGCCGCCGGGCGCTCGAAGACGTGGGCGGCTGGTCCGAATGGTGCATCTGCGAGGATACCGAACTGGGTCTGAGGCTCATCGAAAAAGGCTACGACACCCGCTACGTCGACCACGTTCTCGGACGCGGCCTCACCCCCTCGGACTTTGCCGCAATCAAGAGCCAGCGTTTTCGCTGGGCCTTTGGCGCGATGCAGATTCTCAAGGCCCATCTGCCGAAAATGCTTGGTCGCAGCACGTTGAGCCTCGCACAACGCTACCACTTCCTCACCGGCTGGTTCTCCTGGTTCGGCGATGCCCTGCAATTCGTGTTCGCCTATGGCAGCCTGCTCTGGACGGCGGGCATTCTTGCCTTTCCCAAGACCTTCAGCCTGCCGGTCGTGGCGCTGGCCATGCCCGTGCTCGGCTTCATGGCCTTCAAGGCCGCGCTGGGTCCCATCCTCTATCGCCGCACCATGAACTGTCCCTGGCGCGACATCCTCGGAGCCTCGATTCTTTCAGTTGGTCTGGCGCATACCATCGCGCGCGGCGTGTTCATCGGGCTTGTCAAGAAGAAAGGAGTCTTCGTTGTCACGCCAAAGGGATGGAAAGCCACGGGTGCACTTGCTTTTTTCGCTCCCATCCGTGAAGAACTCGGCATGCTCATTGCGCTTATTCTAGCAATCATGTCGATGGTTTTCACACGTGGAATCGTAGACACCGAGACGCGCTTGTGGATTGGCATTCTTGGCCTGCAATGTATTCCCTACATGGCCTCGGTTGCCTGTCAGATTGCGTCATGCCTGCCCGAACGGTATAGGACGGTGTCGCATCTGGAGAGGATCGAGCCGAAGCTGCACGCTGCGCCGCGATCCGTATTATGACATGTTGTTGTGGCGCAAAAAAAGATGACGAGAAAGGATCAACTACATTTTTTGCTCTATGGTTCCTTGGCCTTGCTGGCGGCCATTTTTGTCACACTGATCTTGCTTCCGAGTAATGAATCCGCTTCGTCGCCGTTCGTCCCCGAAGAAGACGGCATCCTGGACAAAGAACGCAGCATGCGGGAACGGAGCAGCATGATTCTGCCCATTCCCGTCCTCACGAAGGAAGAACTCCGATCCGGCAAGGTCCTGCTCGGCGAAAAATTGTTTCACGATCCAAGGCTTTCGGGCGATGGCACCATTTCCTGCGCGTCCTGTCACAACCTTTCGCGCAGCGGCGCAGATGGGCGCGCGATTGCGGTTGGCGCGGGTAACGCGATTGGCGAGTTCAACACGCCCACCGTGTTCAATGCGGTGTTCAATTTCCGGCAATTCTGGGATGGGCGCGCCGACACCCTTGCTACCCAGGTCTCCGGCCCGCTGACGAACATCGCTGAAATGGCAAGCAGTTGGACAATCGCCGTACGCCGGGTTTCGGAAGACAGCGAATACCGCAAGGCTTTCAAGCGTGAATACGGCGGCGAGATCAGCGAAAGAACCATCAGCGATGCCATTGCGCGTTTTGGATCCACCCTGCACACTCCCAACGCGCCATTCGACCGTTTTCTCAACGGCGACGACGCAGCCATCAGCGATGAGGCCAGGGAAGGTTACAGGCGCTTCATCGACTATGGTTGCATCAGTTGCCATCAGGGGGTCAACGTCGGCGGAAATTTCTTCCAGCGTTTCGGGGTCATGGGCGACTATTTCGCAGATCGTGGCAATCCCACCAAGGCTGACCTGGGCCGTTACAATGTGACGGGTCTGGAAGAAGATCGCTACGTCTTCAAGGTGCCGGGCCTGCGCAATGTCGCCGTCACTGCACCCTATTTTCACGATGGCAGCGCCGATACGCTCGATAAGGCCATCGAAATCATGGCTCGCTACCAGCTCGAACGCGAGTTGTCAGAAGAAGATCGTCGCCTCATCGCCGCTTTTCTTGAAAGTTTGACCGGGGAATACCGGGGAGAGCGTCTGAAGCCATGAATTCCGCTGATCGTCCTCCACGCGGTACGGCATCCCACGGCGATTTTCCCTCTCTGACACCCACAGAGTCCTCCGTGGCTGCACGCGAACGCACGCCTTTCCTGTCATCCCTCGCCGACATCAGCCGTAGCCTGTTCATCGTCTCGGTCATTGCGGCCTCGTTGCTCTGGGTGTTTACCAAGGCGGATACCATTTCGCCCTCGGAACTCCAGGTGTATGCGCGCAGGCTTCACGTCTTCAGTGAGATCGACTTCCAGGTCAACATCGATGTCATGTCCATCCGTTTCGAGTTCCACAGGAACTACGACGCCATCGCGCAGGACATCAACCGCCTCGATGCCCTGCTCAGGCAGCTTCACACTCTTCCGGAATTCCTGTCCGAAAGTGATGCAAAAGAAATTCTTCAGCATGTCGTCGAGCTTCATCGACTGACCGACCTGAAGAGTAGCCATATCGAAACCTTCATTCGGGAAAACGCAGTACTGCGCAATTCCACCCGTTATTTTCCGACTGCACTCAAATACTTCGATAACCCGGCCATCTCCTCGCGCCTGCGTGCCGATCTCAACAACATGAGCAACAACGTAATGATTTACCTGGTGACGCACGATGAAAAGCTGCTGCCGGTCATTACCAGGGAGATCGAATCCATACAGCGCGAAAGAGCCAATCTCTCGCCCCAGTCTGCGCAGAAACTGGACAATGTGCTCGACCACGCCAGGATCATGATCAAAAGCATGCAGGAAGTGGACTCGAAAATGCAGAACATCACCCTGATTTCCATGGATGCGGGAATAGAAATCAAAAAAGCCATGCAGGCATACGCCGACGGCTACGTGAACGCGCTGAACCGATCCCGCATCTACCGCGTGCTGCTTTTTGTTTCCGCGCTCCTGCTCGCCCTTTACCTGACGCTGCTCTTCTTCCGCCTTGGCCGAACCACCCAGGCATTGCGTGATTCCAACCGCAGCCTCGAACAGCGCATCGACGAGTTGCATCACTCCCAGACCGACCTCAAGCTCTACGCAACACTGTTCAACAGCGCCGCCGAAGGCATGCTCATCACCGATGCCAACTCCCGTGTCCTGGTCGCCAATCCGGCGTTTTCCACCATTACCGGCTACAGTGTCGAAGAGATCCACACACGCTCGCCCTCCATGCTCAGTTCCGGTCGACATGCCAGGTCTTTTTACAATGACATGTGGAAGGTCGTCGGGCAATCCGGTAAATGGCAGGGTGAAGTCTGGAATCGACGCAAAAATGGCGAACTGTATCCCGAATGGTTGTCGATCAGCGCGGTGTACGACAGCGACGGCAGCATCACCAATTACATCGGCGTGTTTTCAGACATCACCGAGCGCAAGAAAAACGAGGCCCACATCCAGCACCTCTCGCTGCACGACACGCTCACCAACCTGCCCAATCGCCTGTTGATGCAGGAGAGACTCAACGAGGCTCTCGCTCAATCAA
>Ga0099364_10012589_pt1 | contig 11390 bp, 8 predicted proteins | sample TergutTh196P3_FD_73070 | JGI IMG/M metagenome (GOLD analysis project Ga0099364, IMG submission 73070) | Microcerotermes parvus P3 segment gut microbial communities from Pointe-Noire, Republic of the Congo - Th196 P3 | ecosystem: Host-associated > Arthropoda: Insects > Digestive system > Gut ...
TCATTTCTCACCCCCCCCCCCCCCCCCATTCAATTAGCAGAGAACAGAGAGCAAATAGTAAAAAAAATCCCAAATCTTCATCTTTTGGAAAAACGCCGGTATCACACCAGCTTTTTATACATCAACCAAAAGGAGTATTGTATGTTTAAGAAAAAAACGTTAAGTTTCATGGCTATTGCTATGATGGTTTTAATGCTTGCTCTTACGCTGGGCGCTTGTGAGGCGGAACCGGCACCGGAGCCGAAACCAGAAAAGGTAGCTGCCCCTGTAGCTAACCCGCCGGGAGGAACCTACTCCGGTATCCAGCTTGTGATGCTGGTCAGTGCCACAGAGGGGGCGGCTATTTACTACACCACCAACGGCAGTACCCCCATCCCCGGAGGTACCATTTACAGTTGGCGAGTGGTGGAATGTATGGAATACCGCAGGCGATTTGTCCAATACGAACAACACCATTGCGGTAATAAACGGGGTATTGCAGTAATACCCCTTATAATCAGCGGGATAACCGCACAGAGGAGGATTGTATGAAAAAGAAGAACGGTTTTGGGGCAGGAATACTGAGCTTAGTGCTGGTATTAGGGTTTGTTTTGACAGGCTGTGACGATGGTTCCAATGATGATGTGCCTAATGTACCTAATGCGCCTTCCTGGGTAGAGGCGATAGCTGAGTCTGCAAGCAGTATCATCATTAGCTGGGATTCTGTATCAGGCGCTACCGAATATAGAATTTATCGTAGCACGAATTCTATAGAATATGAATTAATACGATCCCACTACGATGAGGTAACACATTATACAGATACATGGCTATCCGCAAATACAACGTACTATTACAGAGTTACCGCGTTTAACTACGATGGGGAAAGTTCTTACTCTCCAACTGCTTCGGCAACAACATCTGAAGGAGTACCTATTCCAAGTACACCTACCGGAGTAAGCGCATCAGCCAATTCCACAAGCAGTATCATCGTTAGCTGGGATTCTGTATCAGGCGCTGCCGGATATAGAATTTATCTTTCTTCATTTTCTTATTCGTACGGTGATCTTATAGGAGAATCTACATCAACATCCTATACCAATATTGGGCTGTCCGGAGGGACAACATACTATTATTCTGTTTCAGCATTTAACAGCGCTGGGGAAAGCTATCGATCAAACCCAATTAACGCAACAACTTTTTTAAGTGCACCTACCGGAGTACACGCCAGTAGTTACAATCTTTATGAGTATGGCGAGTGCATCAGTGTTAGCTGGAACGGGGCATCAGGCGCCACCGGATACAAAATATACCGTAGTTTAAATGGTTTAGAATACATCGAAGTTGGATCCACCTCAGAACAACACTATACCGATACAGGGCTATCCGCAAATACGACGTACTATTACAGAGTTACGGCGCTTAACAACAGTGAGGAAAGTCCCCAATCATCAACTGCTTCGGCAACAACGTCAGAAATGATACCAAGTACTCCTATCGGAGTAAGTGCATCAGCCGATTCTACAAGCAGTATTATCATTAGCTGGGAGCCTGTATCAGGCGCTACCGGATATAAAATTTATCATTCTTATTTTTCGTACGATAATCTTATAGGAGAATCTACATCAACATCCTATACCGATAATGGGCTGTCCGGAGGGACAACATACTATTATTCTGTTTCAGCATTTAACAGCGCTGGGGAAAGCTCTCGATCAAACCCCGCTAACGCAACAACTTTTCTCAGTGCGCCTACCGGAGTACGAGCATCAGACTATAATTACAATAGCATCTCTATTTCCTGGAACCCTGCACCAGGTGCCACCGAATACAGAATATACCGCAGTTTAGATGCTCTGGAATACGCCGAAATTGGATCAACCGTGCACGATAATCAGAGGGAGCGTTATTTCTATGCCGATACAGGGCTACCCATAAATACAACATACTATTACAGAGTTACCGCGCTTAACAGCAGGGAGGAAAGTCCTCAATCAGGCACTGTGAATGCCATTATTATTCTAAATGCGCCTACTGAAGTAACAGCTTATTCTTCTACAAACGGCATCACCGTTTCGTGGCGGAATATATCAAACATAAGTGAATACAAAGTATACCGTAGCTCAAATTCTCTGGATTACATCGAAGTTGGATCAGCCAGCAGCAGCATTGGTGGGACGAGGACATCTTATACCGATACAGGGTTATCCGCAAATACAATGTACTATTATAGAGTTACCGCAGTGAGCAGTGGAGGGGAAAGCCCTCAATCAGGCACCGTGAATGCAACAACTTTACCGAATTAAATGGTTCCTTAAAGCGGCCCTAGGTCGCGCGGTGATGTCAATCACCAAAAACGTCTAGTGTACCGGTAAAAAAGGCCGTCCTTGAGGGCGGCTTTTTTGTGCAAATGGGAGCGCAGCGTTGTTTTTGGGCAGACGGGAGTTGCTTTGGGATAATGTCTTTTGGGCTTGAAAAAAGGGAATTTATCTGCAATAATACAAAGAAGACAAGGCTTGTGGAAAAGTAATTGAAAAGCTGGATAACATAAACGAAACTCTTGAGGGCATACGGCAAATTTTAGGTACGCCAGAGAATAAAGTTATGACTGTTTTTAAATATGTCGGGGCAGGAGTAGGTGCGCTTGGCTTTTTAAGCATTGTCGAGATAATCAGACAATGGATTATAGGAGGTTAATATGCTTTTTCAACTAATTATTTCAATATGTACTTTAATTTTGGGCCTAACCATTTTTTTTATAGCACGAAAATATGAAAAATTTCAGCCAGATAAGAGACACCCCGGTGTCAATCACCAAATTTGAACCGCGAAGGGATCGAACCTTCGACCCGCAGATTAAGAGTCTGCTGCTCTACCAGCTGAGCTAGCGGTCCCAAGTTTCTTCTATAATAATACTGCCATGAATTGTAAATAATCGTCAAGCGGATATAATAATTCAAGGTTTTAAGACCTTGGGCAATGCGCGATGTTGACAAATCGTTTTTTTTTCTATAATGTGTCAAATATAGACAGCCAGGAGCTTTTTAGCCGGAGTTGCTGGTTAGGCTTAGGGTTTGGCGCCTATGTTATATAGGATCAAACCTAATTTTTCGTAAAATTTACCGTATAAAGAGGAATACTGTGGCTATATCAAAAGAAATAAAGCGTCTGGAAAAATCTAATGTCATTTTGACCATTACCGTCCCAAAAGACGATGTCCGCTCTCAATATCAGGATATGATAAAGGAATACACCAAAAACATGCAGTTACCGGGGTTCAGAAAGGGAAAAGTGCCCCAAAGCGTGCTGGAACGGAAGTACTCCGAGGCCTTAAAGGGTGACGCGCTGGGACGTATTGTCGAATCCGCGTTAAAGGAAGTTTTTACAGAAGAAAACCTATCCCGTGATGAAAGACCGCTGCCCTACTCCACCCCGGAACTGCAAGGCGAGCCAAAACTCGATCTTGAGCAGGATCTTCTGTTTTCCGTAACCTACGATGTTTTGCCAGAAGTGAAAATCGGCCAATGGAAGGGGCTTAATGTAGAATATCCTTACTCGGAAATAGAAAAAGAAGATATTGACCGGGAACTTGAGGAAATCAGGGAACGAAATTCCATTGTTATGGACAGGGATGACAGCGCTGCCGCGCAAAAAGGCGATGTCGCGACAATTAATTACCAGGTATTTGACGAAAACGGTGAACCTCTCCCGGATTTTAAACGCGATGACTTTGCCCTTACTCTTGGATCAAATCAAAATGTTTATCAATTTGATGATGATATAATAGGGATGAAAAGGGGCGAGACAAAAGAAATTGATAAAAAGTTCGCTGATGATTTTTTTGAACCCAAATTGGCAGGTAAAACCAGAAAAATGGAAATTACTCTGTCCAAGCTCAAAGAAAAAAAGCTCCCCGATTTGGATGACGATCTAGCGCAGGATGTCGATGAAAAATTCAAAACCCTGGACGACCTGAAAAACAATATAAAAGAACGGCTGAACAAAAATATTGAATGGCGCCTGAGGGAGAAAAAAGTCCATGAATTATTAAAGGAAATAATGAAAAACACGCCGGTAATCCTGCCTGACTCCATGGTTGAGGCAGAGATTGACAGCCGCTGGAAAAGGCTTGCCCGTTATTACAATACAAACGCAGAAACATTAAAGCAAATAATGACTACCGGACAAGAAAAAGAAGCGGAATGGCGTGAAACGGCGGAAAAAGCCCTTCATTCACGGCTTATTATCGAAACCTTAATGGAAGAACACAATATTGAAGTTACCGATGAGGATGTAGAAAAGGAATATGAGCGGATCGCACAGGAAAGCGCCGCCGAAATTGAGGAAGTAAAGAAAAACCAAAATGAACAATCAGAGTTTTACATGAAGGAAGATATTAAGGAACGGCGGGTTATAGACATTTTACTGGCCGAAAATACACTGAAGCCCGGAAAAAAAGAGAATTATCTGGCTTTTATATCAGATAATTCTTAAATTTAACGTAATAAGATAAGAAAATCGCGGAACTAACCAAGTTTCGCGCGGGCTTTAATGTCATCAATTTTTATGACCATAAGGCCAAAGGAAAGAAAATGAGTAACTTGGTTCCAATTGTAGTTGAACAGACAGGGATGGGAGAACGCTCCTATGATATTTTTTCCCGGCTGCTGAAAGATCGTATAGTGTTTTTGGACGGAGATATAAACGATATCAGCGCCGATTTAGTCGTTGCCCAGCTTTTGTTCTTGGATGGTCAGGACACGGAAAAAGACGTTAACCTGTATATAAATTCCCCGGGCGGTTCGGTTACTGCGGGTCTCGCGATTTACGACACCATTCAGCATCTCAAGTCTGATGTGCAAACCATCTGCCTTGGGCAGGCCGCCAGCATGGCTGCCCTTATTCTAACCGCGGGTACTGCCGGAAAGCGTATGATTCTGCCGTCCGCTAGGGTTCTGATTCACCAGCCATGGGGCGGAGCGAGCGGACAGGCAAGGGACATCGGCATTCAGTCCAGGGAAATTATCCGTCTGAAAAAAATGACAATAAATTATTTCGCTCATCATACGGGAAAAACAACAGAACAGGTCGCTTCCGATATGGAAAGAGACTTATACATGTCCGCAGAAGACGCGGTTTCGTATGGTATAGCGGATTCTATATTAACGAGGGAAAAAAATGGCAAAACTTCGTAGTGGGACTGAGGCTTTTGAGCGTATTTGCTCATTCTGCGGAAAGAGCGCAGACATGGCGCGCCGCCTTATAGCGGGGCCTAACGATGTCTATATCTGCGATGAGTGTATAGAAGTCTGCCGCAAAATTCTAAGCGAAGAAGAACATGAGTTGACAACTCACTTTACAGAGGATATTCCCACGCCTCGGGAAATTAAAAGTTACCTGGATCTTTTTGTTATAGGTCAGGACAACGCTAAAAAAGCTCTTTCGGTAGCGGTGTACAATCACTACAAAAGGATTGCCAATCCGTCTTGTGAAACCGAGGAAGTAGAAATTGAAAAATCCAATGTCCTTTTAATCGGGCCTACGGGAACCGGCAAAACGCTGCTCGCCAAGATTCTCGCGAAAAAACTTAGAGTGCCCTTTGCCATTGTTGACGCGACCACCCTTACCGAGGCAGGTTATGTCGGCGAAGATGTAGAGAATATCCTTCTTAAACTGATACAAAGCGCGGGCGGAAATATCGCTGCAGCGGAACGCGGCATTATTTATATCGACGAGATCGATAAAATCGCGCGCAAGGGTGAAAATATTTCCATTACACGGGATGTTTCAGGCGAGGGTGTACAGCAGGCGCTGTTAAAAATTATCGAAGGTACCATAGCTTCTGTCCCGCCGCATGGAGGCAGAAAACATCCGAACCAGGAATTAATCCGAATCGACACTACAAATATTCTTTTTCTTTGCGGCGGAGCTTTTGTGGGTCTGGATAAACTTATTGCGCGGAGGGTTGTGAAGCATCCGCTGGGGTTCGGCGCCGATACCAGCGGCGGAGAAAAAAACCTGAAAGAATTGTACGATTCGATGCATCCTGACGACCTTATTCAATTTGGCATGATTCCTGAATTTATAGGAAGGCTGCCAATCACTGTTGGTCTGGAAGAACTTAAGCAGGAAGATCTCAAGCGCATTATCACAGAGCCTCGTAACGCTATTGTAAGGCAGTACCAGGCTTCCATGGCCTATGATGATGTTAAACTTGAGTTTACCGAAAAAGCCATTGATGCAATCGCCGATATGGCAATAAAACAAAAAACAGGAGCAAGAGGGCTGCGGGCTATTGTTGAAAGGCTTATGACCGATATTATGTTTGACGTTCCTTCTATAAAGGGCGGCAAGCATGTAATCGTTACCCATGATACAGTGGAAAAATCCGAGCCTCCGCAGATTATTTATTTACAGAAAAGCGCTTAATAATTAAGGCGCTGTTAAGTTTTCCTCTACTGGGGTTTTTCCGATGGAAAAGGGCAAAGAAAAAAAAATCGGCTTTGGCAGGCTTTTTTCGGATTTTTTTGGAAAAGGGCTTTTTTTTCAGAACAATGGTTCCGCGGAAAAATTGTCCGCAGAAGATTTTCCCCTGCTCCCGCTCAGGGATTTAGTACTTTTTCCCCAAACAATAATTCCCATTTTTATTACATTCAAGCCGGGTATTGCCGCTCTTGAAGAAGCGTTAAAACGTGACAACCGGCTTTTCGCTTCTTGTCTTAAAAAACACGAGATTGGTCTCGCTTCGGATGAACCGTGGGAAACAGGAACTGTTGTCAGGATTATTCAACACCTGAAGCTTCCCGACAACACTTACCGTGTTGTGTTTCAATGTGAATACCGGGGGACTATCATCTCTATCAATCCGCTGGATCAATATTCAATGGTAAGAGTTGAACCGTTAAAAACCACGCCCCTTGGCGAGCCTTTAAACTCCGAGGATTCGGCGTTAATGCGTAATGTTCAGAAATCATTTGTTCAATACGCGGAATACTCAAAAAAAATAAACACCGACACTCTTTCTGCGGTTGAAAGAACAGAAAATCCCGAACGCCTTGCCAATCTTGTTTGTAACGCGACATATTTAAAATCCGAGAAAAAACTTGAACTGTTAAGATACGCCGACACAAAGGAAAGGCTGCACGCAATTCTGGAAACCCTTGAATTCGAGAACGAGATATACGGTATACAAAAAAATATTTCCGGCAAGGTTAAAAGCCGTATGGATAAACGCCACCGTGAATATATCCTTCATGAACAGCTTAGGGAAATAAACAAAGAACTTGGCAAGGATAAAATAGAAGATGAATTCGCTCTTTTGGAAAAACGTATAACCGAAAAGAACCCTCCTGCCGAGGTTACGGAAAAAACCCATAAAGAAATAACAAGACTGCGCAAACTCCAGCCGCTGTCCCCGGAAGCGGGTGTATTGCGCGGCTATCTTGAATGGATCGCAGACCTTCCCTGGAGCAGCTTTACATCTGATTCCGGCGATCTTGCCGAAGCGGAAAAAATCCTTGACGAAGATCATTTTGGCATGAAAAAGGCGAAGGATCGTATTCTGGAATTTATCGCTGTAAGGCAGTTGTTATCTGGTGAAGGGGAAGATAAGGGAATGGAGAACGGGGAATGGGGAACGGGGAATGAAGTTTACGCTGATAATCAATCTCAACTTCCAGATACCCAATCCCACGAACCATACCTATCCTCCCCTAGTCCCGATCTCCGCGAAGCCGCGCCCCCTGTCCCTGGTCCACAATCCATAAAGGGGCCAATTCTCTGCTTTGTCGGGCCGCCGGGGACGGGCAAGACTAGTCTTGGCAAATCGGTAGCCCGCGCTCTGGGGCGGAATTTCGCGCGTATTTCATTGGGAGGCGTCCGTGACGAGGCGGAAATACGCGGGCATCGTAAAACTTATGTTGGGGCGCTGCCGGGAAAAATTATTCAGTCCATGCGTAAGGCTCAGACTCTTAACCCTGTGTTTTTGTTAGATGAGATAGACAAACTTTCGCACGATTTCAGGGGCGATCCGGCATCGGCGCTTCTTGAGGTTCTAGACCCGGAACAAAACTCAACCTTTGTAGATCACTATCTGGAAGTTCAGTACGATCTTTCCAAGGTAATGTTTATAACAACGGCGAACTCCCTGCACACTATTCCGTATCCCCTGCTCGACCGTATGGAAATAATCGAAGTTCCCGGTTATGGCGAAAATGAGAAACTCACCATTGCCAAACAGTTCTTGGTTCCTAAAGAGCTAAGGAACAACGGCCTTTCCGAGGCGAAAATTACGTTTACCGATGACGCGCTTAAAAATATTATCCGCCATTGGACAATGGAATCGGGAGTGAGGAACCTTGAACGGGAAACAGCCCGATGCGTAAGGCGTATCGCACGTAACGCTGTGAACAAGGGGTACGGCAAGGATAAGCCGGTATCATCCTTCCGCAAAACCATAACGCCATCGAACATAGAAAAACTGCTGGGCAGAAAAAAGTACAAGCGAGATGTGGTATACAGAGAAGCGCGTGTTGGCGTAACATACGGACTCGCGTGGACAGAAACCGGCGGAACGATAATCCCTGTAGAGACAATCCGTTACAATGGAGGCGGAGAACTCCTTATTACCGGAAACCTTGGCGATGTTATGAAGGAAAGCGCCCGTATCGCCCTGTCATACCTGCGCGGCGTTGGCAGTCAGTACAACTTCTCGGTGAAAGACCTGAATAAATCGGACTTTCACATCCATGTCCCGGAAGGCGCTATTCCAAAAGACGGTCCTTCTGCGGGTATTACTCTTGCCTCTTCCCTGCTCTCTATACTGTGTAAAACCCCGCCGCGTCCCCGTATTGCCATGACTGGGGAACTTACCCTTACAGGCCGTGTCCTTCCTATCGGGGGTCTTAAAGAGAAATTGCTGGCCGCTGTCAGAAACGGGATGGAAACAGTTCTGCTGCCAAGGGACAACGAGGCGGAATGGAGTGAACTGGACAAGGATATCCGAAGCGCTATTACCGTTGAATTTGTCGAGTCCGCCGCCGATGTTTTTCAACTCCTGTTTGACGAAAGAATTTTTAGAAAACAAAGCAAAACACCTAAAGCGGGGTAAGGATTCCGCTAAATAGTGAGCCTCTATAAATCCCGTATAAATCCCGTATTGAAACTTTTTTCATTTTAGGCGATACTGTACTTATGAAATACGATGTAATTTTAGCTGGAGTGGGAGGTCAGGGAGTTCTTTCTGTCGCCTCCATTATTGCCCACGCGGCGTTGAGCGAAGGGCTTGAGGTGCGTCAGTCCGAGGTACACGGTATGGCCCAGAGGGGCGGCGCGGTAATATCGCATATGCGGATAGCGAGTGGAAAAATAGCGGGAGACCTTGTTCCCAAGGGAGGCGCCGACCTGATTATTGGTATAGAACCTCTGGAAAGCCTTCGTTATGTATCTTTCCTGAACCCCACGGGTATTCTTGTTTCCGCCATTGATCCTTTTGCCAATATTCCAAACTACCCAAGTATAGAAGAAGTTACTTCTTACATAAAACGTCTTCCCCACTGGCGGATTGTGGAAGCGGCTGCCCTTGCTAAAGAAGCGGGGCTTGCGAAAGCGGCGAATACGGTCATGATAGGGGCCGCCTCATGTTTCCTTCCCCTAAAGGCGCGGAGTCTTGAAAAAACCATTTCCGATGTTTTCTCAAAAAAAGATGCGGCGGCGGCGCGGGCTAATGTAAAGGCTTTTAAGCTGGGACAAACGGCTGTAAAAACCGGTAAACATTCAGCGGCAGCTTCCAGGAAGTAAACTGTGAATTTTCAATATTGGGATCCTCAGATCGAAAAAATGCCCAGAAACGAGCTTGAAGTCCTGCAGCTTAAAAAGCTCAAGGCGGAGATAGCTTGTTCTCTGCGTACTCCTTTTTACCGGGAGCGGCTTTCAAAGGCGGGAATTAAAAGCCCGGATGATATAAAAACTCTTGATGATCTTAAAAGAATTCCTTTTACTACAAAAAACGATTTAAGGGAAGGTTTCCCCTACGGGTTTTTGTCTATCCCAATAGAAGAAGTGGTTCGTCTGCATTCTTCCAGCGGTACCACGGGTATTCCCACAACAATTTATTTTAGTCGTGAAGATATTAGGCAATGGACGGATTACATGGCCCGGTGTATGTACGCTACAGGCTGTGACAACAGCGATGTATTCCAGAATATGATAACTTATGGTCTTTTTACAGGCGGTCTTGGGACGCATCAGGGTGGCGAAGAAATCGGTATGCTTGTTATTCCGGCAGGCGCGGGAAACACGGCAAGGCAATTCAAGATGATGCAGGATTACGGTACAACTGTGTTACACGCCACGCCAAGTTTCCTCCTTCACCTTGAGACAAAAATGAAGGAAGCCGGTATTGCTCGGGAAAGTCTTATCATTAAACGCGCTTTCGCTGGAGCGGAACCTTACTCCGAGGATACAAGGCGGCGTATTGAATCTCTGTTAAAAATTGACGTGTTCAATTCCTACGGTCTTTCTGAGATGAACGGTCCGGGTGTGGCGTTTGAGTGTCAATGCAAGGACGGGCTGCACATCTGGGAAGACGGTTATATAGCGGAAATCGTCAATCCCGATACGCTGGAACCTGTTAATGACGGGGAATCCGGTGAATTAATTCTTACTATCCTTTGCCGTGAAGCTACGCCGATACTGCGCTATCGTACTCGTGATCTTACTTCTTTTTATACGGAGGCCTGTCCCTGCGGCAGAACCCACCGTCGTCTGCGCCGTATTACAGGGCGCAGCGATGATATGCTTATTATTAACGGGGTGAATGTATTCCCCAGCCAGATTGAGGAAGTGATCATGAGTATGAGGGAAGTTGGCAACAACTACCTTATTGTGGTTGAAAAGGACGGCGCTCTTGACAGGTTAACTGTGAAAATCGAAATAAGCCCCGAGGTCTTTATGGACGATGCCCGTCCGTTACACGCGCTTAAAAATAAAATCAAGGAAACCCTGCAAGTCTCAATCTCCATTAACCCTCATGTGGAACTGCTTGAAAGCGGCTCGCTTCCCGTCCCGGAAGGCAAGGCTGTAAGGGTTAAGGATACAAGACCCAAGGATGTTTAACTTTATACTTTGCTTTCTCCGTAGTTGACTTTTAAAAGGAAGATGTGTAATGACCCTCCGCAAGTCTATACCCCATAAGGAATTAGCTCTACTGCGACCTAGAAGACTCGAACTTCCATACCTCTCGGCACTAGCACCTCAAGCTAGCGTGTCTACCAGTTCCACCAAGGTCGCATAACCAAATTGCCCTGCTTTCTATGCAATTCATGCCAAAAAACAGCCCAAAAGTCTGGCTTTCTTATATGTACCAAATATTATAGCACTTTCCAAGTCTCGCATAAATCGCATAGAATGTC
>Ga0099364_10012590_pt1 | contig 11389 bp, 6 predicted proteins | sample TergutTh196P3_FD_73070 | JGI IMG/M metagenome (GOLD analysis project Ga0099364, IMG submission 73070) | Microcerotermes parvus P3 segment gut microbial communities from Pointe-Noire, Republic of the Congo - Th196 P3 | ecosystem: Host-associated > Arthropoda: Insects > Digestive system > Gut ...
GGTCTGGCTCGTCGTGTCATTAACCAACGAATCGGTCGGATCAAGCGGATGTTCAAGTTCGGTGTTGCCGAGGAGATTGTCTCAGCGACGGTACTCCACGCTCTCCAATCGGTAGACGGTCTTCGTGAAGGACGTACCGAGGCTCCTGACTACGAGCCGATCAAGCCGGTGTCCGACGAGCAGATCGAACTTCTGACGCCGTTTCTTTCTCCCGTTGTTGCAACTATGCTGAAGGTTCAAAGACTGACTGGAGCGAGACCCGGCGAAGTTTGCCGGATGCGAGCCTCGGATATTGACATGAGCGGCGACGTCTGGTTTTATTCTCCGTATCAACACAAAACCCGATGGAAGGGTAAAGACCGAATGGTGCCTATCGGACCGCTGGCTCAGGCTGTGTTACAACCATTCCTCAATCGTCCAGAGGAGGCTTACCTCTTTACACCGGCAGAGTCCTACACATGGCATCGAGAGAACCGGACACCGGATCAGCCGCCTCGAAAAACGAAGATTTATCCGTCGGAGTTGAGGCAACGTGAAAAACGCAAGAAACGCAAGCGTCCCATCCAACGGTTCAAGACTCACTTCACAACCAACTCCTACGATAGAGCGATAGTGCGAGCCATCGAACGGGCGAAGAAGGTTGGCCAGAACATTGAGCGTTTTGCTCCGAATCAGGCGAGACATGCACGAGCTACGGAGATCAGATGAGGGAGCGCAGGTTACTTTGGGCCATGCCAAAGCCGACGTCACGCAAGTTTACGCCGAAAGAGATTTACAGAAGGCGGCACAAATCGCCCGCGAGTCCGGATGACACATTCAGTCGGGAGGATGTTCGCGTGCTCTCCCTTTTCGTATCCAATATGGACAAACAATCGATTCTCCGAACTCCGTGGACGACCGACTCGGTACTGGATGATTGCGTTTACGTCCTGCTTCGGCAGTATGTGAAACCGTTACCATCTGAAACGTCTACCTGTCTTTACGCCACGATTGGTCGCGGCAAGAGGATCGTGACCGTTACGTTCGGGGAAGTCCTCTCGTTTCTCCAAGAGCATTGTGATCGTCGGCTCGTGACATACGACGCAGTGAGTTTCCATCAGTTGTGTATGGAGCAAACGACCAGCCGCGACCAGCGATCCGTCGTTTGGCAGTTCTCCCTGAGTTCTCGGCTTTGGGATGTCGGCTTACTTGAAGAACGAATCCAATATGCCCGTAACGGCCAATGGGGGGCGGAGTCAGGCGTAGGAGGGCTGGAAAACCTATTTGTGTGCTACCTTAACACCAAACAGGAAGACCTTCGCCCCGATAATCAGGTTTCGCGCCTTCGTAGTATTTTGGTGAAGCAACTTGACCGGACGGTGCGGGAATTGCCGATCTTCCGCAAATGGACTGAACTTGCGGAAGACGAGTACCTCGGAAGCGATGCGTCCAGCGACCACTATCTCATGGCGGTCTCCGCTCTTGAGTCACAAAGCATCAATCAACAGACCTATGAGGCCAACCATTATCGATACGGCGCACGCAAACCCCATCCCAGCGAATTCCCACGGAGTACCTACGATACGCTTGATCGGCTTCGGGCAAGTCGTCGCCAAAACCTCCTTCTGTCGGCATCATACGGGCCGCTTGGCGTCGGATTGGACTTGCAGACCGTGTTGCTGGCCGACTCGTTGAACCGTTCCACTTGCCCGGTTGATCCTGCACGGTTGGAAGTTGCCGCCAATAATCTCCGTTTACGCAGTTACAGAGCCTTACAGAGTCTCGGTCGTGAAGCGGCATCATGTTTCTACCTCAAGAGGCAAATGCAAAACGGTGAAGAGAAACTGCTTCTGGACAAGGCGGGATATACTCGCAAAAATGACAAGAAGCTACGAGCCAAGCTGGAAAGTGAATTTGGCCAGTTCTCACGGGTTTGTAATGTTCCCCTTGATCTTCCGCGTAATCCTGAAGGCTCGTTGTCATTAAAATACGGCGATTGGGTTCCATTCAGACGTTTTAGCCGTTTTGTCGAGTTGTGGACCGACTTGGAAGTTTCCGGTGTCGTCCAAACGAAACAACGAAAAGATGGCAGTGCGTTCCGCGATTATCATTCGTTTCCCACGTTACAATCCGCGACGGTGGGTGTGTTTTCCGAATCGGTCGAAGAATGTTTTCTCGCGCCGCCGAAAGGCTACAAACTTGTCGAAATTCACCTAAACGATCTTTTCCTGCGTTCAGCACTGGCCGTCAATGTTGTCACTTACGGGCTTGATCCGACAATATACCAAGAGCCGTATGACGATGAAGACCGGTTCCCGCTTGACATATACCGATACTTTATTGAGAATATCGATCGTGTCTTGCAGTGTCAGGACAACAAGGACGCCCTTGTATGGCATTCGCTATCCGAGGAAGCCAAACGCCTCGTGATCGACCAGATGGCTACAAGTGGCCTGAATCAAGAGTCTGCCGATTCTGCCGTCCATCGCCTTCGTTCACTTGCCGTGTCAATGCCACCACGGGAGGTTACGTATTTACGGTCGGTGGTATGGGAACTTCTCGTTCGTTGTTCTCCCTCCAAAGAGTACCGTTGGCAGAGGGCAGACTCACGCAATTACTTTTCGCCAGGACCGAATGTAACCGCGCACAGTGCTTTGTATGAGGAGTTGCCTTGGCTCAAGGATTCCGCACGGTTATCTGAGATCCTCTTTCAGGTGGCGGTCAATCATTTTTCCTATCGGTTTGGAATTCCACGCACACAATTGGCAAGTGTGTTTTCCAATGAAGTCAAAAGCCGCTTGCCATCAACGTCAAACGAAGTCGCCCACTGGAGCATCGTTGACCGCTTGGAGAAAACAGCACATAAGGTTAAGACCTTGCTGTCGTATGCCTACCAAGTCGCATTCCAAAAACCGCCTCTCTATGTGGGAGAAAATTTTAGTAGGGCTGGTTTGTTCCAAACAAACGCGGTATCCTGCTTGGGACGTGTCGGAGAACCGGTCCACTATGCCAACGTGATTGCCGCCGACATAGAACTTTTTCGCCGGGATATGGCTCTACGAATAGCCTTTGATCTGATGGCCAAGGAGTTTGATGTTGTTTGGGTCTCGGATCAGGTTCTGATTGTCCAACTTCCTGTAACTTCCATCGGAGCGTCATCAAACGAGATGGCATCAACGGTTGAGCAAACCGCTACGGAAGTTTTCCAAGCGGCTTCCGTCACCAATGCCGGTTTTGGATATTGGCTTGCCCGTGGCCTTTGTCGGTTCAAGGTATTGGAACCAATTGGTATGTAGTCTGCCGCTTGAAAAGTGGGAGTTTGTCGCACAAATGATTTTTTATGCAAAAAAGTTATCTTTTTCTCTTGACATTCGGAAACGCGCCGGTACAATGTACGTTGTACGAAGGTGGGGGTTTTCGTGATTTGTGAGTTCCCTGTCCCAATGCACGTCTCGAAGCAGCGTATCTTGCCAAATGACTGATTGCAGCATGGTTGGCTTGATATTGGGCGTGGTTAGGATAAGGAAACGGCAGGTTAGAAGATTTAGAGGGTAGCCTCCTCACCGGGACAAGTCGGACCGATGCGATGAAAGCCCTGTCCAGTTTAGTGGATGGACAAATGCCGATAACGTCGCAGGAAAAGTCGGTGTGACCCATACGCAAAAATCTATCGGCATCTTTTGTGTGGCCTGTGACGTTTAGTCGCCGGTTGATCTGTAGTTGCGCAGTTCGCGTGTTCTACCCCGAAATTTAGAAGCCCCACTCGTTGTGCGCGCTTTGATCTCGGATACCGGTACTCTTCGCATGGCTGTTGGACAACTTCCCTTTGGGGAAATGACATTTGTTTTTCAACACGAGGTGCATTATGAGCGAGACTGGTGCGTGGGTTCCGCTGACCCAGATCAGCGAACTTATCGGCTACAAAATTCATCCTGCCACGGCTCATCGTTGACGCCAAACCGGCGTGGTACATGATGGCCGACGGATCAAACTTCCAGTACGAAAAATTGGATCACGGTTTTTCGTAAATGAGGAAAGTGTACGGGCCTTTCTTGAACGCTTAAACAGCGAACCTGAGCAAGCGGTATTGACTGGGAGCCTTATCGACAAGGCCGAATCGGGACAACTGCTCGACAAATTTGGTGTCTGAATGGGTGACGCCTCGATATACTGTTCCTGAAAATTGGGCATACAGCATATTGAGACACCACCCTCTGAATTTAACTCTCAAACCGGGCATTGTTGATTTGTCCCGGAGAAAGCAACAGGTAATCACATGGCAAAAAACAATCGTAATTGTAATCATTCCAAGACGACCGATACCTCAAAGACAAATCGGAGGCCAGTCTTCAGTCATGATGCCGCATCCGAAGTGGACTCGACAACCAATTCCAAGGCCTTTTCGCCGATTTGGATTTCACTGGATCAAATTGATCTAACGGAAGCAGGGCGACTTCGAGAAAACGACAATTTGGAACTTGTCGACGAATATGCCGAGGTTTTCCGGCAGCACATGCAAAATGGTGAACTCGTAAAAGGCGAAAATCAAACAAAGTTTCCGTTTCCTCCTTGCAGTGTTTATAGACGGTCCGATAAGCGGTGGAGTCTTCCAGCAGGTCGGCATCGTGCGTTAGCGGCACAGAAAGCCGGTTTGAAGCGGATATGGTGCATTGTTTATTCGGACGAAAAAGAGGCGATTTGGGACGGTCTTGGCGACAACAGGAAAAACGGGTTGCGAAATAGTTCAGGCGACCTGAAGAAAATGATCCTCATTGCATTGGAGAAGTATGCAGACAAATCGCATCGGCTAATTGCCGAACACATAGGTTGCTCGGCAACCTATGTGGATAGAATTGCCAAGGAGCAGGTGCAAACAAGTTTGCACCAGACGCCAACAACTCGCACAGGTCGTGATGGAAAAGTGTACCCGGCTAAAAAGTCGGGGAAACCAACGAAAGTCGAGCCAACGGTAGATACCGAGGAGAAGCCAGAAAAGGAGATGGAGGAGGCAAATGCTCTGTTTGCAACGTCTTCCGGGTCGCAAGAGGATACGACAACCGTATCCGATATAGAATCCTCACCAACCGTCTCGCCATCTCCTCAAGCAACCATCATTATGTCGGAGGATGTTGAGACTACGCCGAGGATCGAGGTGAAAGAAACCGCTCCTCCAGCAGTGGAAACAATATCTGCTCCAAGCGTAGCGGATTCTATCACGGAGAACGCTCTGTCACAGTATCATTCCAAGTTTTTCAACAGAATGCCGGATGACGACGAAAAGCGGGTGAGTTTTTCGGAGTTACTCGTTCGACAGATACTACTTGGCAAATTCAACGACGAACAACGCCGCTCCGATCTTTTCCAGCGGGTTGGGGGGTTGATGCAGAAGTTCAGGCCGAAATGACATAAAAAATCCCGTGTGTGAGTGGCTGCTCACACACGGGCAACTTGCGATGCAGGAAGCGCATAACTTCAAACAGAGCAAACATTCCCGACAACCCATATTATAACATGACAAATTGTACTTCACAACCTCTATTACTCGATTACTCCAACATTACCGACATAAAAGTTGGTTTTATTTCAACAGTACGGTCAAAAGCGATAGAGGGCGTCCAGTCCTTGGACGAATACCTGTCGGACATCAAGAGCGGCAAGTACAAGGAGGTCGTGGAGGGTTATCGTACCTGCATTAACGGCAAAATGCCGGTCGAATTGAAGTCCGAGGTCGTTCGAAATCATAAAACCTCTGTACCCTGCTGCGTCCCGCACTCGGCCTGTACGACGGCTCCTATCAACAACGACCTGCCGCAGAACGGCATGATGCAGGTCGATATTGACCTGCCCAGCCTCGGCAACCTCTATGTCTCTGACAAACAGATTAGGTCGACGTTGGACGCCTGCCCCTACATATTGGCCTATCATCGATCCATTGGCGGCGAAGGATATGTCGGATATGCTTATACCGAAGATGATATAAGCCAAGCGTTCTGGACAGTCGCGGAAGATTTACAGAACCGTGGCCTGTATGTCGATTTATCAAAGGGTATCGGTACTGCTGAAAAGCGGTTTATGAGTTACGATCCAGACTTGGTCCTCAAGAAGAAGTTCATGCCCGTTAAGGCAGTTCAGGGGCTCGCCAAAGACGGTATCGTTCAGAACTACACTTGGCACAAGCCCTCGAACAAGCAACTTGTAAAGGACGCAGAGAAGGCATTTGCGAATTGGGTAAGAAAGAACACCGGTTTTAACTGGACATCAACCGGTCCGGCGGCCCCCGCAGGTCTGCTGGCAAGTGTAGTGTCGCAACATCAGCATAGTTTAAACCAAGACGACCTGATGGAGTTGGCGGACTGGTGCGTGTACCGCTATAACAATGAATTCATCGTAGAGAAGGATCGCCTTTACTGGAAAAAATCCCTGAACTGGTACGGGAAATATGATGGCAACTGCGCTAAAAACAGTGCAGTCGGTAGTGCAAAGGCTAGTGTAGCCGGTTACAGGCTTGTTTTTCCGGGGTTCGCGGTTCATAACTGCACTACTACACTAAATTCCCTACTTGAAGAAATAGATAACAATATAAGGGTATTGATAGGGAAGGAAGATGGGGAGGAGGGAGTGGAGAGCAGGAATGGAAATCTAGTGCATAGTGCAGTTTCGGCTAATGTAAAGGGTGAGGCAATGGGCGTTCTACACTATGATTTCAGGCTCGAAAGCCCTCCTAAGCTACTCACCAATGGCGACTGCACTATGCTATTCGGGTGCAGTGCAAATAGTGCACGGAGTGTACTTGGGACGGGCAACGACGCTGTGTGGATTTATTCCATTGAACCTCTCATCGGTAATCGTAACCCAATATTGTTAGACCCAGACAATCGGCGGTTGTCATATAATCCATTTGCCAAGCTACCGGAGGTTCGGAACCTCTGTTCCACTACCACCGATGAAGATTGTGAATGGGCTTTGTGGACACTCCTCGAATCACTCGCGGGTTCTCGTGAAGAGGGTGAGGTACTGCTGGATTATTTAGCGGCACACTGGCAGGGATTGGCAATTGGACAGCATCAGCGTAACCGTGTCAACGACATCGTGATTGTAGGCGAGCCTGCTACCGGTAAGGATTTATTCTTCGATGTTTTGAATCGCTCATTCCCAGCGGTTTATGGCACGATGACGGACACTGATTTAGACCCGGATTGTAAGGGCAACGATAAACTATTCACTTCGTCTCTACTACTGATGAATGAAGCCGATGGCAGCAAGCGTAAGGTGGACAATGCCACGTTCAAAAAATTCTGTGATAGCCCCACACACCGATATAGGGGGATGGGCAAAGGCGCAGTAGATCGACCGCGTATAGGTTTGTGTATCCGTGCGTGCAACACGCTAGGGTTGACTGTCGATGGCAGTACCGCCCGCAAAATTGCATTCTTTCAATCCGGTCCGTCCACCTATGATTTGAAGAAACAGAAACCTCTCGATCCGGCTAAATCGGAAAGGTTATTGAAAATCCTGAATACAGACAACCATATTCTATGGTTCCGGCAGTTATTGAGCAGTCGGCAGGTAGAAGTTAAGAAAGTGCTATACGGGCACGGATGCGAAAAGTTCCGTGCTAACAACGCATCAGGCTTGTACGCATTGCTCAAAGCAATAGAAACCGGTGAGTCTAAGTTGCATGTGGAGTGGATGCCCCAAATGCCGGGCAGGTTTGTTGGTGTCGCGAATTTAACCGAATATATTCAAAAATCCACTGTGGCTCGTGAGGCGGGTGAGCGACCTTCCACCAAAATCAACGAAATGATAAGGACTGGACAATTGCAATGGAAAGAAAAACGGTATCCGGGTGGGCGATTGAGCGGTTATGAACTACCAGCGTCGGAACCGGAGGAAGATTCTCCTGGTGTCCCTGTAAACACACCAACATCGCAAATATCGCCACCTTCCAATAGGCCGAAAGTAACAAACACCACAAAATACGTTCCTCACAACCCAATGTCTTATGACCGCTCAAATCGGCAGTGAGGTTTGTCTGGTGACATCGCTGATATTGTCCCAACACGATATTACTCACGAAATTACGGTTGCCCTGATCGGACGGTATACACACACGATTTTTTTATTTTCCACACTTGCGCAGTTTCCCAAACATGGTATAATCTTGTTACACATCTGGGCAAAGTAAGTCGGCTACCCCATTGCCCTGAAAACCAATCGAGAATCAATCACACCCAAAGTTGCATCCGAGCAGCCGGCGATCAGTGTACGCAATCATCTTCAAGACTTTGGTGAGAATTCTGAAACCTTGCAACATTCCAATGTTGCAAGGCGGCCTTTTTACTCTTTTTCGACGCAAAATATAAGGATGTCTATGGTGGATTGTTAATTTGGATAGGACTTTCGGCCCTTATTTGAGCATTTTTGTTAAGATGCACAAAATGCCCTTCGCCAGTCAGGCTTCGCTGCGTCTATGAGCGCAAAAACCGACGAATGACGAGCGTTGGCCATCTTACTGGCCCTTTGCCTCGAACACAGTATTGGATAAAATTGGCACGTTGAGCATTTGTTATCTTGTCCATGTCCCCATGCTGGCCCTCATTGATTGCAACAGTTTCTTTGTGTCCTGTGAGAAGGTGTTCCGTCCTGATCTGGCAGGAAAAGCCGTCGTTGTCTTGTCGAACAACGATGGCGTTGTGGTTGCGCGGTCGCCGGAAGCAAAAGCACTCGGTATTGCAATGGGAGAAGCCGCGTTCAATATCCGGCGACTTGTCGAAAGCGGGGCGGTCAAGGTCTTTTCCTCGAACTTCCGCCTCTATTCCGATCTGAGTTGGCGTGTAATGAAAACATTGGAACAGTGGACACCGGACATTGAAGTCTACTCCGTCGACGAAGCGTTTCTCGATTTCTCCGGTGTTCGCGTCGATGATCCAACCCTGTTAGGCCGCGAGATCATTGCAACAGTCCGGCAATGGACAGGGATTCCCGTCTCCATCGGCTTTGCTCCGACGAAGACGCTCTGTAAAGTTGCCAACGAGATCGCCAAGAGCAGAGGACTCGGTATCTGTACTCTCATGGACGACAGCGTGCGCAGGGACGCGCTTAAAACATTTGACGTTGCCGACGTATGGGGTGTCGGACGGCGGCTCGTTCCCAAGTTCCAACGGCTCGGCTTGAGAACGGCTTACGATTTGAGTCAAGTCGATCCCCTGTGGATGCGGAAGAACTTCTCCGTCGTACAAGAAAAGACGGTGCGTGAACTGTGCGGCGAGCCGTGTTTCGCTAGGGACGACGCCCCGGAACCGAAAAAGAGTATTCAGGTGTCCCGGTCGTTCGGCGATACGACCGACCGCCTGAAAGACCTTGAGGAAGCGGTGGCCACCTTCGCGGCACGAGCCGCTGAAAAGGCGCGATCGCAAGGAAGTGTGGCGGCGGCGGTGTACGTTCACATCAATACGAGTTGGTTCAAGAAGGGCAGGGACGATTACTATTCTCAGGGAATGATGACTGTCTTTCCCGTTCCAACCGACAGTTCGATGGAGATTATCGAAGTCGCACTCGACACGTTACGAAAAGTATACAAACCGGCCCGGCAGTACAAAAAGGCAACGGTCATTCTGCATGAGTTGAAAGATGCCGAGGCCGTGCGGTCGCAGGGATTATTGTTCGAGAAAAACGAGGAGCGGAACGCCGAACGGCGCACGACGGAACGGCAACTGATGAACACTCTTGACCGGATCAACCGACAACACGGCAAAGGAGCGATTTTCTTTGGAGCCGAGGGAATCTGCAAGGATTGGCGTCCCCGTCAGGATGCCGTCTCGCCTTGCTATACAACCTGCTTGAGCGAACTGCCGACGGCACGGTGAATCACGTAAACGACCGGATGGAACTGGTAACAACGCCCCATATCTCTAATTCCGTACCTTCGGTAAAGGTAATTTTCTTGCAACGGGGATTCGCCGGGAGCAGTTCGACCTTGGAACCGTTACGATAAAGTTTCTTGACAGTGAATTCGCCGTTGACGACGGCAATCACAATGTTGCCGGTAGTCGGTTCGATACTGCGGTCAACGACGAGCAGGTCGCCGTCGAAAATACCGGCACCGATCATTGAATCGCCTTGGACTCGCAACAAATAGGTCGATTCCGGTCGTCGCACCAAATGAGCGTTCAGGTCGATCTTGTCTTTGAGATCGTCACCGGGCGACGGAAAACCCGCAGGAACGGACGATTCAATGAGCGTCAACGTCATTCGTTTACTCTTGCGCGGTCGCGCAACGGAAATAGGTCGAGTATCTCGAAGTTGTCCAATCATAGCGGAAGTCCTGTGAAGGTTGGATAATGAGACCGTATTGTACCTGATTTTTCCGCGTCGACAACCCGTTAAAAACACTGCCATTCTGTGGTAAGTAACCATGACAGAATTACGTCACACCGGTCGGAGTCATTGCGATTCCGACCGGTTTTTTGTTTCACCCTTTGGCCGGTCGTTTCTGACACCGGAATCGGAGACCGATTTATGTCACACATCGTAACGATCCAAGTCGAAGTCCGTGACTTGGAAGCCATCAGGTCGGCAGCCCGTCGGCTAAATCTCAAAGAACCCGTTCACGGTCGGGCCGAGATTTTCCAAACTCAAGTCGAAGGCGTGCTTGTCGAACTGCCCGATTGGATTTATCCCGTCGTCTGCATCCTCGACTCTGGCGAATTGAAGTACGACAACTTCAATGAGCAGTGGGGCGACCAGAAACACCTCGACCAATTCGTGCAGACCTATTGCATCGAAAAGGCAACCCTCGAAGCCCGACGCAAGGGTTACAGTGTCGTCGAGCACCCGCTCGTTGAGCATGAGTTGCCCACCAGTGTGCAACTGAAACAGATCGCAGAAGAGATCGCCGGGGAACTGCCTGACGAACCGAACACGCACCGAGTGCTGGACGCCGCCGCCGGAATGACTCGCTACGAGGCGGAAGGTGCTTTTGCGTTGTCGATGGTCGAACACGATGCCCTTCTTCCCGAACCGATTTGGGCGTTGAAAGCGAATATGTTGCGGCAATCATCAGCGTTGAGATTGTACCGAGGCGAAATCCCCTGTCTAGGCGGTCTCGACAATTTGACATTGTTCTGCAATCGGGCATTGTCCACGACCGGACACAATGAACGGGCGAAAGGGGTGATGCTCCTCGGCGTTTCAGGAAGCGGTAAGACTGCATTCTGCAAACGTCTCGGTTACAACGTCCATCGTCCGACGCTTGTTTTGGACATCGGTGCGTTGATGGGATCGCTCGTTGGCCAGACCGAAGCGGCGCTACGAAAAGCCTTGAAGCAGATCGATGCGATGAGTCCGTGTGTCGTGATGATCGACGAAATCGAAAAAGCAATCACGACGGGCGGCAACGACGGCGGAGTTT
>Ga0099364_10012591_pt1 | contig 11389 bp, 16 predicted proteins | sample TergutTh196P3_FD_73070 | JGI IMG/M metagenome (GOLD analysis project Ga0099364, IMG submission 73070) | Microcerotermes parvus P3 segment gut microbial communities from Pointe-Noire, Republic of the Congo - Th196 P3 | ecosystem: Host-associated > Arthropoda: Insects > Digestive system > Gut ...
AGAGGGTTGCCCAAAGGAGTCCGCTGGCACAGATGGTCGTCTTTGCACCACGCCGTTTGTGAGCGACGGCTTGGGAGCCGCCGGTCTCGATGACCTTTTCGACGTTCTTGGCGATTTCCAACTGTGCGTTCGACCACGGGCGGTAAAAGTCATCGGGCAGATAGGTGTTGCAGAACTTGATAAAATCATGTTCACATTCTTTTCGGCGTTGGGGGTTTTCGCACGGCGGCAGTATGCCGATGTCACGTGATTTTTCCCGCTTCTCCTCCATGTACTCGCGATGGTACTCGTTGTAGCGAGTATCGCCTTTCTTTACTGCTTTCTTTTTCGGCATTGCTTTAACACTCGGTCATGGTATAATTTCCTGCGTTAAAGTTTCGTCAGTATGCCCTGTTGATTCACGGATTAGAGTTGACAGGGTTTCTTCATTGTATCAGGTTTCAGTGTTAGTACATCAACCATCGTATCGTGTAAATCACACCGACGATGGCAAAAAACACCGTCGGAGCGATGATGCAACCGATGGCTAAACCTTGGTTGAAGTCGTCTTGGTTCTCGATTTTCATGGTGTGGTCTCCTTCTTGTTGATTGTTAAAGTCGTTTCATACTGTTTGCCGATAACGGCAATCTTGCGGTGAAAACAAAGTTACCGAGGGCAACTCGTAATCGGTTTCCACGACCGATACTCGTCGTCGTTTGCAACAGGGCGCAATCTTACGTCGATTGCAAGCAAGCCTGCCTCAACGAGATCAAATGCCTCAACTGGTACGAATTCGTGCATCTTTTGCATCTGTGTCGGTACGCTTCCTCCAAGAAAGCGCTCTTCGCTTGCGAATGGGTAAAGTTTTTTGTAAAACTCTCTTGCCTCTTTGGACACTTGCAATAAGGCTTCTTCAACTTCGACACGTCGTGGTGAAGTCTCCGCAAAGCGCACCATACTCGTTGGTACACGTTCCTCCGCAAGGTCAGGGCATGCGAGTGGTACTGCCAAATTCTCGTGGTCAGTATCTTCGATAGGGACGTAATCAATTTTGCCGTTCAGCAAAAAACGCCTGACAGCATCGAGAAAATCCAATGCCTCGCCCACCGTCAGTCTCTCTTCGAGATCGGTTACGATAAAATCGATAGAATGATCCGGTAATTTTTTGATACCGACTCTGCAGTCTTCGTTGAATAGTTGATATGTTTTTTCTTGCATTTCCCGCATGACTGTCAGGCAGTCGCCGCAGATGATCCGGTTGAGGTAACTGTTGATGGTCATTCAATCGTTCCCTCCTTTCGGAAACTCCCGGATGAGCAAATCATCGGGAATAAGCTGCTTCTTTGCCATCTGCTTGAAAAAGAACGGCACGTCGCTCTCTTTGCACTGATCCCGCAACGCTCTCGCCCAGTCGGGATTCATCGGTCGGGCATTCGCACCGGTCTCACCGCCGCAAATCACCCAATGGATTCCGGCAAGATTTTTACCGTAGTCCACATCGGGAAACCACTCTTGCAGACAATCACGATTGCTGCACTGGCGACATTCCGGCGATATGCCGTAAACGTGCACCGATTCTCTATTTCCACATTCCGGGCAAATCCTGTTTTGTAGATTGAGATTTATTGCTTCCAGCATCGGCTCGACCGAAACGAACCGCACCGTTGCCGGTATTTGAAGCAAGACTGGAATCTTTTCGTCCGCCTCGGCTTGATTGCACACTGTAACGCCGAACCAAGTATTCGAGGGAAAGTACCGAGAATTAGTGCTATCGAGATAAGCAAATGCTCGTTTGGGACGCTTCGTCAAAATTTGATAGGTGTGCCGGGGTGTCAACTTTATCCTTTCTATAACCTCGTCAATGATGGGAAACGGTACGTCCTCATGAAACAGGTCGCCCATCGAGCAAACAAAAATCTTGCAAGGTTTTTTCCACCGAAGCGGATCATCCCATCTTCTCGAATGCGTCCATCCCGGCTGAAATGGGTGTTTATAGGGATACGCACATCGTCCCGCTAACCGCCGTGCCATTTTTTCTGCGTAACAATTCTCACAGCCCGGCGAGCACTTCGTACAGCCGGTCACGGGATTCCATGTTTTCTGCGTCCACTCGATCTTTGTCATGAGTTAGTTTCTCCTTTCGCTCTGGCGATGAGTTGTTTGTATTTCAATGTCCAACATGTTTTATAGCAACGATCCAATTTTTCGTTAAACCATACGCAACGTGCATGACTACACTCACGGTGTACAAAGTCCTCCAATGCCTCCAAAAGTTCCGGGGCGGCGGCAAGTAGCCGGGCATTGGCAAACATCTCCGGTCGGCGATACAATGTGCATATTTGTTGGTCATAATCAATCAAATGCGGCGGATCGTCCTCATTCTTTTTACAGACGTGTAACTCGTGCACTCCTCCAAATACCCACTTTCCCGGTGTGTGTTTCGTTTCATTCGTCATTGGGTGCCTCCTTCCTTGCTTTGTTGACCCTGCCGCACATCGAACAATCTGATTCAATATAGTCAATCGTTTCTTTTGTTATTCTTTTAGGATCAAAATGAAAACTACGGGCTATATCAATTTTAGACCGGCATATCGGGCAGTCTTGGGCTTCTCCGTACAGCATGTACCAGTCGTCGAAACGTGTACCACAACCCGCAGTAAATAACAGTAGTGTTAGCACTAAAATTCTCATGTCTCTTCTCCTTTCTCTGGCAGTGCCGGAACGTTGATGCGGCACCACTGTACCTCTGGATATGTCTCACAAAAACCCTTTAATGTATATACTTCGTCAGAGAATGTTTCTATGTATTCCTCTTTTGTGCCCCCGCATTTCACCGGTATTACTCTCGTATCATCACGAAACCGGCTCACCATGTACCATCCATCCTCTGTCGGCGGCTCTTTCGTCCACTTCGGCTTCTCGGCAACCCGGCGGTTCCAAGCGGCACGGGCTTCGGACTCTGTTTTGAAGTAACCTGAACTTCCGTTACATCGTCTGCAAACAAACTGATGGCAAAACGATGAGTCAGTAGGATCGTGCATACGTGCCACAATATCTGCACTTCCACAAAATGGACAATGCGGACACGGCAAAAGTTTCTCGGTTGTGTCAGTCATCTTGTCAATTCTCCCTTTACTGTTTCGGTATCAAAAACCGCCGGCTTCCCGGCTGTTCGGTTGTGTGAATGTCAATCAATGTGCGGGACGCACCAAGTGTCATGGCGATTGCCTCCCAGTTAATTTTTTTGGACGGCTTCGATGTTCGGTAAGTAAAATTGCCGCTTGCCGTCTTAATGCCTTCATTCTCGCCGATGGTGGCAATCAGTTGCAGTTTCATTGTGTTAACGTGCATCTCGTGCAGTCTCATGTTCCCGAGAGCGTCGATATAATCCTTTGCCAAGTTATCTATCGATTCATCCGAGTGCGCCCACTTGTCCGGTGTGTGTTGTGGATACCGTGTTTTGTAGTACCGCACCGTTTCCGCATCCGCTCTTGTAATTGGCGGTTCTATCCTTTTCTGAACGTGGTTTTCCCAGAACTCGATAGCCTTCTGCTTCATCGCTTCATAATGCTCTTGCGAAAATTCTACTCTGTATTCCTTGTAATCCGCAAATGCTTTACGTCCCGATTGACGAAAATACACCGCAATATAACCGTAGGGAAGATTCAGCATTCCTAAATACCAGAGAATCTGGCAATAGTAGTGCGTAGGAATTTCCTCTGTCATTTCTTGACCGAATTGATTCCATGTACCGATGTCGGCGGTTTTGATTTCCAAAATGCCTTTCGGCTCTCCATCCTGAAATAACAGCCGGTCAGGAGACGCAATCAGAAAATCATAATCGGAGTGTGTAACAATGCCGTGAGGAACAACTTCGTATTCTTCGTGTCCGTCAGCAAATATATCAGCGACTCGACTTTCCAGCTCACGTCCCCATCGCATTTCATTGTTATCTTCTTTCGGCAGCAGTTCACCCACGAGTCGCAAATACAAACTGCGTACCGACTCGTATGGCGACACGCCGACTATCGAAGCAATGTTCGAACCACCAATTTTCTTTATATCACTTCTGTTGGTCATAACAATTTTCTCTATTGAGGTTTCATTAGCGGAGGTAGGAGTCGAACCTACAACTCCCGGCTTGTGGAAAAGTAACACTTAAACAAACCACAAGCCGAGCGTACCATCACGCTCCGCCGTACAATTTTTTTATGCAATCTCGTTCTCAAAATATCCCTCTGGAAAATCGCCGCCCGCCTCCAGCGGAAGAGGTTCGTCTTCATACGGCAGACAGTAGTTTTTCGGAATGGGAAGGCAAATAATCTTTTCCCGAATTGCCATGTCGATCATGGCATTGAAACCACGTTGCGTAATCAAGTAGCGTGGCTCATAACGCCGTTGCCCCCGACGCTTCCACTCATGCATCACAAGCCGAAACCAGTCATTGTCGATGTACCGCTGAATTGGCTTATCATTTTTGTAATGGGCAGAGCAGATGATTTTCTTTTCGGCAAGCCACTGTTTTAAGTGTCCCGCCCCGAAGGGCGGCTTGCGGTAAATCCGCATCGCCGATGCCACTTGATCGAAATCATACAGAATGTCTTCGTTGTACTCCTCGAACAGTTGCAGTTTCTGTAACGCAAGTTGCAGGCGGGTTTCGAGGCCGGCGATCTGTTGCGAAGGAGTCGCATAACTTCCCGTCTTTTAACGTCGCGTTGATGTATAATGATGGAGTCTGATGCAACGGAAGTCGGCTCTGCTGGAGAGCAACCGTCTGAGGGTTCATCAGACTGAACGGCGAATCCTGTCGGTTCGAGAGCAGTCAGGTCATATTCCAACTTCTCTGTTTGTCCATGCCTAAAAAACTCACTTGGAAGTCAGAAGCACCGTGCAACGGACAATTTTACCGTTGATTACTCAAGATTTTTCTGTCGGCAAATTTTGCCGACAGAAAAATCTTGAGTAATCAACGGTATAATTCCCTAATTTTTGGCACCCCCCTTGCGCCGGACGGACACACCACCCTACACAAAATAGAAAAAGACTGTAGAATGGAGCGGGTGAGGGTATGGCTCTTTTAGCTCAGTTGGTAGAGCAACGGACTCTTAATCCGTAGGTCCTGGGTTCGAGCCCCAGAGGGAGCAATGCGTGTTGTCGGTTTCTTAACCGAACATGCACGGTGTGCGGGGGCGATGTCCGTAGTTTCTGGCGGCATTGCCAGCGTTAACCCGTGTACCATAGACCTCCGCCGGCGTTTGTTCCACAACGCCGCCCGGAGGCTCTTTTTTGTCCCTGCGGGGAAATCCCCTCTGGGGAAAGGAGGTGCGTTATGAGCAGCACCGCCCCAACACTCTTTTCGGGAGAATACGTACTTGCCGTCGAAGCACTGGCTGACCAAGTCAAAGGACTGGCGGCTAAAAATGTCATTTTGGCACTCGGCAATCGCGGCGGGAAGGCGCACGAAAGCCTCTTAAAGAAACACGTTTCTAAAAACATTTGGGGGAAAACCTGTCAGTATCTTGTCAGTAGCAAAGTCATAGAATACTGCGAAGTGTCAAAAATTGCCCAATTCAACTCCCACTTCTGGGCAAAAACACTCCCACTTCTGGGAAATTTCGGGTGCAACGTAAACGTAAACGTGAATAATCTCCCGAAAGACATCCTCAAGAGACTCACGTCGGAGTTGATTCCCGACATTGCCTCCTGCGGCAGAGTCAAACGTGAAGACTCTTTTTCTTTGACTACGCAAGCGGACGCAGAAGTCTTAACCGAGGATTGGATCGATTGGAGTACCAAACACTGGTGCAATGTCGAGCCCCTGCACATGATCCCATTCACCATTCCGCCGGACTACGAAACCTACAAAGCACAGCACACAGAACAAATCATCGGATATTTAGTCCATCTGACCGACGAACAGAGGAGAATCTACAAACATAACTTCAAACTTGTCAGGAAGATATTTTACGAAAAAGGAATCAGCGACGACCTGATAGACCGCATCGTTCTGATGCAACTCGCCATCGGAATCGATCCCTTCGCCGCCGGTGCTAGACAAATCCGAAAATGGAAAAGGAAATGCGACAAATACAAAAACAAATGCGAAGAGTCCGGCAAAAAAGGGAGAGCGTGGGTGTGTCTCGCCGCGATTGTACAGAAAATCTACGAAAGAGCCGGTGTGCAGTGGGGGCGGTGCAAGCGGCGAAAAGACTACGAACCGCTTCAGGCGGAGGCGCAGATAATCAGAAAAGACTTTTACATCAACAGGCTGCGGACGACGCGGACTCTCTGGGAGCATCAGGCAATGAAAAAATTCCGGCAGAGCGGTCGTACGACTGCCGACTTGGTAATTTGGGAGAGAGAAATGCGTGAGGCAAGGGATATGTTCGACGGAATGCCGCCGGACTTCAAAAAGCCTTACAAACGGCATGGGCGGCGGGGCAGGAAGCCGCAGAAACAGCGGTCGGATAAACAATTTTCTGCGATGTTGGAGGTATCGACTCCTCCGGGAGAGGCGGGGAACCTGCAAGCAGTCGAGGCACCAACGCCCGCACCCGCCGAGACTGCCCCCGCCGAACCTGAACGGGTGACGACCGTTGAAGAGGCGGGACAAGCAGACTTGACGAGTTTTCCGAATCCTCGCGTCGAGTCCGCCCCCGCCGATTTTCCGCACCGCACAAGTGCGGCGGCTACAAGCAAGCCGAAAGCCGCAAAAACGGGGCGACGTTGCCTTGTAAGACCGTATTCAATCGAAAAGCCGTTATTCCAGCAGATAGCCCAGAATCGGCGGTGTGTGCCGCCGTTGCAACATCGTTATTGGACTTCCGCCGGACGCTCCCGTCCGCCGCCGCGTGTCCGTGAGACGATGCCGGAAACAGCGTAACCCGTTTTGCCTTCCTTTATGGTGTCAGAGTGTTTTTGTTACTTTTTTCCATTCTACACCATTGAGGGGGGATTTTACAAGACATTTTTAACCCACTAACGCCGCAAGGCAAAGGAGAACGATTTATGCCCAAGCAAATCCGACATGGCAGGAACACGTTAGAACGTGAACAGATCAGCGATATTGACGTGCTGTTGAACCATGACAAGTTCAAACGCATGATCACCCGGCACTTGGAGACGATGCGTCAACATTGCGAACAGTATCCGCTGTTAGACAAAGAGCGAAAAGTCACGATTACTCTCACTCTCAAGCCGATGGTCAATCCTCGTGCCAAGAGTGAAGGGGTGATCGAGTACGACCGGGCAGTCTTTTCTGCATCGGTCAACAGTCCGACGTTGCCATCAACGTCGATTGATTTTAACTGCTTCGTCCACAAGGGACAGCCGTATTTCAATATCGAAGACGGCGAGAATCCGATGCAGTTGACGTTCCGCGATAGTATCGCGGACACGGACGAGGACGATACGCCGATGTTATCAGACCGCAAATCGGCGGCGGTCGGAAGTTAGCGGCGGGGCTTGCCCCGCGTTACAACGAAAGGACTAAAACATGGCAAGAAAACAAACAGAGTTAGAAGAGGAAGCGGTAGCGTTTATGGAAATGCTACACGAAGGACGCAAGCCCTATTACAAAAAAATGCAGAGAGTATCACAAAGGGACTTGTCGCCATTAAATCAATCATCACTCGATGTTTTACACGAATGCGCTTTCATGATGGGCGTGATCGTTGGGTTGGTTGATGCTTATATGGTGATCAGACAAGAACACGAGGAAGGAGGTAGTGATCTATGAGGAAAATTCCGAAACAACGTCCGCTTCTTGACCTCATCGAAGCAAGAGAGATACTACCGCTCCCTGCCCTCTCTGATGTAGTCAAGATAACACAAGCGTGGACGATAACACAACGCAGAATGGCAAAAGCATCAAGCGACTATGCATCAGCACTTGCTCTGGTTTGTGAAGATATATGCCGACGCGTTCCTGCTCTTTCGTACGTAGACATGCATAAAGTCGGAATCATTCTGAAACAGTCTCGTTCCAGATATATCGCCACAATGGGCAATACATATTGGGCGGAGCGCCTACTTCCAAAATGCGGAAATGAATGGCGATACGTTATGAGTGTACACGTGCCGTGTTTTTACACTCGAAGCGATAACCAAAAACTACACACACTAATCCACGAACTTTGGCACATAAGTCCCGCCTTTGATGGTCAATACCGAATCTTTCCCGGTCGATACAGAGATCATGGGAATTCTTTGGCAGAATACAGAAAGGTATGCGACGAAATGCTAGATTGCTACTTGAAACAGAGACCGCCATCAGAAGTTTTGAAATGGCTTGCTCCTGTCCGCCTAACCCCTAACTACTATTATGAACATTGACCTTGAAATGTTGAAAGTGAACGTGCAAGATAGTATACGCGAGCGGGAACTGGTAGAAATAGAGTTGCTACAAAGAATAGAGACACTAAAAGGTAGCAAAGACAAAACGTCAGCACTACAAAATATCAAAGCAGTGCGTCAGGGATATAAAGAATGGAAACAGAAAAAAAGCAAAGAAGAAGCACTCATTCGCATGCTGGACATCCGCGAAACACTTTAACCTTAACCAAAAAGGAACCTTAATTTATGAACATTGACCTTGAAGTATTGCGAGAGATCACTTCGACTGCGGTGCAGTCGGCGGGGATTCGGGACTATGACATTAGTCCGCTCTTGAAGAAACACGTCCGCCCGGATGGGACGACGTTGGAAACCGAACTCGCTCCGCCGCCTGAGATGAATGAACTGTACGACATCGACGCGTGCGTCAGAGCATACTGCGACGGAGCGGACATTTACGTCGGCGAAGAGTGCATTACCATTCTGCACGATACTACCCGGACGCGAGGATATAGCGAGTGTTACATGAAACGCTCCGAAACGATTCGTATGATTGAGGGAAACATAAATCGTGCCTTCGATCCAGGGTACTTTGAACGGATTGCGAAACTGTACTTTGGTGCGGATTCGCTTTTCATTGACCGTCTGCGTAAACTTCAATGGAAGCAGAGCAGCGAGTCGACGGCAAAGATTACCAACGTTTCCAAGTCGGCGGACATACAGGAGATCGCGCAAGTTATGGACGAGTATCAGATACTTTTCCAAGACGTGTCGCTCCTCGTTACTGCGCCTTACTTTGTGTTACCAGTGGAGACGACTCCTGTGGAGATTGAACTTCACATTGTCGCGAATGCGGAGTCGCAGACGATATCGTTTACTCCTGCGCCGGGCGTGATGATGAAGCATCATTTTGCAGCGATGCAGGAGGTGCGTGATGTGCTGAACAGTGCCATCGGAAACGATGCCGCCGTGCTGGGCAAACCGAAGATGTAGTGTTAGCCGCCCCGCCTGCGGGGCGAAAGGAAGGACAGATGACAAAGATAGAGTGGACGCAAAAAACATGGAATCCTGTGACCGGCTGTACGAAGTGCTCGCTGGGCTGCGAGAACTGCTACGCAGAAAAAATGCACAAGCGACTTCAAGCAATGGGAATTCCGAAATACAAGAAGGAATTTTCAATGGTGTGTAGTCATCGAGGTAGTTTGGAAGAACCATACTATTGGCAGAAGCCCAAAAAGGTTTTTGTGTGTTCAATGAGCGACTTGTTTCATGAACTGTCAGACTTGTTTTTTGTGGAAGAAGTCATGGACGTAATGTACGAGACACCGCGACATACATATCAAATCCTCACAAAAAGACCTGAGAAAATGAAGTTCTTTTTTAAGGGTAGTCCTTATGCAAATTTGAAAAACGTTTGGCTTGGCGTTACGGTGTGCAATCAAGCCGAGGCGGACGAAAAGATTCCGGTCTTGCTCGACATCCCGGCAACGGTGCGGTTCGTTTCGATTGAGCCGATGCTTGAAAAAATTGACATTGCGACAACAGGTGCGTTGGGGTGCAACTGCGAGGACGACGAACGATGTCTTGGTGTTTGCAAATTTTATAGGCATTCCCTCGATAGAAGGGTTGACTGGGTGATATGCGGCGGTGAGACCGGTGCGAATGCCCGACCGATGAATCCCGACTGGGCGAGAGCGTTGCGGGATCAATGTAAAGAATGCGGTGTGCCGTTCTTTTTCAAGCAGATGACAAAGAAGCAACCTATCCCCGATGACCTGATCATCAGGGAGTTTCCGAAAGGAGGGAACACTTGAATGACCATTGACTTTTACCTCAATCGGATCATCTGCGGCGACTGCCTGACAGTCATGCGGGAAATGCAAGAAAAAACATATCAACTATTCAACGAAGACTGCAGAGTCGGTATCAAAAAATTACCGGATCATTCTATCGATTTTATCGTAACCGATCTCGAAGAGAGACTGACGGTGGGCGAGGCATTGGATTTTCTCGATGCTGTCAGGCGTTTTTTGCTGAACGGCAAAATTGATTACGTCCCTATCGAAGATACTGACCACGAGAATTTGGCAGTACCACTCGCATGCCCTGACCTTGCGGAGGAACGTGTACCAACGAGTATGGTGCGCTTTGCGGAGACTTCACCACGACGTGTCGAAGTTGAAGAAGCCTTATTGCAAGTGTCCAAAGAGGCAAGAGAGTTTTACAAAAAACTTTACCCATTCGCAAGCGAAGAGCGCTTTCTTGGAGGAAGCGTACCGACACAGATGCAAAAGATGCACGAATTCGTACCAGTTGAGGCATTTGATCTCGTTGAGGCAGGCTTGCTTGCAATCGACGTAAGATTGCGCCCTGTTGCAAACGACGACGAGTATCGGTCGTGGAAACCGATTACGAGTTGCCCTCGGTAACTTTGTTTTCACCGCAAGATTGCCGTTATCGGCAAACAGTATGAAACGACTTTAACAATCAACAAGAAGGAGACCACACCATGAAAATCGAGAACCAAGACGACTTCAACCAAGGTTTAGCCATCGGTTGCATCATCGCTCCGACGGTGTTTTTTGCCATCGTCGGTGTGATTTACACGATACGATGGTTGATGTACTAACACTGAAACCTGATACAATGAAGAAACCCTGTCAACTCTAATCCGTGAATCAACAGGGCATACTGACGAAACTTTAACGCAGGAAATTATACCATGACCGAGTGTTAAAGCAATGCCGAAAAAGAAAGCAGTAAAGAAAGGCGATACTCGCTACAACGAGTACCATCGCGAGTACATGGAGGAGAAGCGGGAAAAATCACGTGACATCGGCATACTGCCGCCGTGCGAAAACCCCCAACGCCGAAAAGAATGTGAACATGATTTTATCAAGTTCTGCAACACCTATCTGCCCGATGACTTTTACCGCCCGTGGTCGAACGCACAGTTGGAAATCGCCAAGAACGTCGAAAAGGTCATCGAGACCGGCGGCTCCCAAGCCGTCGCTCACAAACGGCGTGGTGCAAAGACGACCATCTGTGCCAGCGGACTCCTTTGGGCAACCCTCT
>Ga0099364_10012592_pt1 | contig 11387 bp, 9 predicted proteins | sample TergutTh196P3_FD_73070 | JGI IMG/M metagenome (GOLD analysis project Ga0099364, IMG submission 73070) | Microcerotermes parvus P3 segment gut microbial communities from Pointe-Noire, Republic of the Congo - Th196 P3 | ecosystem: Host-associated > Arthropoda: Insects > Digestive system > Gut ...
CGCATGTCCTTGCCCGCGCTGTCGAACGCCGCGATCAGCCGCAGGATGGTCGGCATCTCTCCCTTCAGCACGGCCTGTGCCAAGCCTTCGAGCGACTGGCGCGAGACCAGGCCGAACACCGCCAACACGTCGTCCTCCGTCAGCGAGTCGCCTTTGAACGACACGAGCTGGTCGAGCGAGGAGAGCGCATCACGCATCCCTCCCTCCGCACCGCGCGCGATGGCGAGCAGCGCGTCGCCCGTGATGGTGATACGTTCGGCATCGCAGATCGTCCGCAACCGCTCCACGATCAGGAGGGATGGGATCCGGTGCAGGTCGAAACGCTGGCACCGCGAGATGATGGTGGCCAGGACCTTGTCGCCCTCGGTGGTGGCGAAGATGAATTTCACATGCGCGGGCGGCTCTTCCAGCGTCTTCAGCAACGCGTTGAATGCGGCGGTCGAGAGCATGTGGACTTCGTCAATAATGAAGATCTTAAACTTGCCCCGGGTCGGCGCGAATTGGACTTGGTCGCGCAAGTCGCGCACCTGGTCCACGCCGTTGTTGGACGCGCCGTCAATCTCCAGCACATCCAGCGAGTTGCCGGTTGTGATTTCCTTACACATCGGGCACTCGTTGCAGGGATGCGGCGTGGGGCCCTTCTCGCAGTTGAGTGCCTTGGCGAAGATACGCGCCAATGATGTCTTGCCGATGCCTCGCGGACCGACGAACAAGTATGCGTGCGCCACGCGGTTGATTTCAATCGCGTTCGTCAGTGTGCGGGTCACGTGTTCCTGTCCCACCACGTCCTCAAATCCCTTGGGACGCCATTTCCGTGCTAACACTTCGTATGCCATAAGTCAATAAGTTTACCATTTTTCTGTTTGTCACTTCCACCAAAACTTTCATCTGTCGGATTCGCTGTCGGATTCGCTTTTAAAAATGCTTCCCGTTTTGCGTGATGCAATCCTGTTGTATTTTACAGAACGCTAGAAAAAACCTACGGAACCGAGGAGCCCGAAGACGCAGGGGGGGAATAACACCCTTTCTTCCTTGGGTCCCCTTAGTCTCCTTGGTCCCCTCTAGCGTGTGTAAGGGCGTTCAGCCCTGTTGCCATCTACACATCTGAACAGGCCCTTAGTGCGCGACCTCGACTTTTACGCCTTTGGTCTGGCCGAGCGCGGCGAGCAGGTCACTGAACCACGGCGCGTCAATGTCGAACGGCTTGCCGCCCTTGATGCGCGGGAACTCGCACGCACGCAACTCGCCGCCCTGATCCTCGTCCTGCCCGACCACGCCGCCGACACCTGCGAGTGCGCACGCGACCGCCTTCACCGCACAGGCGCGGATGAGCTCCTTGTCCTGTGCGTTGGGCGCGGCGGCGCGGCTGTAGTAGCCGCTCTTCTGCACCATCGTCTTCTCCGCGCCGAGCATCTCGCCGAACTGTTTCGCGAACCACCCCCCCACGTTCACCTTGTCCAGGCGCGGATGCCCGAACGCGTCGCGCGGGACCTCCTCGCCCTTGACCTCGAGCTCCCGGATGATCGCATCCACGCATGCGCCCTCGGAAACGAAGATGTTCACGCAGTCGTTCGTGTCCATCACCTTGCGCAGACGGGCCGCCTCGGACTGCGGGTCGAACGCCATCTCCGGGACGTACACCGCGTGGACGTCCTCGCGCTCGCGGGTCAGGCCAAACGCGGGCAGGTAGCTGAACGTGTCCAGCAGCTTACGGTACGCGACGGCGGTCGCGGCGGTGAGCCACCCGCAGTTGCGCCCCATCACCTCGTGGATGATCAACATGCGCGGGTTGGCGGTGTTCTCCTTGACGATGTTGGCGAAGAAACGGGCCCCCTCGTCGGCGGCGGTTCACGCGCCGAGACTCTGGCGGATGGGATAAACATCGTTGTCAATGGTCTTAGGGAGGCCAACGACGGTCAGGCCGTAATTGTTCGCCGCGAGGTACGCCGCGAGGTCGGCAGCAGCCGTGTTGGTGTCGTCGCCGCCGATGGTGTGCAGCACGTCTACGCCGTCCTTCACGAGCTGGTCGGCGGCGATCTTCTGCGGGTCCTCGCCCTCCTTGACCAGGCCGCGCTTCACGCAGTCCTTGACGTTCGTCAACTTCACGCGGCTGTTGCCGATGGGGCTGCCGCCGTGCCCGGTGAGGAACAGCGCGTTCTTGCGGACCTCGGGCGTGACGCGGATGCTGTTGCCTTTCAACAGCCCCATGTAGCCGTTGACGTACCCGATGATCTTGATGTCGGGCGCGACACGCGAATACTCCGCGATGAGATAACCGATTGCCGAACTCAGGCACGGCGCGAGGCCACCTGCTGTGAGGATACCGACTTTGTTCACCTGCTTGCTCATGATGCTTCCTTTATGGTTAATAAGACACGAAACAAATACCCCTGAAAAGAAGTGAATCAGATTACACTACACCGCCCCGAAATGTCCAGCAGATTCCCGAATTTTAGCGTTTAGCGCAATTGTAATTCGCGAATTCGCGATTGCAAGGGTGGTGGGATTTTTGCTACATTGACGCATCCTTAAAAAGGAGGAATGGGAATGAAGCGCGTGAGCATGTTGATGGTGGTCGGGGTGGTGGCGGTGTCCGCAAGGGCGGTGGACGCCAACAAGTGGGAGCTGGTATGGTCGGAGGAATTCAACGGGAACGGGCTGGTTGACGACACGGTCTGGAATTATGAGAAGGGGTTCGTCCGCAACAAGGAGGCGCAGTATTACACGGCGGAGCGGGCGGAAAATGTCGTGATGCGGGACGGCAACCTGGTCATCACGGCGCAGAAGGAGGATTTCGCCGACAACGCCAAGTACACCTCGGGGAGCATTAACACCAAGGGCAAGAAGGCATTCCACTACGGGCGCATCGAGGTTCGGGCGAAGCTGCCGGTGGGGCAGGGCAACTGGCCGGCAATCTGGATGATGGGGGTCGAGGGGGGATGGCCCACGTGCGGGGAGATTGACATCATGGAGCACGTCTGGGCGCACTCGAACACGGTCCACGCCACGGTGCATTGGTCCAAGGATAACGGGCACACCAGCAAAGGCTCGAAGATTGAGAATCAGAAACCCTATGCGGACTTCCATGTCTATGCGGTGGAGTGGGACGAGAACGAGCTGAAATTTTTCCTCGACGACACGCCGTATTTCACGTTCGACATCAACCTCGCGGGCGAGGGCGCGGCGAACCCCTTCCGCAAGCCACATTACCTGCTGCTGAACCTCGCCATCGGCGGGAGCTGGGGGGGGGCCATTGACGATGCCATCTTCCCCTGTGAGTACCTGATTGACTCTGTCCGCTATTACAAACGCAAGTGAACAGTCGCAAGGAAAGTCCTAAGCGGGCATTGCGAATCTCTTGCAACGCCCTTTCCCACCTGCCCCCCCCTTCTAGAGGATCCCTGGATTTCAACACGAACCTTACAAATCAATGACCGACATCGTGTGCGTCTTGTTCTCCTTGTGCGGGCCAAACGTGAGGCTGATGTTGGACACATAGACCTTGTCGCCGACGCGGATGCACTCGGACGGCGCGTGAAGCTTCCCGTCCGCGCCGTCGCCCGGAGGGTTCTTCGCGATGATGTGCGTGTCGCCGCAGCACGCCTCGATCAGCACCACCGCGTTGCCGATGAAGTCGGCGGCCCAGAGCCCGTTCTCGCCGTCATACTGCAGACCGTCGAGGCTCTCCACGCCGGCCTTTTTACAGTCCGCGAACGGTTTGAACGTCTTCACCTTGCGGTTCTCGTCGAACGTCATCTTCCACAGCACCGCGTCGCCGAAGTTGCAGACATAGACGTTGCCGTCCTCGTCCGCCGCGATACCGTTCGCGCCGACCGACCACTTGCCCGTCGTCTCGAATGTGCCGATGTAGTGCGGGTCATCCATGCCCGCCTTCACCGCGACCGGGGCATCCGCCGACAGCTCCGACAACCTGAACGCGCACACGCCGCTGGTGAACGGGTCCTTCGTGCCGAAGTTCGTGTCCGCGACATACAGCCAGTCGCCGAACGCCGTGATGCCGTTGGCCTCGTTGATGCCGTTGACGACGGTCTCCACGCCCTCCGCCTTGCCGTCCTTCATCACCACGCGCAGGATGCGCGACTTCCCGAGCCCCTTGCCCGTGAAGTTCTGGTTGTCGTTCACGTACAGGTTGCCGTCCGACCCGACCACGATGCCCAGCGCGCAGACGAATCCCGTCTCCGGGTGCACGGGCAACTCCACGACCTCCTCCAGCTGCTCTTGGCCTGGCGTGAAACGCACGATCTTCGACGGCTTGCCCGACGCCAGGTTATTCATGTTCACATACACATAACCATCGTTCGCGCACATCCCGTCGGGGTTTGTGTACCCCAACTTGCTGAGGTCAAACAACGGACGCGGCTTCAAGAGTCCCGCATGTTCCTGATGCTCTTTCGAACACCCGGCGAATCCGACGACCACTGCCGCCGCCAACGAACCCATCACCAACTTCTTCATGTTTCTCTCCTTCTTCATTTCCATTTAATGACCGATATGGCCTGATGTTCCGTCGCCACATGGCCACCGAACGCCAGATTGAAATTCACGACATACAGCTTGTCCTCCCGGCGGATCACATCCGCTGGGGTGTCCAAGTTACCGTCCGCCGCGTCGTGCGGGATTTTGCTCCGCGCGATGACCCTTGCCCGGGGGTTCATCACATCCACGTAGCCGACCGAGTTGCCCAGCAAGTCCGCAACCCAAATCAGGTTGTCAACCGCATGGTAATGGGCGCCGTCGAGTGAGGTCATCCCGAACCTGCGCGTGTCCACCCACGGCTTGCACGCCATCACCTTGCCCTTGCCATCGAACACCGCCCGCCACATCACGCCGTCGCCGAAGCTGCAGACGAAGAGGTTGCCGTCGCCGTCGAACGTCAGGCCGTTCGCGCTGTACTGTACCTTCGGGTTCCGCGTCTCGATGGTCAGCAGGCAATGCGGATCCGTCGCGACCGTTTTGACGGCGACCGGCCTGCCCGCGTTGAGTTCCGCCAGTGCGACCTTGAACACCGCCCCGGTCGTCACGCCGTTTGCGGCACGGCTCAGCACGGTCTCCGTCACATACACGTCATTCCCCTTCATCGCAATACCATTGATGTGGTTGAATCCGACCGCCACGACATCTACGTTCGTGGGCTTGCCGCCCTTGAACGTCACGCGCAGCAGGCGCGACTTGCCCCAGGTGTCGTCCGTGAAATGATTGTCGCACACATAGAGGTTGTCGTCCGCGCCGAACGCTAGCCCCAGCGGCGACACATCCGCCGAGAACGTCATCACGGTTTCCAGCTTGTCCTTCCCTGTGATGCGCATGATTTTCGCGGGCTTCTGGAGGAAGTCATTGCGCGCCGTGAAATAGATATCGTTCTGATAGAGCGTCACCCCCTCTGGGTTTGCCACCCCGTATTGGGTCAGGTCAAAGGCGCGTTTCACGGGCTTCAGCCCGTCCGCCGTTTCCCCGTCTCCCCCCCACATCGAATTCCATGTCGCGCACCCCCCTGCCAGCAGAAGCGCCACTGCCATCCCTGTCGTAACCACCCGTCTCATCCTCATCTCTCCTTTACTTTGTGTTTCGGAAATCCATTCTCTTCCCTTATGCGAAGAAGTGGAATCAATGTAACATAGGAACGGGAGATTGGCAAGACGGAGTTTTCATCATCCGTTGGTTCTATTCCCCTGCTCCCGGTACTGCTTGCATAAACCGATCATTTCTGCTATAATGAAACGCACTTTTTGAAAGGGATCATGTGTTTCGTCACAACGTACAACGAGTGCCGTCATCGAATGACGCAAATGAACACGGATGCAATCATTCGCGTATCTTCGCGTCATGCGATGACAGCAAACCGTTGTGTACGCTGTGACAAAAGAAAGGGACCGTTGATGATACGTTTTCTATGTGTGGGTTGGATGTGTGTGGGAGTGTGTCTCGGCGCGGCGCGCGCGCAGACACCCCCGAAGGCTGATGATGACCTGAATGACCTCATGGCGTTGCGCTCGAAGGTCATGATCGAGGCGTACCAGTTACAAATGGAGATACGCCAGATGTGGAGCGACCCGGCGTATACCTCGCCCGAAATCGAGGCGTTGCGGAAAAAGCACAAAGCTCTCCAGGAGGAGATTCTCCGCACGCAAACGGAGATCGGGGCGAAGGTCGAGGCACTTCCAGAACTCCAGCCGAAAGTAAAGAAACTGGAAGAGACGAACAAACGGGTGGAAGAGCTGAACAAAAAAATCGAAGAGAAGATGCGATGAAAAAGAAGAGAACACACGTCAGAGGTACAAGCGACCGCCCGCGCATCCTGATCGTGACGCCGGAAATCACCTATCTGCCGCCGGGCATGGGGAATATGGCGAACACCCTGACCGCGAAGGCGGGGGGGTTGGCGGACGTGTCCGCATCGCTCGTGGCGGCGCTGTTCGACTGCGGCGCGGATGTCCATGTCGCGTTGCCGCATTACCGCCGGATGTTCCATGTCGAGGTGGGACAGCTCATCAGCGACGAGCTGCGCGTCTACAAGAGCCGTCTGCCCGATTCCCGTATCCACCTCGCCGAGGACCGCTGTTTCTATTACCGTGAAAGGGTCTACAGTAACCTGCAGGACGTGAACCCGAAACTGGCGCTTGCGTTCACGCGCGAAGTGCTCAACAACATCATCCCCACGGTCCAGCCTGACTTGATCCACTGCAACGATTGGATGACGGGGCTGATCCCTGCGGCGGCGCGTCGCATGGGCATCCCGTGTCTCTTCACCGTCCACAACATCCACACGCACCACCTCACGCTCGCGCAGATCGAGGACATCGGCATTGACGCGGCGGAATTCTGGGGTAACCTGTACTTCACGCGCCCGCCCCTCAACTACGAGGAGTCGCGCAGTGCCAATCCCGTTGATCTGCAGACGAGCGGCGTGTTCGCCGCGCACTTCATCAACACCGTCAGCCCCACGTTCCTGCAGGAGATCGTCAACGGCTGGCATGGCTTCATCCCCGAGGATTTACGCGCGGAGATGCGCAACAAGTTCGATGCCGGATGTGCCGCAGGCATTCTCAATGCGCCCGATGTGTCGGACACTCCTGAGACCGACCCGCTCATCAAGCAAACCTACACCGCGGGCACGCACCGCGCGGCGAAGCTCATCAACAAGCTCTCGTTCCAGCGCAAGATGGGGTTGGAGGAAAATCCCGACGCGCCGATTTTCTTCTGGCCGTCCCGGCTCGACCCCGCGCAGAAGGGCCCCCAACTGCTCACACACGTCCTCTACCGGTTTTTGGCGCGGTACTGGAAAGAGCGCGCGCAAATCGCGGTCGTCGCGAACGGTGTCTTCCAGCAGCCGTTCTACGACATCCTCAAGTTCCACGACCTCTACGGCCGGCTCGCGGTGTGCGACTTCAACCAGAAGCTCTCGAAACTTGCGTTTGCGGCATCCGACTTCATCTTGGTGCCCTCGCTCTTCGAGCCGTGTGGTCTGCCGCAGATGGTCGGGCAGATGTACGGCGCGCTCCCCATCGTCCACGACACGGGGGGCCTGCACGACACCGTCGAACATCTTGACGTGAAGAACAACACCGGGAACGGCTTCTCGTTCAAGATTTACGACAGCCGCGGGCTGGAGTGGGCCATGGATCGCGCCATGGACTTCTACAAGCTGCCGGCGGAGGAACGCGAGCGGCAGGTCACGCGTATCATGCGCGAGAGCGCCACACGCTTCAACCACGACGTGTGCGCGAAGGCATACATCCACATCTACGAGAAGATGCTCCACCGCCCGCTCGTGCGCTCGTTCGATCGAGAGGACGAAGCGGAATGAGCATTTCAGATTCGGCTTTTTGGGGAAAACGGGCGAACCCGAAAAGGCGTTACACGAACACCCGCTGTTTCCCCCCCTTGTGCACGGCGGCCGGAAATGATGGCTAAATCACGCATTGACTTTCTGAAGCCGTGGCAGTATTCTTTTCATTTTTCTCACATTCGGAAAACGCATGAACTCAAAAAAGACGTTGATCGGGTTTCTCGCCCTCGTGGCCGTGTTGGTCGCCGGGGGGCTGTGGATGTTTTCAGGCAAATCGGCTCCTGAAGAAGGGACGGACGAGCGAGGCGAATCGCTTGTCCACATCATCACCACACGGAAAACCGCGCCGGCGAAAACGGGCGCGCGCGTCGTCTCCGGGCGCGCCGGCGAGGACAGGGGGGGAAGGGATGACGCGGACGATGGCCCGGACGATGAGCCCGAGACCCCCGCCGAAAAGGCGCTCAAACGCTGGGAGGACATCATCGCCGTGTTCTACGAGGAAACGGAGGATGAGGAGGGAGGCGGGGATGCAGAGAGCAACAACGGTACCGGAACCGCCCGCGAGGGGGATCCCGCGCTGGGCACGCAGCCGCGCGTGACGCTCGAGGATCAGCTGCGCATACGCGATGCGTTCCGCGAAATGGACGAGGATAACAAGATGGAGGAGGTTCACCACGCCATGAACCTCCTGCCCGATGAGACCGTCGCGGTCATGTATGGTGTCCTCTTCGACAAGACGCAGTCCGAGGACATTATGGATGTGATTTTCAGCGACATCCTCAACCGCGACGAGGACATCAAAAACCCGATGATGAGGGAAATCCGGCGAGACCAGACGCATCCGATGTACACGGAGGCCGCGCGGATCCTGGACGTGATTGAAGATGACTAGTGCCGTAGATCTGCGGAAGGTACGCCGGCCGCTCCCGTTGCGGCTGTTGCGGGAAGTGAGGCCGCGCGCACTCAGGCGTTTCGTGTTCGGCGCGGGGATGGGGAACATGCTGGCGTTCCGGGCGTTCCGGCGGCGCAGGAAACGTGGCAAGATTTTCCCGCCCGTCATCTTTGTCAGCGTGACCCAGCGCTGCAACCTCTCGTGTAAGGGGTGTTGGGCGACGGGCGTCGATACCCCCGTTGACATGGCTCCTGAGCTGCTGGACAAGATCGTCCGCGCGAGCCGGACGCAGGGGAGCCGTTTCGTCGGCATCCTGGGGGGGGAGCCGCTGCTGCTGCCGTGGCTCTCGGATTTTTTCGCGGCGCACCCGTCCAGTTATTTCCAACTCTTCACCAACGGCCGTTTCCTGGACGATGCCGTGGCGCAGAAACTTTCAGCGTCAGCGAACGTGTCGCCCGTCATCAGCATCGAGGGGGTCGGCGACTCGTATGTGGCGCGGCGCGGCGACAACGAGATGTCCGCCGCCGCGCTCGGCGCGATGGCCTGTTGCCGCAACGCCGGGCTTGTCTTCGGCGTGGCGACCAGCGTGTCCGCATCGAATTTCAAGGACACCGTCAACGCCGCGTTCATTGACGGGATGGTCGCGCGGGGGGCCCACTATGTGTGGTACTACATCTACCGTCCCTCAGGCCCCAACCCCGGGTTCGAGGAGACGTTGAGCGACGGGCAGGTGCGCGAGTTGCGCCGCTTTCTCGTCGAGCAACGCCGTCGCGTGCGCTCGGCTGCCATCATTGACACCTACTGGGATCAGGACGGTCATGCGTGTTGCCCGACCGCAGCGGGGGTTAGCGTGCATATCGCCGCGACAGGGGATGTCGAGCCCTGCCCCCCCCTGCAATGCGCCGACTGCCGTGTCACCCCCCAGTCGGACACGGTCGCGACCATCGAGGGCTCGGCGATGCTCAAGGCCTTTCAATCCGAGATGCCCAAGCTGACGAACGGCTGCGTGCTGATGGACCACCCGCAGGCGTTCGCCGCGTTCGCCGCGCGGCACGGCGCGACGGACAGTTCTGGGCGCAACCGCTTTTTCGACGAGCTCGCGCAACGCCCCGTGTGCGGCTGCCACAATCATTCCGGCCCTCCCCTGCCCGAGCCGTCGTGGATGTACCGCCTCGCGAAGAAAACGCTCTTCTTCGGGTTCGGGGCGTATGGGTAAACCGATTCGTCTCGATTCGAATCGATCCGGGTCGAGTGGAATCGTTAATCTTGGCAAAGGATTTCTGATGATGACGTTTCTGGAGCAACTGGCGGCGCGAGAGCGCTTCGGGATAAAGCCTGGGCTGGATTCCATCCGCGCGGTCTTGTCGGGGCTCGGGAACCCGGAGCAGGAGGTCGCCGCGATTCACATCGCGGGGACAAACGGCAAAGGGTCGGTCGCCGCGATGTGCGAGTCCGTGCTGCGTTGCGCGGGGTACCCCGTGGCACGCTACACCTCCCCCCACCTGATTTCCGTCAACGAGCGTTTCCTTGTGCGGGGGGCCCCCGCGACGGACGCCATGCTCGAAGCGGCCATGCAGGCCGTCGAGCCGGTGGTCCGCAAGGTCGAGGCGCGCGACGGCATCGCGATCACCTACTTCGAGTACCTGACCGCGCTCGCGTTCGTCGTGTTCCGCAACGAGGGGGTCCGGCTCGCCGTCCTCGAGACCGGGCTGGGGGGGCGCCTCGACGCCACGAACGTCGTGATGCCCATCGTGTCCGTCATCACGCGCATCGGGCTCGACCACTGCGAGTGGCTCGGCGACACGATGGAGGCGATTGCCGCCGAGAAGGCGGGCATCATCAAGCCGGGCCGGCCCGTCGTGTGCGGCGCGATGCCGGAGGGGGCCCGCGCGGTGGTGCGGGCGGCGGCGGCGCGGCAGGGGGGGGCCTTCATTGACGCGGAGGAGGCCGTCTCCGTCGCCGCGACCAAACACGCGCTCGACGGGCAGACGTTGAAGATCTCGACTCAGGGGGGGGAGTTCCTGACCGTGCGCCTGCCCTTGGGGGGGGTCTTTCAGACGGAGAACGCCGCGACGGCCGTCGCGGCGCTCGATGCCGTCGTGCAGTGGGGGGGGGTGCCGATCCCCGAGGCCGCGTACAGGGGGGGGCTGGAGACCGTCCGCTGGCCCGGGCGGTTCCAGGTGGTATCTCCCCTCCGGGGAAGTTCTAAAGTTCTAAAGTGCGAGAGTTCTAAAGTGCCTTCGGAAACTGCGCCTTTCGGCGCGGACACGCCAAACGTTAGAACGTTAGAACTTCAGAACGCTAGAACGTTAGAACTTCAGAACGTTAGAACTTCCCCTCCGGTCATCGTGGACGGTGCGCACAACCCGGACGGGGCCCGGGCGTTGGTGGAGTCGCTGAAACGTTGCGGCATACGGGGGGGGGTCGGGCTGGTGGCGGGGTTCTGCGGGGACAAGGATGCCGCCGCGTTCCTGCGCATCCTCGCCCCCCTTGTGGGGCGCGCGTGGGCGGTGTCCGTCCCCAACCCCCGTTCGCTGAGCGCGGAGGAGACGGCGAGCCGTATGCGGGGGGGGGGGCTCCGGGCCGTGTCGGTCCCGGGGGGGGGCCGGGGGGATGCCCCCGGCAAAGCGCGGGGGTGGGGGGCGGGGGTGGGGGGTGGGGGGGGGGGGTTGGGGGTTAGGGGGGGGG
>Ga0099364_10012593_pt1 | contig 11387 bp, 11 predicted proteins | sample TergutTh196P3_FD_73070 | JGI IMG/M metagenome (GOLD analysis project Ga0099364, IMG submission 73070) | Microcerotermes parvus P3 segment gut microbial communities from Pointe-Noire, Republic of the Congo - Th196 P3 | ecosystem: Host-associated > Arthropoda: Insects > Digestive system > Gut ...
TTTTTTATTGTCATCTTTCTCGGAAATTATTTTCGAGGAAACATATTATTTTTTAAGGAGGCTGATTATGTCCAGCCTAAAATTCTTTTCCGGAGAAACTGTTCCTCTGGAGATGCACAAGGTACGGATGGTGCAGAAAATAAATCTGCTGCCTATTGAAAAGCGTTTATCGTGTATGAGCGATGCCGGGTTTAACACATTTTTGTTGAAAAACCTCGACATATTCCTTGACATGCTCACCGACAGCGGCGTCAATGCCATGAGCGAGAATCAATACGCTGCCATGCTCCAGGCGGACGACAGCTATGCGGGCTCGGAGACTTTTTACCGCTTGGAAAAGGTCTTGCAAGACATATTCGGGATGAAGCATTTTCTTCCCGCGCATCAGGGCCGCGCCTGCGAGCACATCATCGCGCAGATAATGGTTAAGCCGGAGTCCATCGCATTGATGAACTATCACTTTACGACAACTAAGGCCCATATTTCCCGCATGGGCGGCATCATCGATGAAATTATTGTCGATGAAGCGTACAAGATAGATAGCAAGGAGCCTTTCAAGGGCAATATGGACATCGGCAAGCTGAACAAGGCGATAAAGCAATATGGCAAAGAAAAAATATCCTTTGTGCGCATTGAGGCGGGCACCAACCTTATAGGTGGGCAGCCTGTGTCCATGCAAAACATGCGCGAAGTGTCCCGTATTTGCCGCAGCGAAGGCATAAAGCTCATTTACGACGCAAGCCTTTTGACCGACAACCTCTACTTCAACAAGATCCGCGAGGCGGAATTCAAGGATGCGGATCTTAAAGACATAACAAGGGAAATCGGCTCGCTTACGGATATTATTTATTTCTCCGCGCGCAAACTTGGCGCAGCGCGGGGCGGGGGCATCCTTACATCGGACAATGATTTGTTTGTCAAAATGCGCGAGCTTGTGCCCTTGTTCGAAGGCTTCCTTACTTACGGCGGAATGTCTGTCCGCGAGATGGAAGCAATGTCGGTGGGCTTGCAGGAATCCCTGGACATGGACGTAATCAGCCAAACGCCGATTTTCGTGGAGGCCCTGTGCAGCGAACTTTTGGCAAAGGGAATTCCCGTTGTAACGCCCCCAGGCGGCCTTGGCTGCCATATCGACGCAAAGCAATTCTGCTCGCATATTCCGCAAACCGAGTACCCAGCCGGGGCGCTGGCTGCGGCGGTTTTTATCGCTGGCGGGGTAAGGGGCATGGAGCGCGGCACCATCAGCGAGCAGCGCAACAAAGACGGCAGCGAGCGCTTTGCGGACATGGAACTCCTGCGCCTTGCCTTCCCAAAGCGGGTGTTCACGTTATCCCAGGTCAAATACATGGCCGACCGCATAACCTGGCTGTTCCAGAACCGCAGTTTAATCGGGGGCCTTGAGTTTGTCGAAGAGCCCAAGGTGCTGCGCTTCTTCTTTGGCCGACTGAAGCCAAAGGGGGACTGGCCGGAATTGCTGGTTCGGCAGTTCCGCAAGGACTTTGGCGAGAGCTTGTAGCGGGGAGCAAAACATATAGCAGGGAGCAGCGGCAAGCTAGCTGCTCCTTGGCCACTTCTCCCTGCTTACTGCCAAAGTTCGCCCCGCTTGTACGAGCAGTACGCATCCAGCATCACCGCGAAAAGGGGCGGGTTAACATTGCGCCAGGAAGAGGCGAGCAGCTGTTCATATCTATTGGAGATTTCCTTTATGGTCCATTCGTTTATTTCCGCGCTTTCTTCGACAATCATCAGGAAGCCGGTCAGGGCTTTAAGGGTTTCGGCAAAGCCGACGGAACTGGTAATGCCTGTGATGATGCCATGCTGATTGGCGGCATAGGCTATAAAGGCTGTGCGGTAAACCAGGTTTTCCCCGAGCCTTTCAAACACATCGTCCGGGATAAAGGGCTTCAAATCCTCAAGGGCGTTGAGCCGTTGTTCGTTGATTCCCATTTTGGCAAAAGCGCTGTAGAAATCTCCAGCGGCCCTGCCTACCAAGGTCTGGCCCCAGGAGGGCAGGACGAATACGAAAAAAAACAGAACCAAAAGGTATGCTTTCAGTTTCATTGCGATTTTTCAAATTCCTTCCTGAAACCTTCGCTGAACTTTTCCAGCAGGGCATCTGCCTGCTTTCTGGAGCTGATGCCGAATTTTTCAAGCACTGCGGAGTCAAACTGGTCAAAGCTGACATTTTTCTTTTCAAGCTCGCAGAACATATTGGCTATGTAGATCGTATTTACCAAATTACGGTATTCCTCCGGGGCCGAAGCAGGATCATGATGATACCGTATGGAAGCAATAAGGCCGTCGGGGAAATTCCATTTTTCGGCTATCAGTGCGCCGATTTCAGCGTGATTCAACCCGGCCGAAAGATCTTCAAAGGTCGATGAAGGCAGGCCCCGTTCCGAGCAGAAGCTGCGGATCTTGTTCAACAGCTCAGGATGGACGTTGGAGAAAATGATCTTCCCCATGTCGTGGAGTATGCCGCTCACGTAGGCGTCATCCAGAAGGTTGCGATCCCTGTGGAAATTCTTTACCAGGTTAAAGGCGAAGAAAGCAGTTTTGTAGCTATGCTCCCAGAGGGCCTTTTTATCCGCCGTATCATCCCCCAGGAGTTTCTGGGTGCCGTAGGAATAGAGCAGGTTCTTGATGCCCCGGATTCCCACCATCTTTACCGCGTCGGCAATGCTATCCACCTTCTTGGAAAGCATGTACTGGGCGGAATTTACAATTTTGAGAAGATCCGCCGTGAGCGCCGGGTCCATGGAAATCTGCCGGGCAATGTCGGACATCTCCGAATTGGGATCGTTGATAAGCTTCTGCACCATGAGGATATTTTCTGGGAACTGGGGCAGCGAGTTGATGTTGTCCACGATGGTGGATGAAAGCTCCGAAAGGTTCTCTACCCTTGCCTGGTCCAAGGGGATAATCAGGCGGGCGACGGTTTCCTTGTCGGTTCCCAAAAAATCGAAGCAGTCCTCGTCAAGGCCCATCTTCTTGAGCATCAGCACCAAAATAACGAGCCCTAGGCCGGCCCCTTCGGAATCGTCCAGCACCTGGGACAGGGCATCTTCCAGGCTGTTGAACTGCCTGGAACGGGCAAGCTTGTCGTGGATGCGGATAAGCTCCGTTTTGGTTACCACGACATTGTTCCTTACTTCGATATAAATGATATTGTTTTTCACCTGCAGAATGAGCTTGATGTAAAGCCCCTTCTCCTTCTGCAGCTGAAGGTAATGCGCTATGTTGCCCAGGGTATTTTCCTTGAACCCCACCATCCCATCCTTGTAGTCATTGGGATTGGAAAGATCCAGGCCGCGCTCAATAAAATACACCCGCTTGGTATTCGCCTTCTTGGCGTTCACGGTCAGTTCCTGAATGCAGTAGATAACATAATCCTTGAGTTTTTCCTGTTCAAGCAGTTTTAGGAATACGGTAATAATCTGCTCTATATAAACTTCAATCTCACGAGGAAGGGTGAAGGTAGTAATTGTCAGAGGAATCCCCGACTGTATCGCTTTTTTTACTTTTTCTTCGTCAACAACCAGCTCGTGAGTTGCAGCCATAGCATCCTTCCTGTTTTACTGGATCCCTCTAAAACTCATTACAATATATTATATTTTTCCATTTCAGGCAATATCAAAAAACTGCCCTTGACCATTCCTCCTGGTTCTTCTATAATAAAATACCATTTATGCAATTTTGCTTCGCGCTTCGCACGGGTGCGTGGCTCGAAACATATATACAGGAGATGATCCCATGAAACGGACTTATCAACCCAGCAAGGTCAAGCGGAACCGGAAGTTCGGTTTTCGCGCACGGATGAAGACCAAGGGGGGGCGGCTGGTTTTAAAGCGCCGCCGGGCCAAGGGCCGGATTAAATTGTCAATTTCGGATGAAAAAAAGCCTTATTAGGCGGATGGAGTCCGGTGAAAACAGGGTCTTTTTTCCGGGTAAACCAAGGGGCCAATGAGGCCTTGGACTGCCGGTTTCCCCGGAAGGAAAGATTGAAGGGAAGGGATGAAATACGGGAAGTTTTTAGCCGGGGAAAGGTTGTTTCCTGTCCCGGCGCGAAGCTTTTTAGGCACCGTAACGGGTTGGAGCATAACCGGATTGCCTTTACTTTTTCCCGTAAATACGGAAATGCGGTAGCCAGGAACCGTTCCAGGCGCTTAAGCCGGGAAGCTTTCAGGTTCCTCCGGAATGAACTTAGGGCGGGGTATGACCTGGTTCTGCTGGTCTATCCGGGCCGGGATATTTTTTCGGCCCGGATGGATCAAGTGCGGGATTTATTCTCCCGTGCGGGCTTGTTGAAGCCCCCATAATGGTATATATGCGGAATTTTATGCTTTGGTTTATTTTTAAATCAATCCGCTTTTATCAATATGCAATTTCCCCCCATTTCCCGCCCTGTTGCAGATATTTTCCGACCTGTTCCGTCTATGCGTATGAGGCGGTGCAGAAATACGGGATATGCCGGGGGCTTTTTTTTGCTCTCCGCCGCCTGCTTCGGTGTCATCCCTTTCATAGGGGCGGTTACGATCCGCTGCCTTAAGGAATTAATATGGAAAAACGCACATTATTGGCTGTTTTGCTTTCGATGATGGTAATGCTTGGATTTTTCTGGATCCAAAGCATGCTTTACCCTCCTCAAGAGCCCGAAGCTCCGGCGCCCCCGCAGGCTCAAGGCCAAGTGGAAAACGTTGTCCCGGCCCCCCCAATGGAAAGCCGGGAAGCGGTTCCCTCCGTACCGGGCCCGGACATGCAGCTTGACAGAACGCCTGAGCCTGCGATGGAAGACATAGCCCTGGAGACTGTTACCGTGGAGACGGATGTAATCAAGGTTGTGCTTTCCAACGCCGGGGGGAATATTGTTTCTTTCCAGTTGAAGCAGCATCTGGACAAAGGGGCTCCGGTGGAAATGATTTTCGCCGGAAACGCAGAACCCCAAGCTTTCGCCTTGGCTTTTGGGAACCGGGAAGACTTGGTTGCAGGAAGAATCCAGCCAGTGGAGCGCAACTTCCGGGTAAGGAGAATCTCGAATTATATCGTAGAATTCTCCCAGGATTTTGGCGCCTCCGCCGGTGGCTATTTTACCCTGAGCAAGCGCTACGAATTCAAGCCCGGCGAGTATATGTTCGAGCTCACAATAGCCATGGACGGCGGCCACTCGCTTGCCTCTTTTGATTTCCAGGGCGCTGCCTATACCCTGCTTTTCGGCCCGCAGATTGGGCCGGAATTCGAAAAACTGGACCAGCGCTACGAGTACCGCAACTATCTGACCTACAGGGGCAGGATGAGAACCGAAAGGGTAAGCGAGAGGGATGCCACGGTGATTGGCAGCAATCCTTCCTGGGCGGCCATCACGGGCAAATATTTCACCCTTGTCGCCGTGCCCTACATAAACCAGTACGAGCTTGCCTTTTCGGCCCGGGCCGAAAGCGGTATCCCTGCTGCGTCCAGGCTTTACATTACCCGGCCGGCCTTCGGCGGTTCACGTATAGAGGACATGTACCATTTCTACCTTGGGCCGAAAAACCAGGAGAACCTGAGCATCTACGAGCGGGGGGACAACGGCTTCAGGCTCCGGGATACCGGCCTCATTGAAATTGCCAATACGAGGGGCTTCCTGGCCCCCTTGGAAAACATACTTAAATGGCTTTTGATGTTTTTTCACAGGATTGTTCCCAACTATGGGGTGGCAATAATACTCCTTACCCTTCTGGTCAAGGTTGTTATGTTCCCGCTGACCAAGAAGAGTTCGGAAGCGACTTTGCGAATGCAGGCCCTGGCGCCCAAGATTAAGGAGATTCAGTCCAAGCACAAGGACAACCCCCAGAAGATGAACGCCGAGATGGCGGAATTCTACAAAAGGGAAGGCTACAATCCCCTTTCCGGCTGCCTCCCCATGATCATACAGATGCCCATCTTCTTCGCCATGTACAGCCTGTTCAACAATCATTTCGATCTTAGGGGGGCCATGTTCATTCCCGGCTGGATTCCTGATCTTTCCCTTCCCGAATCGATCTATGATTTCCCGAATGACTTCAGGCTGCCATTGCTGGGATGGAATGCCTTGAGGCTACTGCCCTTCATCTACGTTGGCTCACAGTTGCTCTACGGCAAGGTTACCCAGACGCCGGATCAAAAGGGAAATCCCCAGATGAAGCTAATGCTCTACGCCATGCCGGTGGTCTTCTTCTTCATCCTCTACGATGTGCCTTCGGGGCTGCTTCTGTACTGGATAATGTCCAATATTTTAACCATGGTTCAGCAAGTCGGCCTCAACAAGTACATGGCTCGCAAGAAAGCCGCCATGGCGGCGGCGGAGCCCAAGCCGGTGATTGCCCCTGCCGGGCCCAAAAAGAAAAAAAAGAAGTAAGAAAAATGGAAGTGAATAATTTAATCATGGAGTGTATATATGGTTTATGAATTTGAAGGCCGCACCGAGAAGGAAGCTATCGATCGGGCGGCGGAAGAATTGGGTCTTCAAAAGGATGATTTTGATGTGGAGATTCTTGAAACCCAGCGTTCCGGTTTGTTCAAAAAGGGCTATGTAAAAATAAAGGTTCATACAAACCGGCCTGAACAGAATGCTGAGGCGGATGCTGGGGGAAGCCCTGCGGAGAGGAGGCGGCAGTCAAGCCGGCCAATATTCGGCGATCCTGAGCCGAAAAGCGAATTCGAGAAAAAAGTGGCCGAATTTGTTGAAGGGCTCATTGAGCGGATGGGCTACAGCGGGAAGGTTTCGGTTATTTTCCGGGAGGAGCATAAAATCGGGCTGAAGATAGATTCCGAATTCTCCTCCATCATAATAGGCAAGAAGGGAAAGAACCTGGATGCCATTCAGCTTCTGGCCAATATCTACGCCGAACGCCATGGCAAGGACATGCGGGTGATTCTGGACAGCGAGAATTACCGCATCCGCAGGGAAGAATCCCTGGTGCGCCTGGCCTATACCGTTGCCGACCGGGTGCGGGAAAACCGGGGCTCCATACTCCTTGAGCCCATGAACCCCTTTGACCGCAGGCTTATCCACACCACCCTGAACGACATTTCAGACGTGGAAACCAAAAGCGAGGGGGAAGGGCTCTACAAGCAGGTCCGGGTTTTTTACCGTGGGATGGGCCGGATTTAGGCCCGCTGTTGGCGTATGGGAAGCAAGGCATTTTTGGGCCTGGCTGCGGCAATGCTCCTGGGCTTTTGCCCCATAGGCCATTTGCCCGGCCATAGCCTGGAAGATTTAATCGGCCCTGAACAGGCCGCCGCCATCCTCGCAGGGGAAAAGCCCCTCCTGGCCCAGTTCAGGGATCCTCGGTCAAGGCTTAGCCCCCGGCACGATGTCCTGAGGGGGCATATCGAGGCGCTGCGCCGGGACCTTGATCCAAGCGTAATGGTAGAAACCCTTCACATATATCAAAAGCCCCAGCCAGTTGAAAATGCCGCTTGGAGCGCCGAGGAAGAGGCCAGGTTGTACAACAATTTGCTGGCGCTGAGCAGCCTTGCAGGGCTCCAGTATTATTCCGCAAGCCGAGGCAGCATGAGGATTTTTTATGAAACTTCCTTTGTCATTGACGGCCCGTCCAGCAAAAATCCGCTTCCCGATCCTGCCTATGCCCGGCCCCAGGCGGAGATCAGAATTTACGCCCGCCAGAAAGACCTGACATTCGGGGACAATATTTATCAATACGATTATTATACAGCGCCGGGTGCCATAATTTTTGTCCAGCAGAATCTTACTCCCCTTACAGTGGGGATAATCCCGGCGGTTGGCAAAGACAGGCTCCGTTCTGTTGTAGCCGTTTTTGACGCCGGAAATTATCTGCTCGTTTATGCGGCCTCAATGGCAAGGGCAGTCTCCTTCCCTGGCATGAATGACCGCTTGGGGAATTCCTTCGCCAACCGGGCCGAGGCGGTCATTCAGTGGTTTTCTGCACAGGCGGACAGGGCCTTAGGAAAATAGCGTTTTTAAATTACATTTTTCTCTTTTTTTGGATATTTTGCCTACTCGCCGTGGCCGGAAGCAGGGCTTCCGGTGAAGTGAAATCTACACGTTTTCGAGGGCGATCTACACGATCTTGGCAAAAAACGCTTGCTTTTTTGGATGAGCGGCTATAGTATCGCAGTATGATTAATTCCATAAACCAACAGGAGGTAGCTTATGAACCAACGGCTATTTGAACCGGATGCCTGCCTTAACAGGCAGGGCATTCATTCCCTAGGAGGGCCAGCGGCAAAAACGCCGCGGAGCCCGCTAGACGCAATCGGCGGAAAGCGCTATACTGAAAAAGCGGTCCCCGGTCCCCAGTTTTAATTAGAAGAAACTTTTCAAAACCGAATTCCTTCCTTTTTTTGCTGTTATTTTTTGTTTTTCCCCTGTTTTTTGCCGGCTGCGGCGATCCTGCGGGCGCACAGGGCGGCGAAACCGGCACGATCACCATCAGCATTGGCGGAGGGGCGGAAGCAGGGCGGGCCGGCTGGGCCTGGCCCCCGACCGAGGCCAACGGCCTGCTCGCCCGGCTCAGGCACAGGGTGGTGCTCACGGGCCCTGGGGAGACCCAAAGCTTCGCAATTGAATACAGCGGCGCTCCCGTCACTAGAACCGTAGACGAAGGCCGCTGGACCGTGACCGTGAGCGCCTACATGGATCAGCTGGACGGGGAATTGTACGCCACGGGAAGCAGGGGCGTTGACGTAATAGCCGGGCAAGACAACGGCGTCACGGTGAACATGACCCCGGCCTTCGATCTCCCGGGATGCGAGCACGAGTGGGGGCAATGGGAAATAAGCACTGTACTCAACATAACTACAGGCCTAGGAGTGGAAACAGGGACCTGCGCCAAATGCGGCGCTGAAAGCACCCGCTATTTCACCGACATCAAAAACCAGCCCCCCGGCCTTGTTTTTGAGCTTAACGAAAACCCAAGCCAAGGCCCTGTCGGCAGATACAGAGTCAGCGGACCAGGCACAGCAGAAGGCAACGTGGTAATACCCGGCTGGATACATGATGCCAATGGCGATGCAATACAAACGACAATCGCAACAGCTGCGTTCTTAAACAATGGAAGCATTGCCAACGTAAAAATCCACGAAGGCGTAACAGAAATCGGCGCACAGGCGTTCGAAGGCTGCACCTTCCTTAGCAGCGTAGAAATCCCGGACAGCGTAACAGAAATCGGCCGAGGGGCGTTCTCTGGCTGCACCAGCCTTGGCAGCATAACAATCCCGGACAGCGTAACTTCTATTGGCGGGAATGCGTTCAATGGCTGCATCTTACTTAACAGCGTAACTTTTGGGGGAGACGACACTGTCATTGACGAACCGAATTCTTTCCCCGAAGGCGCAAATTTACGGTCGGCATATCAAAGCGAAGGCACTGGGGAGTATCTCTTAACGGGCAACACGTGGGCGAAGCAGTGAGAAGGAATCAATCCACAAGCTTGTGGATAAAAAAATCTAAGGAGGCTTTTTTATGAAAAAGCGACTTGTTTTTGGATTGCTGGCGGCGGCGCTGGATCCGACGAGCCAACCGGGGAGGTTTACCAGGACCTGATAGTCTCGATGAGATCGGGGACAGCTACGTGATCCGGCAGGGCAATCCTGTTGACGGCCCGATTGTTTCGCAGGGCCGCTTGACCGTCAGCGGGACCAGCATCACCTTCGTGCCCAGCATTGGCGGCGAGCCTTTCAGCGGAACTTTCAGCAACAACACTCTGACCCTGGCCAGCGTTAACACCTTCGACGGCAGGGTCATCGCCATCAACCAAAGCGCCCCGGCCAACGGCGGCGCCCCCGGCCCCGGCGGCGGCGGCATCCCAGCCGGAGGCGTGGGCCCGGCGCCCCAGTCCGCATCTAGCAGCCCCGGCGGCGGCCCGCCCATCGGCGGCGACACTGGCGGCGGCGGCGGCAACGGCAACGGCGATGACAAGACCCCCGACCTTCCCGGCAGCATCAGCATCAGCCCAAGCTCCGACGTGACGACCGGGACGGAACTGACCGCAACGTACGACGGAGCGGAAAGCGTCAGCTATCAGTGGAGAAGGGGCGGAACCAACGTAGGCACGGACTCCAACAAGCACACGCCGGACGAGGCCGGGAGCTACACTGTAACCGTCAGCGCATCAGGCTTCAACAGCAAAACCAGCGCCGCAGTTGCCGTCACTGACCCGGCCCACACCTGCACATTCGTAAATTACCTCTGCGCCTGCGGCAAATGGGACCCCGACTTTTTTGATCCCGACGACCCCAGCGTAGTAATCATCGACCTTGAAGCTGAAGACGACAACGGCGAAAAAGTAGACATCGACAACGACACGCACCCGACCACAGACGGGCAGAAAGTCCTCATCCACGGCGTTACCGACGGCCCCCGCTCTGTCATCATTGCAACTACAGGCGCAAAAGCCGTCTACATCGCCAACAACACCGTCATTATCGGCTCAACACGTGGCTCAGGCGGCAATACCCGTGCCGGCCTTGATGTGCCCGGCGGCACGACAATCTACGGCGGAGGATCGGGCATCGCAATTACCGGCGGCGAAGCCAATGCGAATAATCAGGGCCATGGCATACTTGCAAGAGCCGGCGGCCTTACGATTTCCGGCACGCTCGGAAATATCTCAGCCGGCCACAACACAAACACAAACACAGCAGCGGGCAATGCCGGCCATGGCATATCTGTATTAGGCACAGGCATCACCTTTACGGTTTCCGGCACGATCGGCAATATTTCTGGCGGAAATAGCGCCGCGGCTATTGGCGGTCAAGGCATACAAGCCCCCATCGTCATGATTTCCGGCAAGACCGGCAATATTTCGGCCGGCAACGGCGCCACGAATGGCGGCAATGGCTTGCAGGTTAGTGAGGGTACGCTCACGATTTCCAGCACGGGCACGACCGGCGCTATTTCAGGCGGCAACGGCAATGGAGGCAATGGAGGCCGTGGCTTATATGTTTTTATTACGTCGGAGTTGGTTTTAAATGCTACGATTTCCGGCACGATTGACGGCGCTATTTCAGGCGGCAACGGCACTACCAATGGCGGCATTGGCATAGAATGTTCATATAGCAATACCGCTGGCATTGAATTCACTTTATTGATTGATGGCAAAACCGGTAATATTTCAGGCGGCGATGGCACCAGCGGCAATGGCGGCCACGGCATATTATTTCTAGGCGATGTTAACAAAACCTCCTCGCTCACGATCGCCGAATCGGTTGGCAATAATACGGCTGATTCTATCAAGGGCGGCACAGGAGGTAATACAAACGGCGATAAAATTAACTTTTTGGGTAGTCCACCTAACTCTGAATGGACCGGTGGGCCGTATACAATTTCATATCCGTAAAAGGTAACAGGGAAGGGCGCCGGAAAAAGGTGGAAAAAGGTGCCA
>Ga0099364_10012594_pt1 | contig 11387 bp, 11 predicted proteins | sample TergutTh196P3_FD_73070 | JGI IMG/M metagenome (GOLD analysis project Ga0099364, IMG submission 73070) | Microcerotermes parvus P3 segment gut microbial communities from Pointe-Noire, Republic of the Congo - Th196 P3 | ecosystem: Host-associated > Arthropoda: Insects > Digestive system > Gut ...
GTGTTGATCACGCGCTGTTCCAACAATTACGGGCCGTATCAGGGACCGGACAAGTTTGTGCCGCTCACTATCGGACGTTGTTTACGGCGGGAACCGGTCCTGATTCACGGGACCGGCCAGAATATTCGGGACTGGATTCATGTCACGGACCATGTTCGCGGTCTCCTCGAAGTGTTCCGGCACGGCACGGTCGGTGAAGCGTACAACATTGGCGGAGGTGTGGACTCCGAACGGACCAATCAGGAACTCGCACAAACAATCTGCGACCTTTGCGATGAGCTGACCCATCGATCCCCCGGAACATCACGTCAACTCCTCACGTTCGTGACCGACCGGCCCGGCAACGATTTGCGCTACTCCATGAATACTGACAAATTGCAACGGATTTCAACCTGGAAACCGGAAATCGCACTGGAAACCGGCTTGCGGGAGACCATCAAGTGGTATACGGACCACAAAGATTATTGTGAAAGGATCGTAGGATGAGGCAAGAGATTCCGATTTATCATTGGCAAGATACCGACCATCGAGCGGGTATCGCCCGCATACTTGACAGATACGCAACTGATCCACGGAAATTTGTGTTGATCGGTGACAGCATTTTAGAATACTACATCACCAGCGGGCGGTGTCCGCTTGACTCGTATTATAACCTGACCTCGCCCGGCTTGACCATTGAGCAGGCGTTGTGGCTTGTCGGGAATTTTCAGCCGAATGCTGATGTTCTAGTATTGTACGCAGGTCTCTGTGATCTTTGGTTTGATAACAATAGTCCTGAAGAAACCGCCCATTGCATTCAAACTCTGGTGTCAAATTGGGAAAACGACAAAGGGAATCAAAAGGCAATTGTTGTTCCGCCGATGGTTGCCAATTATTGGTGGAAGGCCGAATCGGTCAGTCGATTGCAAACACTGTGTAAAGACCTGCATACGATGAATTTGATCGATGATCCTGCTTATTTTGCCTCGGATTTGGTCCATTGGAAAGCGGAACTTTACAAGGAGTACACAAACTACTTACTTCAACGAATCTCTTCCTTACAAAAATGAGTAAAAACACAATTGAAGATGTCATTATTACACCACTGGAATTTCGCCATGACAAGCGTGGCTGGCTGACGGAACTGTTTCGCAGCGACGAGCTGACGGAGTTTCTGGTCCCGGTGATGGCCTACGTGAGTGAAACGTGTCCGGGTGTCTCGCGTGGGCCGCATGAGCATCGGGACCAGACGGACCTGTTCTGTTTTTTCGGGCCGGGCGACATGACCTTGTATTTATGGGACACGCGGGAATCAAGCCTGACCCGGGGTGCCAAACTCCAAATACTTGTCGGCGAATCGAATCCTTGCCGGGTGATCGTGCCGCCCGGCGTCGTGCATGGGTACAAAAACATTTCAGACAAAAACGCCTTGGTCTTCAATGCGCCAAACCGCTTGTTCGCCGGAGTGAACCGGGAATCGCCTGTCGACGAAATCCGGCATGAAGATAACGAACACTCACCCTTTCAACTCGATTAGAACCATGAATTTTACGGAACTGTTTCAAAAATACTCTCAACACACGGACAAGGAACGTACCCACCGCTACGGGCGGCTTTACGATCAATGGCTCCCTTGTGTGAAAAATGTGCGAACCGTTTGTCTGCTGGGGGTCAACGAATTCGGGGGCGGTTGCCTGCTCAGTTTTCAGGAGATGTTCCCGGACGCCAAAATCGTCGGGATCGACATTCGCACCGACACTCTGAAGGAAGAGATCGGGCGGTGTCCGGAAATCGAGGTCATTGTCGGTGACGTCTACCATGAAGAGACGTTTCACCGGGTGAAAAGCCGGTATCCGTCATTTGATTTGGTAATCGACGACTGCCTCCATTACCCGGAAAACCAGGCCCTTGCCTTTCAATACTGGAGCCGATTGCTTGCGCCGAATGGACTCTATGTGATCGAAGACATTTTGGGGATCGACCATTTATCACGATTGCTGTCCCGACATAACGACCGGTGGCAGATTTTTCTCGGCGATAACCGTACCGTCGCCACCGAAAACAGTTGTCTCTTTGTTTTACGGAGGGCGGAACCATGAAGAATTCAAATCTCCAGGACTTGGCACAGAAATATACTTGGCCAAATCAAAAGCCGGACCTGCCAGGCGACCTGCATGGCTGGTGTGATGTACTCCAGCAGAACATGTTCGAGCAAGTCGTCAGCCCGGAAATGTCGGTAATCCTGGAGCTGGGAACCTGGCTGGGCCAATCCGCTCGGCTTCTGTTAAGCATGGCACCGCAAGCAACGGTGATCTGTGTGGACCATTGGCTCGGCTCGCAGGAACATCACCACAATGAAAAGTTTCGTCTCAAATTACCGACGCTCTACGAAACGTTTTTGGTCAACTTGTGGGAGGAGCGGGACCGGGTGATCCCGATCCGCTTGAGGACTACAGAAGCACTCGAAGAAATCTATCGCTTTCAGATTGTCCCGGACCTGATTTATATTGACGCCGGCCACACCTATCAGGATGTCCTTGCAGATGTCGGCACCTCGCTCCGGCTTTTTCCGGCAAGCGTGATTTGCGGGGACGACTGGAGTTGGGAGGAAGTTCGCCGGGCGGTCATGGAAATTGCGGAGGAACAATCTAAATCCATTGCTCTGAGTGGCCAACAAGCACTGGGAGTGCAATGCTGGCGGTTCGAATGAAAGACGGCAAACATCAGACGACAGAATTTTTTTCATTTCTCTTTTTTCATTCCCTGTGATGCACTATTTATCGATTAGTGGAATTTTCAAGAGCGAAAACCATTGGCTCAAGGAATGGTTGGATTATCACCTGAAAGTCGGTGTCGAACATTTTTATCTCTATAACAATGACGACGACCCGACCGGGTCCGACCGGATTTTGAAACCTTACGTCGAACGGGGACTGGTGACCAATACTCATGTTTCCGGTCCAGTCCTTCAGTTACAATGCATGAAAGAAGCGATCCGCGATTTTCAAACGGAAACCGATTGGCTGGCGTTTATTGATCTGGACGAATTCATCCTCCCGCGCCGATGCGACGATGTTCGAGAAATCTTGCAAGATTACGAACTTTACAGCGGTCTGGCGATTCACTGGGCGATTTTCGGGTCCAATGGATCTACCAGGCGACCTCCGAACCAGATCGATTATTTTTTGCGAAGAGCGGAAGACTCGCACCCCTGCAACCGGCACATCAAAAGTATCGTTCGCCCTTCACTCGTGATTCCGGAGTGGATTGGCAACCCGCACCTTTGCTCCTACCGGACCGGTCACGCCGTCAACGAAGTGTACCGAATCGTCGATTCACCGTTTGACGACTATTCTGGAGAGATTATCCGACTCAATCATTATCGGGTCCGGTCCCGGCAGGATTTCGAAGAGATCAAGGTGCCGAGAAAACGAACCGATTGTCCTTTGGAAATTGAGGCGGATTATTTTGAACAACATGACTGTAATGAAATTTACGACGATGAAATCTCAAGAAGATTCGGTAGTCGAAAAAATGTTGTTGAGTAATCCTGTCGTATGGAATTGCTTGCGGCCAAAACCTCAAACCCATTTCAAGAAAATCATGCACTATTTATCCATTAGCTCCATTTTCAAAAACGAAAATCATCACCTGCAAGAATGGCTGGATTATCATTTACAGGTGGGAGTCGAACATTTTTATCTCTATAACAATGACGACAATCCCACTGAATCGGACGCAATACTACGTCCTTACATCGAGCGTGGATTCGCCCATAACATTCACATTTCGGGACAACGGATGCAGGTTCCGCAAATGAGAAGTGCCATGTGTGCGTTCAAACATTCGAGCCGTTGGCTGGCGTTTATCGATTTGGACGAATTTATTCTACCGCGTGCCTGCGACGACATCAAGGAAATTCTGGAAGATTATGAACTGTATAGTGCGCTTGCCATCCATTGGACGGTGTTCGGGTCCGGTGATCTCCTTCGGCGACCGCCGAATCAAATCGACCATTATTTGTATCGGGCGAAATTGGAGCATCCGATCAATTGTCACGTAAAATGTATTATGAATCCGGCATTGGCGATACCGGAAGCGCATTGGCATCCGCATTGGACAAGATATTACGAAGGTCACGCCGTGAATGAAAAATACCAACATGTCCCGGAATGGCATGATGAATATACGGGAGAGATCATCCGTTTGAACCATTATTGTTGCCGGTCGCGTCAGGACTGGGACGAAATCAAGCAGCCGCGTCCCCGATGCGATACCGGCGCACTTTATGACGAAGAGAGATGGCTCGAAGTGAACTTGAACGATATCTATGATGATGAGATTTCCCGACGGTTCGGTGGTCGAAAGGAACAATCAGGAGAGGTGACATGACGACCATTGACACCCCAAAAAAAATGTCGGTCGTTCTAACCGGTTCGGTTATCCAAAGCTATCGCGGAGTGTTGAATACCGGGCTGAACGATCCGAGGGAACGCCTTTGCGACTACCTCTGCGCGATCCCGCTCTGGCTGGAGCGTCCGGAACTCGATCATGTCGTCTACTGTGACGCGAGCGGGGTTCGGATACCGGAAGAGCTCTTTGAAAACGACAAATTTGAGTCGCTTTCCATTGATCTGCGGGCTTTGGCTCTGGAAAAGGGGAAAGGACCGTCGGAATCGCGGACACTCGAATATGTCATGGAGACGAGTCCGTATTTGTCGGAGAATTTTTACAAGTGTACAGGTCGTTTGTTTGTCCGGAATTTTGGAGAGATTCATGCGAAAATCGATCATTCCAGCGAACTGTATACCATCTCCAAAAATGATTCGACCGGAGAGGTGGATACAAGGTTCTATTGGTTGAATCGAAACTATTATCGGGGCCACATTCAGCCTCACCTTGAGGAAAATGACGATTATCTTTTTGTGAATATCGAGCATGTGTATTACCGGTACTGCCGGCACTGGAACCCAATGCCGAACCTCGAGGTTGTCGGACGACACGGGCATGACGGAACGTTTTACGAGGGGGACTTTTCGCCGGAATCCAAAAAAAGAGCGAGAAGCCTTATGGAGCGACACGACTTTTTCAAACGAAAATAAAAGGAGATCGACAACATGAGCGGTACGTTGATATTGACGGGAGCGATTCGACCCTCCTGGAGGGGTATTGTAAGAAAAGCCCCTTACACCAGGCTTGTCGATTACCTTTGCGGGATCAGACGCTGGCTTGAGATCGAAACGTTGGACCATGTCATCTATTGTGATGCAAGCGGGTGCCGTATCCCGGAAAAACTGTTCGGCTCGGAAAAATTCGAGTCGCTCACGATGGATGCTTCCGAACAGGCCGGAAGATTCGAGGCAGGCCGTGCGGAACTGGAAAGTATTCAGTTTATACTGCGTCACAGCCGTAAGAAAATCGAGTCGTTTTACAAATGCACCGGGCGGCTGTTCGTGGAAAATTTTACGGAACTGCAAATGAAAATTATTGCCGCGCCGAACGCCGAATTGTTTCTCCGGAAATGGTACGGAAACCATTGGGCGGATACCCGTTTTTTTTATATAAAAGCCAAGACCTTTCAGCGTTTGGTGGAACCGCGTATCCGCGAACTGACCGGTCAGGCTTATGGCGGCCATGTTGTTGAATCATTATTTTATGAATTTCTACAAACGGCATGGCGGTTGCCACAGCCGGTATTCCTGGGGCACAACGGCCATACAGGAAGCATTTACGACGGCACCTATACCGATGAGGAAGTCCGTGCCGCCATGAGAATGCTTTCCCTGTATGGCCTGGAGTATTTTGGAATCCGCCAGTAGGGCCGGTAGCGGAGTCCTGCGTTTCCCATTTCCTATTTCCTATTTCCTATTTCCTATTTCCTATTTCCTATTTCCTATTTCCTATTTCCTATTTCCTATTTCCTATTTCCTATTTCCTATTTCCTACTCCCCCATGACTTTGTTCGAGACTTTTGACCGCGTTTACGTGATCAACTTACCGCAACGCCAGGAACGACTGCAAGAATTTTTCAAGCGGTTGCCGAAAAACTGGCCGTTTCGCTATCCGGAACGGTACAAGGCGGTTGATGGCTGGCTTGCAACCCAACCGACCTGGTGGGACGGAGGCGGCGGCGCATGGGGATGCTATCGTGCCCATGTACGGATCATGGAAGACTGTCTGAGCAACGGAATCGAATCGGTTCTCATTTTCGAGGATGACGCTGTTTTTATTGAAGGGTTTGTGGAAAAAGTCCGCCAATTTTGGGAACATCTGCCGGACGATTGGGGGATGGTTTATCTCGGCGGTCAGCACATTCAGGAAAATCTTCGCTTGCCGCGAAAGGTCAATGACTGGGTCTATCAGCCGTTCAATGTCAATCGTTGTCACTGCTATGGGTTTCGAGGCCGGAAAATGTTGGAAAGAGCGTACCGGCATCTCCATGAATTCAGCAATTGGAAAGTCCCGAACCATGTCGATCATTATCTCGGCGAACTCCACAAAACAATCGAAACAGGATTGTATGTCCCACGTGAATGGCTGGTCGCTCAATCGGAAGGGCAAAGCGATATTTGTTGTGAAAATCTGGAGTATCGACTTTTTGCCGGAAGTGAAGAGACTCTTTACCCGACGATTGATCATCCCTGTGCCGGTCTCCTGGGAACTTATTTCGGCGGGATCAATACGCTCGCCGGTGCCATGAAGGAACTCGGTCTGTTTCTCGGCTCGGACCTGGGAAAACCGGAACCCAAACTTCCCCACTTTTTTGAAGATGTTTATCTCGGTGAGATCTGCCGCAGCTCCTACGAAGAGCCGTGGCTCGAAGAAAAATGTCCGCAGATCGACCGGATCAATCATCTCCGGCGTTGGGCCGGTATTCAATGTCAAAACGTACCGCAAGAGGCCAAAATCATCTGCGGCAAGCATCCGATGCTCTCCCTGATGGGACCGGAAATCCTGGAAGCGTGGAAAGAACCTCGATTCCTTTGCGTGGAAAGAGAGGATAAGGATTCTTATGAATCCATGAAACAAGTTCCCTGGCGTTGGCATCAAACCACTGCGAAGTATTCGTTCAGTTTACTGCGGCAATCACGCGAGGAGTTTTTTAAACGATACAATCCGCCCCTTCTTCGTGTTGCCTACGATGAAATGAAATCCGATCCGAAAAAGACCATTTTGAAGGTCTGCGAATTTTTGGAGCATGATGCCATTGAAGAACAACAAGAGAGTGCAATCGCGTTCATCAACGAAACACAAGACGATTTCTGCGTCGTTTCAGAAACCGTCGGTCCTGAAAAACCAAACGACACCCCGGCCTGCGGAAAGGAATGTGCCTGTCGGAAAAAACAGTGATTCGGTTTTTTCCTGAAAAACGCAGCCGGTACTCTCAAGAATCAAACCCATTGGACCCTTCTGCGCAGATGGTCTGCGCGGAAACAACCGGAAACGAAAACGGTTTTCGTTTCCACATTAGACCATCGATCCCACGCAGGGATCGGTAACAACATTTTTTCCAAGAAAGGAAAACAAAATCATGTCTACATCTCCAAGCTCTTCGGGTTCCACGTCGAGTTCGTCTCCAAGTCCATCCTCGTCTTCGTTCAGCAGTTGTAGCATCACCTGCCCTCCTTCCGGTTACTCTTCCTTTTGTGGGCCGGGAACCGGTGTTTCCTGTGATCCGGTCAAGTACCACGACGGCCAGATTCAGATGGTGATCTCCGATATCGCCCTGAATGATGGTGCAATCAGTTTTACGCATACGCGGGGGTACGACAATTTGAACATGGCGGAGACTCCGAATGGATTTGGCTGGCACTGCACCAGAGTCCCGAGAATTTCACTCTTCGGTGAATTTTGGCGGGCGGAATTCTGGAACCAGGATTCTGCACATTTCGACCTGAAGCCGAACAGCGACGGAATCCATGAAGCCCATCTGAATTACCCGGATGTCATGTGGATCAACAAGGCCGACAAAACCATTCAGGTTACACGAGCCGATCAGTCGGTCTGGATATTCAACAATGATCCGGAAAAAAATCTCCCGGCGGGTTTTCTGCAAAAAGTTGTTGCAACGGATGGCAATATCACGGAATTCCTCTATGATGAAGCCAAGACACTCGTAAGTATTCGCGGATACCATGAATCCAACCCGGAAATCATTTTGGGCGAATTGAAATACACCTTTGATGCGGCAGACCATATCACGTCGATTACGCTGGCCAAATGGAACGGAGTTGCGTTGCAACCGATCAAGCGGGTCACCTATACCTATTATACCGACGCCGACAAGTTCGGCGGCTGTGGTGATCTCCAGTCGGTCGTGTCGGAACTTGCCGACGGTGATCTCTGGGTGCCGCAGGAAACTTACGCTTATCGTTATTACAAGGATGGGGACGCCAAGGGACCGAAACATGCCATGAAAATGGCGTTTTTCCCGGAAGAATTCGAGTATTTCGCGACCTGTTTTGGAAATCCGGCCTGTTTTGACATCGACGACGAGACCGCCCTCAATTTCTCAGCGAAATACTACGAGTACGACTCCAGGCAACGGGTTTCGCTCGAAAGAGTTGACCGAAACCGCAGAACCATCACGTTCGAGTACACGGAATTTCCGGAGACCGCCGATCTCAATGCGCCTCATCGGAAAACCGTTGAAACAAGGCCGTTCGGCACAACGAATATCGTGTTTACCAACTACAAAGGCGAAGTTGTTTTACGGGAAGAGACCGCACCGAGAGAAACCGGCGAGGAACCGGTCGTCTACCACTTCAAATACGACGAGGCGGGAAGACGAACGCATTTCTACCATCCGAAGGCGGTCCTGAAATACCGTGTCGACAATGGAAAACTCACGGTCGATCATGCTCCAAACGAAGGGTTGATCGAAATCACGGAGTTTCACAAAGACTCACCGGTAACGCCCGATGGCCACTTGTTCCGAAATATCATCCAGCATGGGGCAGAAGGACCATTTATCGTCTTGAGTGAAAAACAGTATGTGAAACGGCAAGTCGGCAACAGAACCGACTGGCACCTCTCGAAAATCACAAATTTTGTGGACGAGGAGGGAAAAATTCCGGTCACAACAGAATACTCTTACGAATTCTATTCGGATTCGATGCGAATCGAACAGAAAACGACGATCTTGCCCGCCGTGCCGACCGAACAAAACGGGAACGGAAAATCGGCAACCACCATCGAGCGATTTGACGAGCGAGGCCGTCTTATCTGGGAAATGGATGAACTCGGCGTGATTTCATACCGCGAGTATGACAGTATCACCGGGCTTCCCACAAAAACAATTCGTGACGTTAATACGGCACAAGCCGCCGATTTCAAAAATCCGGTCCCGAAAGGCTGGAAAACGATAGCAGACGCCGGAAAGCACTTGGTGACCGACTACGAGTACGACAACCAAAAACGGCTTGTCCAAACGCTTGGTCCCCAAAATACCGCCGTCGACGACTCCAATCAGGCCGTTGAGGTCCGGCAGGCCCGCTGGACCGTTTATGACGACGCCCATAAAACGGTACGCAACGCTTCCGGCTACGCAACGCTCGGCTCAAACGGGGCGATTACCGGTTTCAAACTTGTCAACCCGGTTTCCATCACCGTCAAAGACATCGCGGGCAGAATCGTCGATCAAATCCAGGCGGCGAGGGCAACCGCCGTCGGACGGCTCTTGCCAACCGACAGGTTTTCGCAGGCCGACTATGTTTCCTGGACGAGAAACGAATACGAGGCAGGGCGGCTTATTACAACCCGGCAATACCACGAGATACCGGCTGTCGGTCCCGGCCTGAAAAATGACAATTATTCAGAAACGGCTTTTTTTTACAATGAGCATGGCTGGCATGATCGAACTCTTTCGCCATCGGGCCTGCTGACGAAAACCGTTTTCAATGGAAAAGCACAGCCGATCCAAACCTGGGCAGGGGCGTCGGAAGCCGAACTCGTGCTCATGACCGAGCTTGAATACGGCGACACTGGCGTTTGTGCCAGCTGTGCAGGCTCCCGCGAGAGGCCGCGTGTCATGGTGCAACATGTGGACGACCAGAATACCCGGATCACCGAATACGGCTACGATTGGCGGGGCCGACACACGCACACGTTCAGCGAAGCGGACGCCAATGGCGAGGTCGTCTATACCGTGCAAACGTTCGATAACCTTGACCGAGCCGTGAAATCGGAAAAGTTCCTCTTGACCGAAAATCAGGGGAAACGCAAGCCCGCGGGCAAAGAAAAAGCGATTGTCGCGGCCAACGATACCGCTGATGACCGGCTTCTGGAACGCTCCGAAACGTTTTTCGACGCCCGAGGCAACGCCTGGAAAACCGAAAAATCGCTCGTTGACCCGAAGACCGGGAAAATCGAAGGGAAGCAGGAAAACCTGGCATGGTACGATGCCAAAGGCCGCCGGGTGAAGCAAACCGTACCTGGCACAAAACGCTCCACTCGATTGGAATATGATTCGCTTGGCCGCAATGTAAAACAGGTTCAGCTTGTCGAAAACACAGTGTTTTCAGAGCAGGAGACGATATTTGACATCATGGGAAATGCAATTCTCGTGACAAATACGGAATACGGCCTGGGAACTGTGAAAGGCCAAAAACGTTTCCGAACAAATGACGCGTGGTTCGATCCTGCGGGCCGAAATATTGCCAATGCGGATTATGGATTTGGCGATAGCACGGAAAAATCTGCCGTTTCCAAAAATTCCAAAAATATTCCCATTCGTAGCGACGACCTCTTGCTTTCGGAAAGAAAATATGATAGTGTGACTGGTCGAGTCTATTGTACAATGGACTCGGCGGGGCGTGAGACCCGAACATTTTTCGACAACGCAGGGCGAACGAAGAAAACGATAGCAAACTATTTCGGCAATGGAGTCGCATTTCCCTAAATACGAGATTCTAAAAGACCAATTTCAGGAACTTCCGAGTGGTCATAAGGTCTACCGAATTAAGGCACTCCGTGATTTCGGTACTGTCAAGGAGGGCGATATTGGTGGATTCGTCGAAACGGACGATAATCTGTCGCATGATGGACTCTGCTGGATCGCCGATGAAGCAATAGTCCTTGGGCAGAGTTATGTTAGCGGCAACGCGCAAGTGCATGACCATGCCCAAATCGGCAGTATTGTGGAAGATAGATTACCGACCATAGAAGACCTGAAAAAGTTGTCCCGCTATGCTGTCGTAGCGTATGCGGCTTGTGCGGCTAGAATGGTGCAACCGCTTTTTGGCGCGAGCCGTTGGCAGCCTTCACACCAGGAACACATTAAGGCGGTTGATGATGCAATACAGGTTGCAGAGCGAATCGCACAACAAAGGGGGGCACCAGAATCCGCTAATGTTGCCGCTAATGCTACCGCTGACGTTGCCCTCACCCACGCTGTCTGCGCCGCTGCC
>Ga0099364_10012595_pt1 | contig 11386 bp, 13 predicted proteins | sample TergutTh196P3_FD_73070 | JGI IMG/M metagenome (GOLD analysis project Ga0099364, IMG submission 73070) | Microcerotermes parvus P3 segment gut microbial communities from Pointe-Noire, Republic of the Congo - Th196 P3 | ecosystem: Host-associated > Arthropoda: Insects > Digestive system > Gut ...
CAGAACTGGAGCCATATTTCCTGTTAAACGCAACATTAAATCAGGAAATCAACAGTAACTTGACAATATTTGGCTCATTGCGGAATATCCTTAACACATCTTATGAATCATTTTTCGCATACCCCATGCCCGGCATTACCCTGACTCTTGGTATGAGGGTGCAATTCTAAATGAGGATTAAATTCTGTATTATTGCGGTTTTGCTTTTGATAATTCTCTTACTCTCTGCTTTTTTTATTTATCAAAAGAGAAAAAAAACAGATAGCTTTGAAGCAGAAAAAAGCGCGGATAAAAATACTGAATTATATACTGATGTATGTGTGGAAGAAGAATCTCCAATTGCCATAGAGATTGCTGAACCAAAGATAGAAATTGATATCCCGCCTGAGCAAACAAAAGCTTTTGAAGAAGTGCTGATTCCCGAAACTGTTGCTACAGAAGCAGAGGAGATTTTTTATCCCATGCACATGCTTTCTTTCCCGCCTCAGTTTGATGCCAATGTCATTGCCGCGGATCTAATTTATCCGGCAATTGCACTGCGTTCCGGTATAGAAGGAAGGGTAATTCTGGAATTGTTTGTTGATAATACAGGAATGGTAAGTCAAGTTATTATTTTACAGGAGGAACCTCAAGGCAGGGGGTTTGGCGAGGCGGCAATAAATGCATTTATTGGCAGAAAGGGAAACCCTGCATTAATAAATAACGAGCCGGTTTTTGCGCGTTTTCGTTATCCTGTATTTTTTAGAATAAGGTAAAATATGTACTGCTCTGGCTCTCAAGGTTTTACTTAAATAAAAAGCGTTTTGTATGATGAATGGGAATCCCTTCAAATACCCCGGCAGGATTGAACAAGTCAATAAGTCCGTCCGGCAAAGCTTCTTCCGGCACTTCGTCCGAAATGGTAAGCCGGCCTGGTTCTGCTTTTTTTGCTCCAAGATGAAAGATATAGTTTACTGATTCAGCTATTACAGCTCCGGTTTTTCCTGGTTTCTGAAAAGCAGTTCTGCCATAGTGCAGGGCACAGGTAAAATCAACCGGAAACATGAGCCCCAGGTTTTCACATCCAATTAGACGGCTGTTTAATATCAGTTTAAGGCTTGCTTCAACAGCAGCCCTGCAGTTGACTGCTCTTGGCGGAACCAGAAAAAGTATATTATTTTCAGTTTCCATCCACAAAAGCGCATCCGCATCATTAAAATAATTCTGCAAAATATTGCGTAGCTTGCCTTTTGCCTGAGTAAATACATTTTCTCCGGCTGATGTATGAACGCTTGATTTTCCGGAAAGGGATACATATAGCATAAAGAAATTTGAAGTTGTACCTGCATTGAATGATTTCCAGCCTTCGAATTTTCCAGCAGGAAGCTTTATGTGTTTTTTGTCTGCTCTTGAGTCAGCTGCCTTTGAATGATCTTTTTGTCCAGCACTGATTTTGTCCAGTGTATTGTACATTGAAAGACCTTGAGCCAGTCGTTTTTTATCAAGGCCTTTTTTGACAAGGCCAGGCCCTATATAGTCAGAAGCCCCCATAAAAAAGAATGAAGCCGGATCACTTGATGCACCTTTTGGGTCAATAATTCCCCAGAAAGAATCTTTACAGATTTTTTTTATTGAATTTACAGCTTTTTTTAGTTCTTCGGGTTTTAGGCCTGTAATATCAAGATAAACCTGATCTTCTGCTTCATTATAATCACTAGGAACTTTTGGAAGCTTTGGATTCTTTATTATTTCAACTTTAATTGTTTTATTTTCCATGCCAAGTGAGGCAGGTTTTTGTGCAGAAAAAACATATATCATTTTTCTATCCCCATTGTATAAACACTGAATTTTCCGCTGCGCCCTGTTTTTTCTGCGTTAAATAACACTTGAGCTTGAGAACCAAGGGGTGCAGAAAGATTAAAAGATACGCTTATACCGTTTTTTGGCGCCATTGCTTCAAGGGCCATGGCCTGTTTGACTGTATCATTTTTTAGTCTATCCACTTCCTTGTCAGAATATCTTATTTGGCCTATTTGTGCGCCAAGCCGGACATTTATTGGACTGTCCAGGGGATTTCGGATTTGGTTATAGAAAAAGAGTTCGTGGAGTATTTCTATTCCTGCATAGACAGCCATTTTTTCTATGGACCCAAACATAAAAGCAGCCAGGGCTCCGTCACCTTCCCATGACCATAATCTTCCATTACGGTTGATTACTGACCTATGTACAATTTTGCGGAGATCAGCATAGGCTTTTTCGACTTTGTCCCTTGGATTATTTTTTACCAGCGCAGAATTGCCCGCAACATCAATTCGCAGCACTGTCATTTTGCGCTCATCCCCATCCTGTAATCTTCCCCAGTTGGGACTAATCCGTTCTTGTGCGTTTTCGAAAAATTGGCCTGAGACCTGGTCAAAACTAAAGCCTTCTTTAATAAGGCTTGTAACAACATCGTTTAAGCCCCAAAGTTTATATTTACGCCCCATATAGCCATTGTTTTCTATTTGGATAAGAGATTCTACAAAATCAATATAATACCCGTCTTCAACCATGTCAGTTACAATGCGCTGTGCAACATAATCATGCGGAACAGGCATGCCTTCTTTAAGATTCATCCGCTTGTAAAAGTTGTAATCAGGGTTTACCAGACGCGCAAAAAGAATCATTTGCTCGACCTGCAAAGAAAGCCTAAGGCATTTTCTACAGAATCTTGGATTAACGTTTTTAATTATTCCCAATTTTTTACTCCCCTATTAATTATACACTTTTTAACTATTTTTGCAATCAGTAAGACAGCAGTAATCCCCTTGATAAAAACCCAAACATGATTAAAACTAAAATAAATGAAGGCCAAAGAATTGCTGGGTATAGATTTCCTTCTTCTTTTTTCTGCGCTTATTCTGACAATAATAGGCATACTCCTTATATATTCTTCTGGTATTAATGCTGAAGGCGAGCTTGTATCCAGTGAGTATATGAGGCAGATAATATGGGCTTGCACTGGTTTTGCAGTGATTTTAGCTTTAACCATTGTAAATTACAGACGTCTTTATGCCCTGTCTCCTTATTTATATCTGGGAATCCTCGCTGTGCTTTTATACACTGCTTTTTTTGGACGTTATATACACGGCGCAAGACGCGGAATAGGAATAGGCGGTTTTGGTTTCCAGCCTGCGGAGATTGCAAAGATAATAACCATTTTATTTTTGGCCCGCTACCTTGATTCTACAAAAAGAGACAGAGACGGATTATTCCGGTTTATTGTCTCCTGCACAATTGTTTTTATTCCCATGGGACTTATTCTTCTGCAGCCAGACCTTGGTACTGCCCTGGTTTTTATCCCCATATTAATTGTTATGCTTTATATCAGCGGTTTTTCCACGCGTTATGTTTTATTTCTTATTCTTCTTGTTGTTTCAACAGTGACAATGACCATGCTTCCCTATCTGGAACAGTATATAATCCAAAACCCGCGGCCTTATTTTGCCCTGCTTTTTAATTACCGTTTTATAGGATTATGCTCTTTGGTTTTGCTTGGAATTATGGGTATTTCTGTTTTTGGCTATAGGTTGTACGAAAAAAAATATTTTTACTGGATATCCTATATAATGCTGATCCTGCTCTTGGCCCTTTTAACATCTTTTGTTGCTCATAATATATTAAGGGAATATCAGATTATGAGACTGATTATTTTCCTTGATCCAGCTATAGATCCGCGCGGGGCAGGGTGGAATATTATCCAGTCCATGACTGCCATTGGTTCCGGGGATCTTTTTGGCAAAGGTTTTCTCCAGGGAACCCACAGCCATTACCGCTTCCTGCCAGAACAAAGCACGGATTTTATTTTCTCAATATTTAGCGAAGAATTTGGTTTTCTGGGCAGCTTGTTCATTTTTGGTTTATTCCTTCTCATAACCGCACGTTTAACAAAAATTATGAAATCCATAGTTGACACATTTGGTGTTTATATTATTGCCGGCTTATTGGGCATGTATTTGTTCCACTTTTTTATCAATATAGGTATGACCATGGGCATAATGCCCATTACAGGGATACCGCTTTACTTTATGTCATACGGAGGTTCTGCGCTTATGGCTGCCATGGTAGGCATAGGTATTGTAATGAGTATCTATATAAGAAGGTTCAGGCGCTAGATTTCGAGATAGCGGTTTATAACAGTAGATGAAAATCCTTCGAACTTAAGATGGCTTTTTTCAGAATATCCTTTTGGCAGTTTCATGCTTTTCTCTACATAGCTTAAAAGCAGGGTATATTCTGTTTCTTCGTCTAAAATCTTTTCAAAAGCGTTTTTTTGGTTTTCCCTGTCTATGCCGCGGCTGGATAGGGCTGAGGAAAGAAGGCGCGGGCTTGGGACTTTGCTGGTTTTTCGCGAAAGCCTTGACCTAAGCCATCGTTCAGCATAGCGTTCATCGTTTAATAAATCTAATTCAATGAGTTTTGTAACAACTGCCTGTATACATGCATCCTCGCAGCCGCGGCGCTTTAGTTTAAGCGAAAAACCTTTTTGGGTCTGTTCAGCACGGGCAATAAGGCGCATGCCGATTTGTTCTGCTTTCTTGCAATCTGCAATAAACTTAAGGGTTTCTTCCTGAGTATGGTCTTGAGGAGTGGACTCCAAGTGATGTGCCTCCAAAGGAGGGAACTCCATGGGAGGGAGCTATCTCTTTGAGAACTGGAAGCGCCTGCGGGCACCGGCTCTGCCGTATTTTTTCCGTTCAACCATTCTGGGATCACGTGTTAGATAGCCGTTACTTCTAAGGCTGACATAATTGCCTTCGTCTACCTGGCAAAGTGCGCGCGCAAGACCATGACGGCAGGCGCCAGCCTGACCATTAGCTCCGCCACCATATACGTTTATTAGAATATCAAACTTGTTTTCGCCTGCCGTAACCATTAGGGGCTGGCGTACCATAAACGCATGCTCTTCCTGCGGAAAAAACTGGGCAAGGTCTTTGCCGTTAATTGTGATTTTGCCATTGCCATCACGTACATATACACGGGCTACTGAAGTTTTGCGTCTGCCGGTTCCAATACCTAGATTCTTTATCATATAACCTCTTAAAGCTCAATTACTTGGGGATTTTGCGCTGCATGCGGATGTTCTTTTCCAGCATAAACCTTTATATTCTTGAACAGTTTTCGTCCAAGAGGGCCTTTGGGTAACATTCCCTTAACAGCTTTTTCCATGGGTGAAGTTGGATGCTTTTCCACAAGTTTCTTGTAGTTTGTGGTTTTTAGGCCCCCGACAAATCCCGTATGGTGGCGGTACTGCTTTTGTTCCTCTTTACGGCCTGTAAGCAGAGCTTTTTCTGCGTTTATTACCACGACAAAATCACCAGTTTCCTGATGAGGAGCAAATACTACTTTTTCCTTGCCCCTTACTATGGAGGCAATCCTGGCAGCAGCCCTGCCAAGGGGTTTTCCTTCAACATCAATAATGAACCATTTTCGTTCAATATTTGCTGGTTTAACAAAAATCGTTTTCATAAAATACCTTTTCAAAAAAATGCCATAAATATAAAAAAAGGTCAAGGCACTTTGGCAAATTTCCTGGGCATAAAAAAACCCAGCACCTAATTCCTAGATGCTGGGTTTTATGGGTGTTTGCGAAGCGAAGTTTCGTAAACACCTGCGATAGGCGCCGTTTTAATGGCGTATATATGCTGCTAGAGTGAGTATTTTACTCCAAACACCATACCCATACTAAGCTTTCTGCCGCCCTCTGTGGTTTTTGCCAGGAAGCCGTAAATCGGGAGTTTGCCAAAGATACTAAGGTTAGACCTTACATCATAAGCAAATTCCGGTGTGAATATCATACCCCAATATTTCATCCTATCTTCATAGGTTGGTATTAACATTCCCATACCTGCATATAGGGGTCCTGAATTATAGTAAACCTTTAATCCAAGTGAATAGAACAGTTCATTATCCGTATAATCAAAAAAAGCATTACTTATTGTAAGGCTGGCTCCTAAACCCATGGGTGTTTCTATACCACCTGTAATATTAAAATAAAAGATATCAAAGGGATCTAAAAATTTTTCAACAAGAAGGAAAGGCATTGTAATCTCGCCATAAATCTCGCCAAAATCAAAACCCTGTGTAAACCTTATGCTTGGAATTAACCAGCTAATTGGATCAACTGCCGCAAAGTATTGTGCCATTAATGGATCTATTTTTTCTGCCAGAGGTGTGTATACAGCTTGTCTATTATTATTCACAGGAATCAGTATTAAGCTTTCAAGGCCAAAGTTTAGTCTGGATATTGGTGAAAGATAAAGGCCATAGCCGACCTTAAGGTCAAGATCAAAACCAAGCCAGAATTTCGGTGCAAACCAGAAAGGCGTGCCCATTTCTGCATAAAGCTCAAGACCTTGTACAAGACTATTATTTTCATAGCTGACCATGGGTCTCACATATATTCTATCACCCAGATCCATATAATCTCCGAAATCGTCCAGGATTCCAAGCTCACCTCCAAGAGAAAGGCCGGGTATCTGAGCCATTACAACTCCGCCTGCTAAAAATATAACAAGAAAGAGTATTGTCATTTTTTTCATTATATTACCTCCAAAAGTAATTCTTGCGTTATAATATATTATCGCATATTGGACAAAATTTCAAGTATGCAGTGTTTTTTAATGATATATATACTATAATAATAATTATGATATCAGATCAGGATAAAACAATAATCAGGGAACTAGCCAAACAGGTCAGAGAGCTTGCTGCTCTGGATGTAAACAGGGAACGGGAAAGGCGAATCCGGGACATGAATGGCCTAAAAAGTGTACGTCCGCCTGTCTGGATTGATGAAATCCCATGGCACGAGATGGATATTGATGATGAACTTAAGCTTTGCTGTACTTCTTCTTTTGCGCGGGAAATGGAAACGCAATTCAGGCGTATTCTTTTCCGCTGGAAGCATATTCAGGCTGATATGGTCGTGGAACAGGCTTTTTATGTGAAAAAAACATATACAGAATCCAGTATAGGCATTCAAATCAAGGAGCAGACTGTTGCTACGAATGAGGCAAATCACATTATTTCCCATCATTATGAAGATCAGCTTGATACAGAGGAAAAGGTCCAGGCTTTAAAACTGCCAATTGTTACTGCGGATAGTACTGCTGATGAGAAGAACCTGGAAATTGCCAATGAAATTCTTGATGGCATTATGCCTGTAAGGCTGCGGGGACACATGATATATTTTGCACCCTGGGATGTGATAGCCAGATACAGGGGTATTGAAAACTGCTTTATGGACATGCTTGGGAATCCTGATTTGATTCATAAAACCATAGGGAAGTTTACTGAAATTTACACAGCTAGATTTAACCAGATGCAAGAGCAGGGGCTTTTGGATTTCAATATATCTGACCTTCACTGTACCCCTCCTTATACTGATGAGCTTCCTGCTGCTGATTATGACGCTGGAAAAGTCCGTTTTAAAGATGTGTGGTTCAGGGGCATGGCCCAGCTTTTTTCCTCAGCATCTCCTGCAATGCAGGATGAGTTTAACCTTCAGTATCTGCGTCCTTTTATGGAAAAATGCGGTCTTAGCTATTATGGCTGCTGCGAGCCGTTGGACCTTTTTATTCCGTATCTAAAGAAAGTTTCCAATATGCGGAAAATCGGGGTCAGCACCTGGGCAAATATAAGGTCTTCTGCAGAGCAGATAGGCGGTGATTATGTTTTTGCCCACAAACCAAACCCTGCAAGCGCAGCAAGGTTTGACAGGGAAACAGTTGCCCGGGAAATCGAAGATGTGGTCAAGGCTGCCATGGAGAATAAGTGTGCTTATGAGTTTGTGCTTAAAGACATAAGCACTGTGAATTCAAGGCCCCAAAATCTTATTGATTGGGTAAAAACAGCACAGGAAGTAATCGATAAATATTATTAAATTTTAATGTTACCTTGACAAATATTATTCATTATATTATAAATATAATATGAGTAAGGCATTGAAATGACCAGGGCTGTTTTAGTTGATAGCTTAACGCATAATCCATATATTAAATCCATTAAAACCGAATTCGTAAGAAAATCAATTCATTTTCTTATTGCTTTGGTGCCGGTTTTTGCTGCCTGGAATTACTATTTTACAGTCGCTTTGCTTGCTTTTGGCATTTTGGTGTATGTTCTTTTTGAAAGCCTAAGAAGCAGGGGAATAGCAATTCCTGTAATTACTTCTTTAACAGTTATGGCCAGCCGTCCAAGGGATGAAGGCCGTTTTGTTATAGGCCCTGTTACCCTGGGCTTAGGTGCTTTGCTGGTGCTGGTTCTTTTCCCGCCCCATATTGCCAGTATTGCAATTTACGCCCTGGCATTTGGCGATGGTTTTGCCAGCCTTTTAGGCAAACCCTTTGGCCGCATAAAACCCGTTTTTATGCACGGTAAGAGCCTTGAAGGAACCCTCGCCTGTTTTACTGCGGTTTTTCTTGCTTCCTGGAATGTCAGCAAAAGCATACATATCAGTTTGATTGTTGCTATAAGCGCTACTATAATCGAAGCCATGCCACTCGAAGATTTTGATAATATCCTGATGCCCTTTGCCACAGCCCTGATACTTTTCCTATTAAAGGTGAGTTTTTAACTCCTACAGCCACATATATATCCTGTGAAACTTAGAACACATAATCAAGGTTCCAAGGCACAGCATAATGACTCCGGGAATAAAGCTAATCCAGATATCTGTACTTAAAAGTATATTCCTGCCTGCAAGCATTAAGAAAGCTGCCAGGCTGATGATTATATATTCTTTTGAACCCCTGGTATAAGCGGAAATCAAAAAGCTTAATACAGTAATCAGATAAATTCCTGTCTGAACCATATTAAAAGTTGCATTATAGTCATTAAGCAGAACCAAAGAAGAATCCCAGGCCAAACCGTCTATTGGAACTCCCATTGCTAAAATTACTGAAGCTGTTGCACAGATAAAAATAACGGTTTGCTGTTTCTGTACTTCAAGGCCAGCTGAAAGAATACTTGCTGCAAAAAGCGAGAAAATACCCAGATAGCGTCCAAAAAACAGCACCCGCGCACCTGTAGTTAAATAAATCACAGGTATATCCATGACCATATTAAGCGGAACCTTGATTCTTATACATTCAAATGCAAAAGAAATAATAAAAATTCCTATAAAAAGGACTTCCGGAGCCTGAGTTTTCTCAAAAAAATAATATATAAGGAAAATTCCAACAAGAGAATAAATTACAGCCGCTGTTATGGCAATAAAAGGTATATATGGAGAAGCTTCTGTAAAATTTACTAATAAACTATGTAAAATACCCTGAGAACGCTGGATGCTTAAGCCATGAGCTTCTATAAATGCTGGAAGAACAGACATAGCAGCACTGGCAACAACGGTAAGCGAGATAATTCCGGCTGCAATCCCTGATATAAACACCCTGTTTCTGCTGGCTATTGTCATATTATAAGCATAATCATAACCATAATTTGAGTGTAACTCAAGACATTATTTTTTTTCCCGATACTATAGAGAGGAGATCCTATGACTGCAAGAAAAACCTTTTTGGTTCTATTTTTGATTGTTTTTTCCAATGTGTTTTTCCTTTTTGGCGGGGATATGGCCAGCTTTGTAGACCTTGGCTTTTCCGCTGACGGCAGAACCTATGCTTTTGGCCAGCACGGAGTCCAGTCAGGGACATTAAGGCCCTGGGCTGAAATTTTTATTGTTGATGTGCCGCGGAATAATTTTGTTCAGAACGGCAGATTGTCTTATACCCACAGCGATTCTATTGTTGCGGGTCAGGATGGATCAGGCGCTCTTTTTAGTTTAGTTGCAAGGAATGCTTCATTATTGGAAAGGCATGGTATAACTTATCTCAGGCAGGGGCAGCCGCTTTTTATTTCCCTGGATGAACCAGGTTCTCCGCCTGTGCAAAGCATAGAATTCAGGGATTTTCATTCCGGGGCTTCTTATCGAGCTTCAATTAATTCCTGGTCCAATGGAACAGGAGATAATTATACTTCATCTTTTGAGATAAACCTCGAAAGAACAGCCCGTGACGGTACAAGAAGGACATATACAGTAGGAACACCTTCTGTAAGAAGGCCCATGATTGTATCTTACCGTATACGCAAGGTAATGATCGCACCAAATGACGGCTCAATGATAATGGTTATTGAAATGAGAAGGCAAAGCGGCTCAAGTGTTGATGTCCGTTATATGGTTGAAGCACTGCGCCTTTAAATGAATTATTCTTTATAAGACCTGAAAACCTGTGTGACAAAGCTCTTATCCTCGTATAAAAACCGTAAATAAAGTCTTTTATCCGGAATAGTTCTCTGCCACAAGGCTTCCTGCTGTATATCCATAATTAAATCTATTATTGCTTCCCTATCAAGTAATTCCCTGACTTGTGCAAAAAAATACCTGGCTTTAGGCAATTCCACAAGAGATTTTTCGGTCAAACCAAGCGGATTCCCATTCAAAGCCTGTCCGCAGGCGAGCAAAGTCCCTGGAAAGAATTCTCGTTTTGCATCGAATTCAAGGGATGCAGCTTCTTCAATTTCAAAACAAAAAAGCATTTCTTTTTTTTTATGTTCCGAAGTAAAGGGCATATCAAAAGGTTTTAAGGCCGGGTCAGGATCATAAAAAAGAGGATTCTGCAAATCCAGCCGTATTATATCTATTTTCATTTATTTTCATTATTTTATGAATTTTTGGCTTTTTTTTGAAGCGTCCTGAATCCTGAACCCGTATAAATTACAGGAGGTTCTTTATGAAAAATGTAAGATTATTGTTATTGCGGTTTTTTCTGGCTGTATCGTTAATTGTGTTCTTTGCCTTTTTTATTTTCGCATGTTCCACAGAAACAGCCATACAGGGGGTTTTGAACAGGAGTGCATCTGCTCCCTTGTTTCTGGAATGCAGGGCAATCTCTCCCACAGAAATAATATTTAATTTTTCTGAACCAGTAAAAATAAAGTCCCTTAATTTTGATTTTGATGCGGAAATAATATCTATCGAAGAAGGGGAGCAAGTTTTGATTACATTGTCAGAACCATTAATGGAAGGCATAAAAATCACAGCAGATATTTTGGTGGAAGATACAAACAGAAATACACTTAATGTTCTTGTGCCATTCAGATCAAGAAATGACAGAATGCCAAGGCTGCTTTTTAATGAACTGCGTACAGAAGGCTCAAATGTTACAAATCCCTTAACATCCAGGGTGGAGTTTATGGAATTTATTTCTGAAAGCGAGGGAAATCTTGGTGCAATCAGGGTTTATCTTGCCAGTTATTCCATTGTTAATCCGGTTTATGAGTTCCCGGCTGCAGAAGTCAAGGCCGGGGAATACATTGTGCTCCATCTAAGGACACCGTCACCTGATTGCAGGGACGAGACAGGCTCTGA
>Ga0099364_10012596_pt1 | contig 11386 bp, 11 predicted proteins | sample TergutTh196P3_FD_73070 | JGI IMG/M metagenome (GOLD analysis project Ga0099364, IMG submission 73070) | Microcerotermes parvus P3 segment gut microbial communities from Pointe-Noire, Republic of the Congo - Th196 P3 | ecosystem: Host-associated > Arthropoda: Insects > Digestive system > Gut ...
CTATTCAAACACCCCTCGTCATTGCGAGCAAAGCGAAGCAATCCAGACACCGAATTAACGGGAAAATACAGCAAAACAGAGATTTCACAGACTAGATTGCTTCGTCGCTACGCTCCTCGCAATGACAAAGGGTATATTATTCAGCGGTCGAAATCTTGTTAGCAATGAATCGCTTGCGGTACAAATCCTCCACACGGTCGGAGCCGGGAAAGCTATCGCATATCTCCAGTATCCTGCCCTGTTCAAGAAACACCACCCGTTCCACATTTGAATCGAGAAAATCCAGTATGTGGCTTGACAGCATAATGACGGCCCCTCTCTCCTTGTGTTCTTTTAATCTATCCTTAAACGCAAGAACGCTATCTATGTCTAGTGCATTTAACGGTTCATCCAGTACCAAAAGTTTCGGGGTGCCTAATAGCGTACATGCCAGTGCAACGCGCTTTCGCATCCCCTGCGACAGGCTCTTAATCTTTTTTTGTTGAAAAGAGTCGATGCCGAAACAGTGCATAAGTTCCTTTACATCATCGCTTGAGGCGCCGAGTTCCTTCATCGTGTTGATGAAATAAAGCATTTGCGGTGGCGTGAACTCTTCCAGCAAATATGTATTTTCAGGTAAAAAGCCGATATCTGAAAGACGCAATGATTTAAGTTCGACACCATCCAACAAACATTTTCCAGAATCGGCTTTGAGTATCCGCCCGATAATATTAAACAGTGTGCTTTTTCCCGAACCGTTCGGGCCAACAAACGCAACAGTCTGCCCATGAGGAATGGAAATAGTTGTTTCGTGAATCCCGGTTGTAGGCGTATACAATTTCTTTAGCTGGTTTATCTCAAGCATAAGGGGTTTCCTTTCGCAGTTTTCTTACTTTCGCAAAAGCGAATATATACATAGCAAGAGAAATCCCCGGCACCACTGTTATTAACCACAACAGAACGAAGCCAATAGGGGACAACTCGAATATAGGCCGTTTGATACTGAGTATTGCATCCATTGTAAAGTGCTGTGCAAGGGCATTGAGTATCAGTATAGGCAATGCCGCAACTGCAAATAATGAAAGAGTTCTTACTAGGATTATATTTAGGAGGGTATAGATGAGCAAACAAGCCATATTGACTGCCGCAGACGCTACCAGCCGATACCAAAGCACGTCATATTTTGATAGCCTCAAAACTTGGTATAGAAACTGGTGGTTGGCGGCATTATAAATATCAATTTTTCCGAGTGCATGATATGCGCAAATCAAGTATACGGCAATTGCGTAATCAATTTTTAGCCAAAGCAATATTCCCATGCCAGCCGCTCCAATCAGGTAAAAAAACAGTATGCCTGGACTGCTAAGCATAACGGAGAAATCCTTCATGGCAAATGCAAAGTACTTGCTCTTGAACAACCGGCTTGAATTTTGGATCCTTTTTGAGCCTAAAGAAGGAAATTTTATTTTTGAAAACAACCACAAAGCTAAATACACAATTGCAGTTTGCGTCAAAAAAATTAAAACAGACAATAAAATCCCAGATTCATGGAGGGCTGAGTTAATGATTACCCACAACAATACACTCAGTGATACTGCGGAAAGGAGGAACGAATGTAAAACAACAAAGAAGAAATCTAGGTTCCTGAATCCAAGCATCTTGTAAAAAACAGCTTTTTCCGAACGAACAGCTCTATGCGCAAAACCTAACGAACTAGATATAAGACTAAAAAAACCAAAAACTGAAAATCCTGCTATGATATTTTTAGCAACCCCACCAAATACCGATACCGTCGCCGCTGGCACAGCTGGTAATGAAATCAGTACTAGCATCGCTAAAATAATATCGCCAAAATGAAACACGTACCGCCACTGGCGTTCCTTAAATAGACATTTCAAGTATAGAAAATACTTCAACTCAAATCTCCGGCAAATCTCCGTAATGTTAGATTACCATACTTATTCATTGAGTCTCTCCAGTTGGGCGCGGAGCCGCAAAATTTCCGTATCTTTATCCGCAAGAGCCGCGTCCTTGTCTGCAACCACGTTCTGCCATTTGACGTTGGCGCGTTCTTCGCCGCGCCTTTCGGCACTTGCTACAGCTGACGCTTCGTTGTGGAGAGCATCGGCCCTCAGACGTTCTAACTCGCGAAACTGGGGGGACACCACCACTTCGCGGTATGCTCCAATTGCTTGTGTCACGATAGGCACCTCCAATGCTTCAAGCTCTATTAATTCTTCTTCAGTCTTTACCCGGAACAACGAAAGCATAAGCTCTAATTCGTTCTCAGTGCCAATATCTTTTGGGAGTTTACGCACTTCAAAAAAGAGCATTGCCATTCGATCTGACAACAGTTCGTGGCGGTTCACTTCGAGCGCTAAAAATTCCGAGCGGTATTCTGCACAATCGAATATCACAAAATCCAATATGCTGATGATTATGACTCGCGGTAGTGACGAATACGGGCTTCCCGCTTTAAGTGCGGACGAGTACAGCCGCGCCCAATAGTACAAGCTACGTTCAGGGTAGTCGCCTTCATCGTCTACCTGCACTTCTAGATTTACACGTTGCCCGTTGACAACCATGCTTATGTCGAGCTTGCAGAATTTGTGGCCGATAGCCTCCGGTGGTATATCGGGATTTGTGATTCTGAACTCTGATATGCCATCAACCGATACTCCGAGAATCGCCGCCACAAGCCGTTTGAGCAAGTCGGGGTATTTCACGAACAGCATTTTGAACAGCGTATCATATGTAAATTTGTATTTAAGTTCCGTCATCTTAACAACTCCCTTTACGTCCTGAGTATACCATACCCCCATATAGATTACAACGACAGCTACCAATCGAATCTGCTCCTGAAATATGCTAAAATATGCAATTATGCTGGTATTCTTGACAATTTGTGGCTTGTGGCTTATCCTTTATATTGGCAATAAGGAACCCAGGAGCATTAAAGTACATAGCCACTCTTGGTGTGGTTCATGTGGTTTTGTGGCACTGGAGAAAGGCATGGTCATTCGAATGAAATCAAAGACGGCATGGGACAGGATTTTACTGATTGGGCTGGCACTGGCCTTTCTAGTGGGCGTTAGCGTTTTGATGCCTGGGTGCGGCAGCAAGAATAATACTGATTCGTCATTAAGCGAGGCGACAGGTACGAACGGGGCGGATGCTGCCACTGAAAATGGCGGGGGCCAATCGGAATCAGCCACGGGAGGAGGCTCAAGCGAGGATGAAGGCAATGGCAGGGATGCTGGCTCTGGAGCGGACGCAAGCGTAAGAGGAGACTCCGGCGAGGGTGAAGGCAAGGGCGAAGATGAAGGCAAGGGCGAAGATGAAGGCATTAGCAGGGATGCTGGTTCTGGAACGGAATCCAATGGCACAGTTTCTTCGGGGCAGACTTCTGGCCAGCCAGGGGCTGGTGACGAAGCCCAACCCCAACAAGACGGGGAGGGCGCTTCCCCTGCGACGGGTAGCGGGAGCGCAGGCGTGGCCCTTGATGAGATGGATATGTCAATTGAGGTTGATAGTACGGCTTTGGACGCTAAGCCCAGGGTTAACAGCGCGGGCGTAGTGTTTTTGCCCCTTGAGGATGTTTGTAGGAACAGCGTGCTCTGGGAAGCCGCAAGGGACAGCAGTGGTTTTAGTGTTACGTACACGCTGGTTTCAGCCGGAAGGGCCGCGTCTACTATGACGGTTAGCTACAGGGAGGAAAATGGGCAGGCGTCAAACCCGGAATACAAACTTGGAAAGCAGTCGCTCAAGCTAGAAGCTGAGATGGCATTGATAGATGGAAAACCCTATCTTCCACGCGAATTTTTTGAAATCATGAAGTTTACTGTTATGGAAAACATTCTAGCAAACAAAATAACCCTTACACAAAAGTATTCCTGATGCCCAAACCCTGCTAACTTATTATTCATGTTGTTCATATTATTCATATTATTCATATTATTCGACAGCTCCTTAGCGGCTTGAGAGTCGTTCAAGGGATGCCTGCGATATGTGAACCCCGCACTCGTCATAAACGTACACGGGTTCCAGTATTGTTAGTTCGGGGCCAGAAGATTTTCTGCCTTCGATCAGTATGAGTGAAGCTTTTTGTCCAATTCTTGAGTGGACAGTCTTCAGATATTTTGGCTCAATTTTGTTTTTCCTCATTTCATATAGTATATCCGTCAAGCGTTGAGGGCGGTGAACCATGAAAAAACTGCCGCCGTCAGGAAGTATGTGCGACGCGGCTTCTACAACGTCACTGAGGGTGCACATAACCTCGTGTCTAGCAATGTTCTTTATTGCGTCATTGCTTGTAAGGCCGCTGTCCTGTTTAATATAGGGGGGGTTCGCCACTACCGACACAGCGTACCCTTTACGAAACATATTGGATATGTTTCTTATATCGCCATTAATAATCTCCACTTTCCCGTCAAGCCCGTTAAGCAATATCGACTTTTCGGCCATATGTACAAAGTCTTCAAGAATTTCAATGCCGACAATGCGAGACGCACTGGTCTTTGAGGAGAGCAATATAGAAACCACGCACGAGCCAGCACACAACTCAACAATTGTTGAACGCGCCGGTGCACGCACAAAGTTAGCGAGCAACACAGAATCTAGCCCGAACTTAAACAAGTCTTCTCTTTGAATAAGCCGGAGGCCGCCGCATTGTAAATCCTCGACGGTTTCTCCGGCTTCCAGAAAAATATTTTTTTTGTCGTCAATAGTACCCATGCTACGCAAAAATGAAAATTATGCTACCTTTTTTGCGGAGCATCAGTAGGGCATACATCCGCGCATGCCCCGCATTCCGTGCATTTGCTTTCATCTATTACATAGACGTCGTCCCCTGCTGAAATGCATTCCTCTGGGCAATCCCCTTCGCATGCACCGCACGCAATACATTCTTCAGAAATAAAATACGCCATTAGTGTTTCCTCCTTAATTTTATGTTATAATTGTTGCAGAATGCGAACTGCTTGACTAAAATAATATAACATAAAACAAAAGTGTTGGAAATCCTTTTTTAAACAATTTTATGTGCGAAGGTAGTGTCCGCCCCAAAACGTAGGGGGGTGTCATTCGCCGCCTTAAAACGTGGGGGACGGATACTGTCTGGCGTATCATAGCGTTGGGTGGGCACCGTCTGCCACCCTCCGAAACGTGGGGCGCTGTCATTCGCCACCTTAAAACGTGGGGGACGGGTACCGTCCGGCACCTCATAATATAAGGGCGCATATCGCCTGCCCCGTGCGGTATGTTTGTGCTTTGTTGGTGTCGTTGCCCTATCGTGATTGCTGTTCAGGTGTTATTCAAGTGCTTCTTGGGAGTTATGCAACTATGTTATTCAAGTTTTTTCAAGTTATATTCACGTGTTGTTCATTGGTTATTCGAGCTATACAAAAGTGTTATTAAAGTTTTTTTAGTAGATAATTCTGATGCAATTAAGAAGACGTTTGGTTTTTCTTTTAGGTTGCTCTTGCGTATTCCTGGCAGTGCCTGGATTTTCAAAGAGACAATTTGAATTTTGCAGGGAGATTATTCGGTTAAAAAGTATAAAAAATATGCATTATATCAAGATAATTATTAAAAGTATTTAATAAAATAAAAAGGACAGCAAATCATACTTGACAAGCTTAGTCAAGTATGATAGATTACATCTAAGGAAAGAATAGACTATGATAATAACAAAAGAATGCGACTACGCACTAAGAATCATCAGGCAACTGTCTGACTACGAAATCCAATCGGTTGCGGTTATTTGCAAAAATGAATCCATACCTCAGAAATTTGCGTATAAAATACTAAATAAGCTTGAGAAGGCTTGTTTGGTGAAAGGTGTCCGGGGACGGACAGGCGGATACAAACTCGTCGCCGAGTTGGGGGGCATCACGCTCTTTGATGTTATTCAATCTGTAGGCGGAAATATTATGTTTAATTGTTGTATTAACGAGGGGGTTGTCTGCCCAAATAATTCTTCCGAGAAAAGATGCCTTGTTCATCGGGAATTCCTAAGAATTCAAAAATCACTTGAACAAGAGCTAGGAGGCAAATCGATTAAAGAAATACTAGATAAATAAACAGAAAGCCATGCAAGAAAAAGGCAATATGATTCAAAACCCCGACCACAAGGCAAAGCATAGTCAAGGCGGCGCATAAGCAGAGCAAAGCGTAGGCAAAGCAGCGCATAAGCAGAGCAAAGCATAGGCAAGGTGGCGCATAAGCAGAGCAAAGCGTAGGCAAGGTGGCGCATAAGCAGAGCAAAGCGTAAGCAAGGCGGTGCGTACGCAGAGCGAAGCGTGGGCAAAGCAGCGCACATGCAAAGCGAAGTGTGGGCAAAGCAGCGCACATGCAGAGCATAAGCATATGCGGAACAAAACGTGGGCGGAGTATGATAATACTAACAGTCGTTGAAGGGAGAGGTCTGAAGCATGAATGAAAAATATGGGTGTAACACATGTCCTAGCGCAGACAAAGAACTTGAAGCTTTTATTTCCGAATTAGGGGTAGAAACTTCTCATCACAGGGTGGAATCACAGGAGACCAAATGCGCGTTTGGCCTTCAGGGCGTATGTTGCAGGCTTTGCGCGAACGGGCCGTGCAGGATTACGCCAGATTCTCCAAAAGGGATTTGCGGTGCGAATTCCGACACTATAGTTGTACGAAATTTCTTACGGGCGGTATCCGCAGGTTCAGGCTGCTATATCCACGTTGTGGACAATACGGCATTGAACCTTAAGAAAACTGCGAAGGCAAAAGGGCAAATCAAGGGGGTAAAAACCCTTGAAAGGCTATGTAGCCTTTTTGGCATCGTTGACATTGACATATACAAAAGAGCTGAAAAGGTTGCCGACGCGGTCCTCGCAGACATACATAAGCCGGAATACGAGCGGATGGAGCTTACCGGAAAAATAGCGTATAAGCCAAGGTATGAACTTTGGAAAAAGCTTGGGCTGTTGCCCGGCGGCGCAAAAGCCGAGGTTTTTAAAGGGGTAGTAAAATGCTCGACAAACTTGAATTCAGACCCTGTCAACATGCTTCTCGACTGTCTTAAACTTGGCATATCAACCGGCATATACGGGCTTACCCTTACCAACCTGCTAAACGACATATTGCTAGGGGAGCCGGAAATCAGAGTTGCGCCTGTTGGGCTAAGGGTAATAAATCCCGAATACATTAACATAATGATTACGGGGCATCAACATTCGATGTTCGTTGATCTACAGGAAAGGCTCATATCTGACGAAGCGGTTCAAAAGGCAAAGGACGCGGGCGCGAAGGGGTTCAAACTTGTTGGCTGTACATGCGTTGGGCAGGACCTCCAGTTGCGGGGTGCACATTATGCTGAAATATTCGACGGCCATGCAGGGAACAATTTTACCAGCGAAGCGATCCTGGCTACAGGCGCCATAGACGCAGTAATATCGGAGTTCAACTGTACGCTCCCGGGTATTGAGCCTATATGCGACGAGTTCATGATAAAGCAAATATGCATTGACAGCGTCGCCAAGAAAGCCAATGCCGACATGAAAGAGTTCGTATTTGAGGACAGGGAGGAAACCAGTAACGAGATAATCGACGAGATAGTTGAAGCGTATAAGGAGCGCAGGGGGAAAGTAAAGCTCAACCTATTGGAAAACCACGGGGACGGCAGTGCCTTGACAGGCATAAGCGAAGTTTCGTTGAAGGAATTCCTGGGTGGCTCGTGGCTGCCGCTCATTGAATTAATAGCTTCAGGGACGATAAAAGGCGTCGCGGGGGTGGTCGGCTGTTCGAACCTAACTGCGGGCGGACACGACGTATTGACCGTAGAGCTTACAAAAGAGCTTATAGCGCGTGATATCATTGTGCTGACTGCGGGCTGTTCGTCTGGAGGTATCGAAAACTGCGGGCTGATGAACCCCGAAGCGGCTGAACTTGCGGGGCCGAACCTCAAAGCGGTTTGCAAACAGCTGGGGATCCCGCCGGTATTAAACTTTGGCCCTTGTCTTGCGATTGGAAGGCTTGAGCTTGTCGCAACAGAGCTTGCCGAAGCGCTCGGTGTAGATATGCCCCAGCTCCCGCTGGTTTTGTCAGCGGCGCAATGGCTTGAAGAGCAAGCTTTGGCTGACGGGGCATTTGGACTGGCACTTGGGCTCCCGCTTCACCTCGGATTGCCGCCGTTTGTAACGGGGAGCGCCGTGGCAGTAAAGGTCTTGACGGATGTAATGAAAGAACTCACAGGCGGACAAGTGATAATAAACGACGACGCAAAACAATCCGCCGACATACTTGAGAAAATCATAATCGAAAAACGAAAAGGTTTAAATCTGCCCGTATAACCAGGCGCGTAAAGAGAGGTGTTAATGTTAATATGAATAAAGTAAAGATAGACGCTAGCAAATGCGATGGCTGCAAAAGCTGTTCTGTTGCGTGTATGCAGGCGCACAGGGCCTCCCCGGGCAGCTTATACGACCTAGACCTTACAGACCCTGCAAACGAGTCCAGAAACTTCATACTGCTTAACAGGGACAAGAAGTACATACCCTTGTTTTGTAGGCACTGCGACGACGCCGAATGCGTAATATCGTGCGTGAGCGGGGCGATGACGAAGGACGAGGAGACAGGCGCCGTGCTTTACGACAAGGATCAGTGCGCCGCTTGTTTTATCTGTGTTATGAATTGCCCGTATGGGGTTTTAAAACCTGACAGGGCGACACAAAGCACGGTCGTCAAGTGCGATTTTTGCCGCGACGACCCTGAAGGTCAAAACTGTGTCAGGTCATGCCCAAGGAAGGCTATATACATTGAATAGCCCCATCATACTATATAATACGATAAAGGGCTTTATGCCCGGAAAGGCTTGGTTCTCTATATGAAACATGTAATAATTGGAACCGGCGCGGCAGGGATAACGGCGGCTAAAACAATCCGTAGCATCGACCCTGGCGCACAGATCACAATGATTTCCAGCGACGGCGCGATTTACTCCAGAAGCATGCTTCATTATTATATAAGCGATGAAAAAGGCGAGGGGAAACTTGCGTTTGTTGGCAAAGATTTTTTTGACGACAACAATATTGAATGGATCAAAGGCACGAAAGCAACCGGGATAGATACAGAAAACAGAATCGTGGCCTATAATACAGGCACTGTCAATTATGACAGGCTGTTGATAGCAACCGGGGCGGAGAGTGTCATTCCTCCGGTGGGCGCGTTCAGGGAAGCGGCGAATGTTTTTAGTTTGCGGCACCTATCGGACGCCAGAAACATTAAGGAGATAGCAAAAGCCGCTAATAGCGCCGTCATTGTTGGGGCGGGGCTGGTTGGGCTTGATGCGGCGTACTCGCTGTTGCGCATCGGAAAGAAGGTTACTGTTGTAGAGATCGCCGACAGAGTGTTAGCGCTCAATCTTGATCGGCATGCGTCATTGGCTTACCAAAAGAAATTCGAGGAAGCTGGGTGCGTGTTTTACCTGGGGAATAGAACCGCCGACACAGTGTGCGCTGGTAGCAACGTAACATCGGTAATACTGGACAGCGGCGAAAGGCTCGACTGTGACATGGTGGTAGTTGCCGTGGGGGTGCGTCCAGCAGTAGAGGTTCTTTCTGGCGGGAGTATTGTGTACGACAAAGCAATCGCAGTTGACGGGTATATGAGGACAAATGTTGACGGGGTATTCGCAGCGGGCGACGTCACCGGGCTCTCGGGCATATGGCCAAACGCCGCAAAGCAGGGTGAGGTCGCGGCGAAGAATATGTGCGGCCAGCAAGTGGAGTACACTGACCAATTCGCACTAAAAAACACTTTAAACTTTTATGGCCTGACAGCCATTTCAGTTGGAAAACTTGAGCCAGGAGAGGGCGACAGGGAAATAATAATTGAAGACCGCAAATCCTACAAGAAAGTAATTCTCACGGGCAACACCGTATCGGGAGTGATATTGCAAGGGGACATCTCAAACAGCGGCTATTGGCAACATATGATCAAAAATAACGTTGAGCTAAAAGAGGGGTACCCAGTTTTCAAAACCTCGTTTGCAGATTATTTTGGGCTAGACGCTGACAGCAACTACGTGTGGAACTAGCGCATCGTCGTCGTAACGGTCGGATATTGCTGTTATAACGGTCGGATATTAATGTTGAGACGCGGGCGGATATTGAATCCGTCCCTACAACAACAGCATCGGCAATAAATGTATATATCGACTATTATCTATCAATGCGTAGGGGCGGATTCAATATCTGCCCGCCCAGCGGAATAGGCAATAAATGAGTTTATCGACAATAACCCATCAATGTGTAGGGGCGGATTCAATATGAGGCTGCCCCTCAATGCCTGGCACGGCGGCTAACAGGTCTTCAACAGCGTTGTCGATCTTACCCTCTATCACCATGCCAAGCAAAACTTCCAAGATATACCCGATACGCCGCCCTTCCGGGATTCCGGCGGCTATGAGGTCGGCACCATTAACCGCGAGGCCTTTTAACGTGAAGCATTGATTTTCCCTTAAGACCTCGTTCAGCAGTTCGTTGTACCTATCGAGCTTTGTTAGTTTGCCTTCAATGGTATCCGGGTTCTTCCCTTGGATATCGGCTGCTTTCACCACAATTAATTTCTGAAGCATTTTGGCGCCAAGCTTATTTAATGCGCGTTTAATATGGATTTTGTCACACACAAGGTCGTCTGTGTGGTGCAAGACCAGAAGACTCACAGCCTTAATGGCGGCATTGTCATATTTAAGCCGTTTTAGGACTTCGCCCGCAATAACGGCACTTCTTTTCGAATGCCCGTTAAAATGGCCCACATGCTTGCTTTCGGTATAGCATTCCGGCTTCCCGATATCGTGGAACAGCATCGCCAGCCTTATGTCCCTCAGGCACGGGGATTTATCAACACAAACAAGGGTATGTTGCCACACATCGTATATGTGATGGGCATTGTTCTGGGGAAAGCCTATCATGGGTTTTATCTCAGGAATAAATACGAGCAGTACATCAGAATAGCCGTCAAGGGCGTGCTTTGCGCCGGGGCTTAGAAGAATTTTTTCGAACTCGCAGGCCAGCCTCTCTGATGATATGTTCCTTAAAAGCCCCCGGTTCTTATGGATAGCCCTGTCAGTGTTTTGTTCGATTTTGAATCCGAAAACGGCAGAAAACCTTATAGCCCTCATTATGCGGAGTCCATCTTCACTGAACCTTTTATCAGGTTCGCCTACGCACCGGATTGTTTTGCCAAGAAGGTCGCCAGCCCCCCCGAAATAGTCGGCAAAGCCTTTTTTCAGACTGTAAGCCATCGCATTGATTGTGAAATCGCGGCGCGACATATCCTCCCTGACATCCGCTATGAACCTCACTTTGTCGGGGCGCCTGTTGTCGCTGTACTCACCGTCCACCCTGAAGGTCGTTATTTCAACCTCATACCTTAT
>Ga0099364_10012597_pt1 | contig 11386 bp, 10 predicted proteins | sample TergutTh196P3_FD_73070 | JGI IMG/M metagenome (GOLD analysis project Ga0099364, IMG submission 73070) | Microcerotermes parvus P3 segment gut microbial communities from Pointe-Noire, Republic of the Congo - Th196 P3 | ecosystem: Host-associated > Arthropoda: Insects > Digestive system > Gut ...
AGCGCCGTCTATGGCTACACGGAAATTTTACCCCTCCTTGAGACTATGCCGCCCAGGCCCCAAAGCCCCTACGCCGCGGGCAAGCTCGCCCAGGAATACTACGCCGCCGTCTTTTCCAACTGCTACGGGCTGGAAACCGTTTCCCTGCGCTATTTCAACGTTTTCGGCCCCCGTCAGAGTTCTGAGAGTGAATACGCGGCCGTGATTCCCAAGTTCATCTCCCTTATGCTCTCCGGAGAGCGTCCCACTGTCTATGGCGACGGCGGGCAGTGCCGCGACTTCGTCTATATCGACGATGTCGTTGAGGCCAACCTCGCCGCGCTTCGGCATCCCGGGGTTTCCGGGGCCGTAAACATCGCCCGGGGGGAGACGACAACGCTGAATGATCTGATCAGCCATCTCAACGCCATCCTGGGAACCGATACGCGGCCGAACTACGCCCCCGCGCGCCTGGGCGACATCCGCCGGAGCCGGGCCGATGTCGGCCTGGCCGAAAAGCTCATGGGGTTCCGGGCCGGTATCAGTGTCAGGGAGGGTTTGCGCCGACTGATTAAGCTTTAGCTATCCTGGCCCGACCGCGGCGGCCGGCCATGACGTTGCGGGTGTCTATGACCAGGCCCGCGGCCTCGGCCACCAGCCCGTAATCAACATCGGAGTGGTCGGTTGAAATTACCACGGCGTCGAATCTGGCCAGGTTGCCGGAGGTCAGGGGGATGGACTTCATTTTAAGGTCATAGGCGCGCGTTTTCTGGGTCCGGGGGATGTGCGGGTCGTGATACTCCACCAGGGCGCCAGCGCGGGTGAAGAGTTCGATGAGGCGCAGGCTGGGGCTTTCGCGGATATCATCTACATTTTTCTTGTAAGCGAGGCCCAGGATAAGAAGGCGGCTGTTCTTGAGGCATTTGCCGTCCCGATTGAGTTCTTCGGCCGTCCGGTGGGCGACATACTCAGGCATGGCGGTGTTGATCTCGCCGGCCAGCTCGATGAAGCGCGTGGCGCACTCGTATTCGCGTGCCTTCCAGGTGAGGTAGAAGGGATCGATGGGAATGCAGTGGCCGCCGAGGCCGGGGCCGGGGTAGAAGGCCATGAAGCCGAAGGGCTTGGTCTTGGCGGCGGCGATGACTTCCCAGATGTCAATGCCCATGCGGGTGAAGAGCTGCTTGAGTTCGTTGACCAAGGCGATGTTGACGCTCCGAAAGATGTTTTCCAAAAGTTTCGCCGCCTCGGCCGCTTCAGGGCTGGAGACGGGCACTGTTTCACTGAGGGCCGCGGCATAGAGCGCAGAGGCCGCTTTAAGGCAGCGGGGAGTCAGTCCGCCGACCAGCTTGGGAATATCGCGGGCGGAATGCCCGGCTTGGCCAGGGTCTTCGCGTTCAGGGGAGTAGGCGAGGAAAAAATCTTTCCCCGCTTTAAGCCCGCTGGTTTCAAGGAGGGGCAGGAGGACCTCGCGTGTGGTGCCGGGGTAGGTGGTGGATTCAAGGATGACGAGCTGCCCTTTCCGTAAGATTCCGGCCAGAGTGGAACCGGTATTGATAATGTAGGTCATGTCCGGTTCGCGCTGCTTGGTGAGGGGGGTGGGCACACAGATAAGTATGGCGTCGGCCTCGGAAAGCCCGCCCGGCTCGGCGGCGGCCCGGCCGCCGTTCTGGATTATGGCTTTGACATCGGCCGGGGGGATATGCTTGATATATTGTTTCCCGGCATTTATGGCGGCGACCTTGGCCGGATCCATATCGAAGGCCAGGACGGGGAAGCCGGCCTTGGCGAAGGCCACGCCCAAGGGCAGCCCTACATAGCCCATGCCGAAGATGCCGACCTTGGCTTTCCGGGCGCGGATAGCTTCAAACAAATTAAAAGCCGGCCGAGCCGGGCTTTTAATTTGTTTGCCTATCGCACATGAGCCGACTTCGCCGGCCGGCTGATTCTTTTTAAAAGACATTCAAAAATCTCCAGCGCTTTGTCGGCCATGGAATATCTGGTTATACCTCCAGAAGCTGGCTGAGATATTTTCCATAACTGTTGCGGCTTAGCGGTTCAGCCAGTCGCCGAAGCTGGGCGGCGTCGATCCAGCCCTTACGCCAGGCCACTTCCTCCGGGCAGGCCACCTTGAGCCCCTGGCGTTTTTCAATGGTGCCGATGAACTGCCCCGCCTCCAGGAGGCTTTCAGGGGTGCCGGTATCCAGCCAGGCCAGCCCCCGGCCCATGGTCAACACCTTTAGCCGGCCTTCCTCCAGATAGAGGCGGTTAAGATCGGTTATCTCCAGCTCACCCCGGGCCGAGGGCCTAAGGCTTCCGGCCTTGGCCGGGGCCGTGCCGTCATAGAAGTAGAGCCCCGTGACCGCATAATTGGAGCGTGGCCGGGCCGGCTTTTCCTCCAGGCTCACCGCCTGACCCTCCGGGCTGAATTCCACCACCCCGTAACGCTGCGGATCGTCCACATGGTAGGCGAAAACCGTGGCCCCCGCCTCGCAGTCGGCCTTATGCAAAAGCGCCGGCAGGTCGTGACCGTAAAATATGTTATCGCCCAGGATGAGGGCCGAGGGACCGCCGGCCAGAAATTCCTCCCCGATGGTCAAAGCCTGGGCCAGACCCTCCGGCCGAGGCTGCACCGCGTAACTGATATCCAGGCCCCAAGAGCGGCCGTTGCCCAGAAGTTTCTGGAAGTTGGGGGTGTCATCGGGTGTGGAAATAAGGAGGAAGCTGCGGATTCCAGCCAGCATCAGGGTGGTCAGGGGGTAATAAACCAGAGGCTTGTCATAGATGGGCAGAAGCTGCTTGGAGACGGCCAGGGTGGCCGGGTGAAGCCGGGTGCCGGCCCCGCCGGCCAGTATCAAGCCTTTGCGTTCATTCATCAGCCGCCTCCATATTGTTTGGCCAGCCAGTCGCGGTATTCGCCGTCTCTGACCTGCTCAAGCCAGTCGGTCTCGGCAAGATACCACTCGATGGTGGCGACGAGGCCGCTCTGAAAATCGTGCCCTGGGCGCCAGCCCAATTCAGACTTTATCTTGTCCGAGTTGACGGCGTAGCGCCGGTCATGCCCCGGACGGTCGGTCACGTGGGTTATCTGAGTTCGGTAAGACCGGCCGTCCGGCCTGGGTCGCCGCCTGTCCAAAATGGCGCACAGGCCTTCCACCACCTCCAGGTTGGCCTTTTCCTCTCCGCCGCCTATGTTGTAGGTCTCGCCCGGGCGGCCTTCAGCCAGCACCTTTTTCAGGGCCATGACATGGTCGGCCACATGGAGCCAGTCGCGCCTTTGGCGTCCGTCGCCGTAGATGGGCAGGTCCCGGCCCTCCAGGGCGTTGACTATGACCAGGGGTACGAGTTTTTCCGGAAACTGGAAAGGTCCGTAGTTGTTGGAACAGTTGGTGGTCAGGGTCGGCAGTCCATAGGTGTGGTGATAGGCCCGGACCAGGTGGTCGGAGGCGGCCTTGGAAGCCGAGTAAGGGCTGTTGGGGGCGTAAGGGGTGGTTTCAGTAAAAGGCGGCGCCTCCGGGGTCAGGCTGCCGTAAACCTCATCGGTGGAAACATGAAGGAAGCGAAAGCTTTCCTGTTCCACGGCCGGGAGCTCAGCCCGGTATTCCCGCACCGCTTCTAAAAAATTGAATGTGCCCATCACATTGGTCCGCATGAACTCCGCCGGGCCGTGGATGGAGCGATCAACATGGGATTCGGCCGCGAAGTTCAGAACAGCCCTGGGCCGATGCCGGGCCAAAAGTCCGGCCGTAAGCTCCCGGTCGCCCAGGTCGCCGCGTATCAGGAGATGGCGTTCCGGACGGGACAGGCGTTCCAAGTTGCCGGGGTGCCCGGCATAGGTCAAAAGGTCAAGGTTGACTACCGGCTCATCTTCCGCCGCGTTCCAGTCCAGGATGAAGTTTGTGCCTATGAAGCCGGCCCCGCCGGTAACAAGTATGGTCATTAAAATGCGCTCTTCAGCTTGCGCCGGGCTTTCTTGGCCAGGCGGCTGAAGGCCGATTCGCCCTTCTTCTCCGCCTCCAGGGCCGCGAATTCCCTGAGCAGTTCTTCCTGGCGCTCGGTGAGGTCCACCGGGGTCTCCACCATGAAGGAGACTATGATATCCCCCGGGGCCCCTCCGGCCGGGTGCTTGAAGCCCAAGCCGGGCAGGCGCAGGAGTTTGCCGTTCTGGAGCCCGGGCGGAATGGTCAGGGTCCGGCTCTCGCCCGTCACCGTGGGCACCTCGATTTCCGTACCCAAGGCCGCGGTTATTAGGTCTATCTTCCTCTCCAAAAGGACATGGTTGTGCTCCCGGCTGAAATATTCATGGGGCCGGACAATTACTTCCACGTAGAGGTCGCCCGGCGGCCCTCCGTTCCAGCCGGCTTCGCCTTCCCTCGGCAGGCGCAGCCGGGAACCGGTATCCACCCCGGCCGGAATTTTCACCGAAAGGGTCCGGGTGCGCTTGATCCGGCCCCGGCCCTGGCATTCGCCGCAGGGGTCGGCGGCATAGGTTCCGGCCCCCCGGCAAAGGGGGCAGGTGGAGGCCATGCGGATGAAACCCCGGCCCTGGTAAACCTGGCCGCTGCCGCCGCATTCCCGGCAGGTGACGCGGCGAAGGCTTTTTGAGCCGCTGCCGTCACAGGCCGGGCAGCTTTCCTCGCGGGGAATTTTAATTTCCTTGGCAATCCCGGTGAAGGCTTCGGTGAATTCAAGAACCTCCTCGTAAAGCAGGTCCCGACCCCGGCGGGGACGGTTTGGAGAGCCTTGGCCGGAGCTGAAGAAGTCCTGAAAAATACTGCCAAAAGCGGAAAAAATATCACTGAAATCCTGGAAGCCGCCCCCGAAGCCGGCCCTGTTCAAGCCTTCGTGACCGTATTGGTCATAAAGCCGGCGTTTTTCTTGGTCGCTCAAAATTTCGTAGGCCTCGGCCGCCTCCTTGAACCTGGCTTCGGCCTCGGCATCCCCGGGGTTTCGGTCCGGGTGGAATTTCAAGGCCAGGGCCCGATAGGCCTTCTTCAAGCCCGCCGCGTCTATCTGGCGGTCAACGCCCAGCAGCTCGTAGTAACAGGTTTTGCCGCTCATCCGTCAATTTTCCCTGATATTATCGGCCGGATTCAGCCAGAACGGCCCGGGCCTGAGCCGCATAAAGGGTCTGCCCGTTTTTTTCCGCCGCGTCCGCCAGTTTTTCCAGATCGGCCCGCGCCGGACCTCCAAGCTTAGAAGCCGCATCCTGGTAGAGGAAGAAATGACCCTCGGCCACGGCCCGCTCCAGGATGATCCCCAAGCCCTCCTTATCGCCGGCCCGGCTCAGAAGCTCCAAGGCCTCGGCCAACTGGTCCAGTTCCAAAAGCTCCCGCCCGGCCCGCCGGAAGGTATCCGGCCCGGCGGCCGGGTTGTCGGTCAGGGCGCGGCGGCTCTCCCAGGTTACGGCTTTGGGCATCTCCACCTCTTGGCTTGGGCGGCGAGGCCGCCCTAGTTGTCAGTTTTCAGGGCCTATGGAACTGAACTCTATAAATAGTAAGCCTCAATTCCCAATAGTCAATAGCAAAAAAACCCTAAAGCCTTGAAATGGGCGTATCTCAATTAGGTAGTTATACTTTTTGGGGTATTCTTTCAGTGTCAGCAAGTTTTTCATACCTTCCCAAATATTTTGCCCATCAGTGATAACCATGCTATAATTTAGGCATGAGCAGATATGAACGTTTAACCGATGAACAGTGGCATCTCATAGAACCTCTAATCCCGCCTACAAGTTCAAAGGCAGTTGGGCGTGGCCGCCCATTTGCGCATACTGACCGTGCGGTGATGGACGGTGTTTTATGGGTGTTGCGAACCGGTGCTTGTTGGGCCGATTTGCCTGACAGGTTCCCACCCGGCTCAATTTGTTATCGCCGCTTTTGCCGTTGGTTAAAAGCAGGGGCAGTTCGGACAGTTTTGGAAACCTTAGCTCGCCATCTTGAAGAGCGAGGTGGTCTTGACCTATCGGAATGCTTCATTGACGGCACGTTCATCGTGGCAAGAAAAGGGACGCCAAAGTGGGAAAGACCTAGCGGGACAAAGGTTAGAAGCTCATGGTTATTGCAGACGCTTCTGGTTTTACACTCGTCGCCTACACGGATTCTGCTGGCCTACTTGAAATCACCATTGTGCAAGCTACATTGGATGAAACTCTCACCTTGGGACGACCTCGAAGAATTATCGAGGATCGTGCCTATTACAGTACTCCGATCAATCAAGGCTTGGCTACCCAAGGCATTGAGCTGACAGCAACAACTTTGAATGCAGCGCGATTATTAAATAAAATCAACAGATTAAAATTTTGTCAACCATTATATGTGACAGAGCCCTTTGTTTCATTCCTCAAAAACATGACTACATTTTGCGTATCATTGAAGCGCAGACCGCCGGTCGGGAACCCAAGCTTGCCAAGCTGTTCCTGTGTCATGGGAAACAGCAGTTTGATGGCAAAGAAGTCCTTGCCGGCGTTCTTTTCGATAATTTTTTTCGCTTCATCTTCGTTTGTGGCAATCAATCCGTTTTTATAGAAATAGTTAATCCTGTTCGGAGCGCATTTAGGGTAAAATTCCGTATCAAAAGAATGGTCTGCGGCTATATCGGCATCGCAGAGGTTGAAATAATCATACGAGCCGAGGCCGGCAATCGTGTCCCATGTTATATCGGTGTGCGCCGTAACGCCTTTGATGCGGGTAATGTTCCAAGCGTGGGCCTCCCGCTGGCCGTCCCTCGTTGCTTCACCGCTCACCACGATAGAGGCTATCCGCAAATAATCACAGAGCAGCTTATAGGCTTTGGCGAACCCTTCGCAGACGCAGGAGCGCCGGATCATAGCGCCGATTACGGAATAGCTGTCGCGGTCTGCGCTATCTTTTTGCGGAGTGACGGAGCTTTGCAAATACTTGTGTGCGGCAAGCTGCCTGGCAAGCGGGGTCATTTTCGGCTCGATGTATTCGCACATGAACTCAACAATTCTATCCTTTATGTTGCCGGAAAGTTTTTCGGCTTCAGCCTGGGTGTAGTCATATTGGAAGAAAAGCTGTATATACATCGGCGTTTGCTTGATGACGATATTGTTTCTGTCCAGATAGAAAATACCGGGATTGTCGAGCAGCGCCCATGTCAATATCTTCTGTATATCCACAGTGAAATCCCTGCCCATTCCGGCATGGATGGACAGCGCCGGGTCAAAACGCCCGAGAGCGTCAGTTATGTGGTTATACAGATTTTTTTCGCCGCCCGTCAGCTTGGAAAAATAAAACTTTGACCCCGGCCGCAGCATACCGTTACCTCGTTTCACTCAATGTAAAGATAAAATGTGATATGCACGATTTCTGTGTGCGGAACCTTGGTATGCGGGTCATTGATCGCGTATTCCCGTTTTACTGTCGTAAACCCATTAAGATAGACACTGATTTCTTCGCCGTCAAAGCGCACTTTTAGCCCGGTATCATTCCGTTCAAATACTTCGCCGATTTCCACCGCGTTGAACCTGCTGTACGGATAGCCGTATTTGCTGATGTCGAGTCTGCCTGTTGTTATGGGAAAAGACCGGCGTATGTGCTTCTGCGCCCAGGACGCCCGCGATTCCATTGTAATTTCAAGCATGTATTTGATTTTCGCCATGAGTTGTTCCCCCTGTGCTTTTATATTTGCCGGATAAAAATTTCGGAAAAATCCCTGCTTTTTAGTTTTTCTTCCTTTACGCAGAAGCAGAGGGCTTTTTTGTTGGCAAACCGGACGCTCATCTTTTCGGTTTCAAAAGCCCGGATTTGCAGAATCGGCCGCCATTCGTCCGGGAACGGCTCACCTAACAGCGCGTGAGATTGCCCGCCATCTCCCTCAGGCGAAACAAAGCATACCTTCATTTCCGGCAGGCTCATATCGTTTCCCTCATGGTCGGTACGGAGCATTTCAAATAAGGCCGATACGCCGCCGTCATAATACAACACCCTTGACGCTTTTGGGCTGACGGATTCCTTCGGCATTTCGTCCAGGTCGTAGAAGAAATACAGCAGACCGCTCCCCGGAAGCAGACCGTCTTTGTCAAAAGGCGCGGCCTCGGCACAGTTGATTTGGCACACGAAAGACAAGTCGTAACATTCCTCGCCTTCGGTAAACTGCGGCCACTTAAAGCCGTCCCACACATCGGGGTTGCCAAAAACCTTACTCGCTCCGATGGGCAGCTTCTTTTTTTCTTCCGAAAAGGCAAGGCCTATTCCGCTCACGGTATCCCCCCCGCAATCCTATTACGTTGGCATTATATCAGCAATCCATTTCCGTTTGGTCTCCGCTGCGGCGACATTTTTAACCTCAGGCAAAGGTTTTAACACTCTAACATTATACCAAGCAAACCTGTTTTTATCCACCGATAGAGAAATTATCTTTGTGAAATAACGAAATTTTATATGAATTAATATAAATATTGTTGTATATGGCGAAATTACATGGCGAGGGCGTTGCACGGCATGAAGCAGGATTTGCGAAATAAAATATTGATTTTATTGTATAAACATGATATATTGGGGTATATTTATAAATTATGAGGTGCTTCATGGGGGCTCGAATTGAGACGAAAAAAGGTTTTGTAGATCACTACATTGATTGCAGTATAGACCCGTCCTCTTTTCTGTCCAAGATAGAGGCATTAGTGGACTGGAAACCGTTTGAAAACTATTTGAAGAAGAATATAAAGAGAGGTCCGGCAGCAGCTGGGCAACCTCCGTATCCCGAATTAGTGATGTTCAAGATATTGCTGTTGCAGTATTGGTATGGCTTATCCGACGACGAAGCCTCACACGCGGTAGGCGACCGTATATCCTTTATCCATTTTGCAGGCTTGCCGTTCGATAGCTCCAAGCCTGACGGCAGCACCATATGTCGTTTCCGTAATCGGCTTTTGGAGAAAGAGCATTATCGTCATTTGCTGGAACTGTTCAACAAGCGTTTGGAGAAGAATGGGCTGTTGGTGAAGCGAGGAGCGGTCGTGGATGCGACCTTGGTGGAGTCCAGCCGTCGTCCGCGTAAGGTTATGGATATTGAAGGAAAGTCTGAAGGCGATGAAGAGTTGCCTGAGCCGTCGGAAATGAAGGTGAGCTATTCGGATGATGTGGATGCTAGTTGGACCGTGAAGCGCGGCCGTCCGTTTTATGGATATAAGCTTCATGTGGCAGTGGATGAGGAGCACGGTTTTATTTTAGGCGGTCATGTCACAGGGGCCAATGTATCCGACACAACGGAGATGGCTCGTGTATTGGAAGAAAGCGGGTTGCCTGTCGGAGCTAAGGTGATATGCGATAAAGGATATGCCGGGGAACCGAACAGGAAATATTTGTCGGAGATGGGTTATCAGGATGGGATAATGAACAAGGCTTACCGTAATAAGCCGTTGTCTGAAAACGATAAAAAGAGGAACGCGGCCTTGAGCAAAATACGATGGATAGTTGAGCGAAGTTTTGGGACTCTGAAAAAGGTGCAAAACTTTGTGCGGGTGCGTTACCTGGGGCGGGCCAAAGTTAATCTGGAATTACATTTTCATGCCTTGGCCCACAACATGAAAAAAGCGATTTATTTATCTGCATAAGGGAGTAGTGTGCCCTTTTCCAACTGAAACGGCGGGAAAAGGGAACATAGATATAACACGACAACATATTCTGGACTGAAAACATCACCATACTTACCTGACCACAATAAAATTCAGCCTAAACATGAGAGGCGGATAATTCGTAAATCATGCAACGGTCTCAAATGATTTGCCGGAAGGAGTTTCAGTGTATGCGTAAATGCACAATATCCGGGAGGCGCCATGCATATCTTAATTAGTGGAGGCTGCGGCCAGGTCGGTTCACATGTGGCCGAACTGCTTCTCGCTCGCGGCGATTCGGTAGTGGTGGTGGATAATTTTGCCACCGGGAGGCCGGAACACCTGGAGCCGCATCCTAAACTAGAGGTCATTACCGGCACGATAGCTGATAAAACACTTATGGACGGCATTTTTGCCAAGAATTCTTTTGACTGCATTGTTCATGCCGCAGCGGCCTATAAGGATCCCGATGACTGGCATGAAGATGCTATGACCAACAGCGTGGGGGGAGCCAACCTGATTCTGCTGGCCAAACAGTACGTCATCCCGCGTTTCATCTACTATCAAACGTCCTTATGCTACGGCACCAAACCAATGCACAATCCCATCACTCTTAGCCATTACCGCTTCCCTAACAACAGCAGCTATTCCATTTCCAAGACCACCACGGAAGAATACCTGGAGCTTTCCGGTCTCAGTTATGTTTCCTTCCGTTTGGCCAATGTGGTGGGCCCGCGAAACCTTTCCGGCCCTCTGCCCATCTTTTTCCAGCGTCTGCACCAGGGCCAGCGCTGCTTTGTCACCCGTTCGCGCCGAGATTTCGTTTTCGTCAAGGATCTGTCTGCTGTCACCATCAAGGCCATCGACGGGGTCGGGCAGGGTTCCTACAATTTTTCATCGGGTTCGGATGTGCCCATTATTGATCTTTATAACGCCGTTGTGAATGAGCTTAACATCAGCCCTTATCCTGAGCCGGAAGTGCGTGATCTGGGTGAGGATGACGCCGCTAGCATTTTGCTTGATCCTGCCAAAACCTTTCAGGATTTCGGCCAAATCGCCTTTGCCAAGCTTCCTGAAATTGTGAGCGCCGCCTGCGATTACTACAAAGAATTCGGAGTGGTCGGCGGCTATACCCATCTAAAAATCCCGGAAGAAGCCAAATAATGACTCTACGCCTGTTGATCACCGGCGGCGCCGGATGCCTCGGCTCAAACCTGATCGAAAGGTATCTGCCTGCCGGTTGTGAAATTTTTGTCATTGACAACTTCGCCACGGGTAAGCGTGAAACCCTGCCCCAAACGCCTGGCCTTGGCCTGCGGGAGGGCCATGTCGCCGACAGAGGCCTGGTTGACGAATGCTTTGCCGCTTTTCAGCCCACGCACGTCATCCATGCGGCCGCATCCTATAAGGATCCCTCCAACTGGGTCGAAGACGCGGCCTCCAATATCACGGGCACCATAAATGTTGTGAAGGCCGCCGAAGCCGCCGGGGTAAAGCGCCTTGTATACTTCCAGACGGCCCTGTGTTACGGCCGCCCCATAAAGGTGCCCATACCCGTGGATCACACTCTGGCGCCTTTTACCAGCTACGGCATTTCCAAGACAGCGGGCGAACAGTTCGCCCTGATGGGGAGCGTGCCCACGGTATCCCTGCGCCTGGCCAATATCACCGGCCCGCGCCTTACCATCGGCCCCATCCCCACCTTTTACAAACGGCTGCAAGCGGGGCAGAGCTGCTTCTGTTCCGATACGGTTCGTGATTTTTTGGATATGGACGACTTTTTCAGCTTTATGGATTTATGCCTGCAAGAGAATGCCCCCACCGGCGCATACA
>Ga0099364_10012598_pt1 | contig 11385 bp, 10 predicted proteins | sample TergutTh196P3_FD_73070 | JGI IMG/M metagenome (GOLD analysis project Ga0099364, IMG submission 73070) | Microcerotermes parvus P3 segment gut microbial communities from Pointe-Noire, Republic of the Congo - Th196 P3 | ecosystem: Host-associated > Arthropoda: Insects > Digestive system > Gut ...
ATCAACGGTTATTATCGGTATTGCCTATGGCTTGGGGATTGTCCGCCGTCTGAACTAAAACAAATGCCCGAAGCCGTGAAACGGGTGGAAGCCGTACGGCAATTCAGACTGGCAAGCAAAAGCGAAGGGACACGGAAAATAGCGGAATATCCGCTCCGCTTTCACGTTGAAAATATGCCACAAAGCAACTATATTTTTGTCCCGCGACATTCATCTGAAAATAGAAAATATATCCCCACCGGATTTCTTCCTCCTGACATAATTGCCGGAGATTCAGGAATGATTATTGCAAACGCCACTCTCTATCACTTCGGAATACTCACGTCAAATGTCCATATGGCATGGGTATGCGCAATTTGCGGACGGCTAAAAAGCGACTATCGCTATTCAAAAGATATCGTCTACAACAACTTCCCGTGGCCGACCGCCACAGACGAACAAAAATCCGCCATAGCACAACTCGCGCAAGGCGTCCTTGACGCAAGAGCGCAATATCCAGACAGCACCCTCGCCGATATGTACGGCGAAACGTCAATGCTGTTCCATACGGCGTTGCTGAACGCGCATAGGGAGCTTGACAAGGCTGTGATGAAGCTGTACGGGTTCAGCGTGAAGGATGTGGACGAGGCGGCGTGCGTGGCGGCGCTGATGGAGAGGTATAAGGCGCTGGTAGAAAATCAGAGGAGATGTTAAGGAATGAATCGTATAAGCGAGATAACCAAGCGCGATATTCATGATTTATTTAAGTTTGGCTTTGAAAAGCCTGTTATAGCTGTGCTTTTTGAAACTATTTCTGAAAACATTCACTACAATTATTTTGGACGACTAGAGGAAATAGAATTTCTCAATAGAATATATGACTTAACGAAATTGCCGAGCTTTGATTCGAGGTTTTCAAATGCAGAAGGCGATATATGGCAACATACTGTGAACAATGAGGATTACCCTTTTTGTTGGGTTTTTGAAGATGAAAGGTTTCAACTGAAAAATGGGAGCGACGAGGTGTATCTAAAGTTTCTTTGTGAAATATTTCACCCAACAGTCAGATTTGAAAAAGGGTGTTGGAAAGAGTTCCTTGATAAAGTGAACGAATTATTAAAAAGTGATGGGTATGAACTGTATCCTGCGGAAAAAATCTCCAACCGTGATGTATATGGGTGGAGATTGTTTAATTTGGAAGAAAACAAAGTATTTATTCCGTATTCTCAACGAAATGAAAAAGCAATAAAAGATAAAAAATTGAAGCTATCTATAAAACGCGCTGCGAGAAATCAGATTTATCAGCTTTTTGAAAAATATAATGACACGTATAGAGTGACAGATAAAACGGGTTGGAATTACGATGTCACAACAAGCGAAGAAGTGTTCAATGATATTCGGCGGTTTTACACTCCCAAATGCTATAACAAAGAAAGGCAATATGTAGAAACTTCCAATCTGCAAGATTTTGTGGGGCGTAGTGCGCCTTACAACGTAGTAGATATGATAGAGTTTTTTGAAAAGCATAACCGGGATAACGATTTTGAAGCGCAAGTTAATGCAATATTGACTTTGAATAACCTCAACTTAAAGTTGAGTAATGGAAAGGTTGAAAGCACATTTACAAACCAAATAAAAAGCAGTATATTAACGCCTATTCAAGAAGCGGGTCTAAAGGAATTGCTTCAGGAAGCCGCGAAGTATTACGATGATAGTAACCTTAAAATTGCTGTAGAAAAACTTTGGGATGCTTTTGAAAGAATGAAAACATACTATTCTCCGACGTTGGATAAAAAGCAATCTGCAATCAAAATTATTGGAGACATGAGCGGCAACAAGAAGCCTTATATTGAACTGTTTGAGAAGGAATTTTTTGAACTCACTTCGATTGGAAACAACTTTAGAATACGACACCATGAAACGATAAAAATAGATATTGAGGACGATAGGCATTATGATTATTTTTATAAACGGTGTCTATCCTTAATTTCGGTAGCAATACAATATATAAATAATTTATAGGAGTTATTTTTCATGACCAACAGTTCCGAAATCATCATCTATCAAACCGCCGACGGTCTAACCAAAATCGACGTCCGTATATCGGGTGAAACGCTTTGGCTCACCCAAGCGCAGATGGCAGCATTGTTCGGGCGCGAACGCTCTGTTATAACAAAGCATATCCGCAATATCTTTGCGGAGGGTGAGCTGGACGAAAAAAGCAATGTGCAAAATATGCACATTGCAAATTCGGACAAGCCTGTTGCGCTTTATAACCTTAATGTTATCCTTGCGGTTGGCTACCGCGTAAAATCGCCGCGTGGGACGCAGTTCCGTCAATGGGCGACGCGGGTTTTGCATGAATATCTGCAAAAAGGTTTTTCCATAAATGACGACTTCTTGAAAAACATGGGCGGCGGTCTGTACTGGAAAGAACTCTTAGAGCGTATCCGCGACATCCGCGCCAGCGAAAAGGTGATGTACCGTCAAATCCTTGACCTATACGCCACCAGTTTGGATTATAACGCCACCATGCCGGAGACATATGAGTTTTTCAAAATCGTACAGAATAAACTGCACTATGCCGTCAGTGGACACACGGCCAGCGAGATTGTTTTTGACCGTGCCAACGCCGAGTTGCCGTTTATGGGCCTGACCGTTTTCAAAGGAAGCCGTCCCGTCAAAAGCGAAGTGACCGTCGCCAAAAACTATATGACCGAAAAGGAACTTTTCGCATTACGCCGCATGGTCAACGCCTTCTTCGATATGGCGGAGTTGAAAGCGTCAACCCAAGAACCCATGTATATGCGTGACTGGCTCGAAACGCTGGATAATTTCTCCCGCGACTTCGGCATGGGTGTTTTGGAAGATTCGGGTCGCGTCAGCCACGACGATGCCGTTGATAAAGCGCACCGGGAATATTATGCATACCGAGCGCAGCTCCCCGATGATTTGACCGATGTGGAAAAGGCGTATTTGGATACGCTGAGAGAGATGCAGAAAAAACTCAAGGCCGAGAGCGGCTCCCGTGAATAAGAAAATCACAATGCCACCCCACGCGCCTGTGTCGGCATCCTCTCTGGCGCGTCGCTGTGTAGAATATTTTCAACGCTCCGTTTGATTTGCTCGACTTTTTTCGTTTCTTCTTTGAGCGCATGATACTCCTGATACAGCGCCTTTTTCTCAGCGATAACGGCGGCGCGTTCATTTTGCCACATGGTAATCGGCGGTAGCTTTTTCGGGTCGAACCGTTTTTGTAATACATCGCGCAAATATTCTTCGGCAGCGTCAAATTGGAACAGCTCGGAGTGGTGTGTTTCGTGATATTCGTTGGTTGCTTCAAGTGCCTTTTTCGCTTTGCGTTTCGCAAATATTCCCTTTTCCTTTTTGGCGGCTCCGTATTCGGAATACAGATTTTCGTATCGTGCTTTAATCTTACGGAAGTTCTTGAAATTGTCGCTGTGCATAAGATGCTTGTCAAGCGTTTTCTCCCGCCGTTCCAAAGTGTTCAGTTTCTTACCCATAGCCCGGATGTTGTCGCTCATGGACTCGACCACCTGCACCAAACCCGCCAAGTCTTTTATCTTGTTATTTTGCAGATAGACGAGCATTTGTGATGCGTGAAGCAAACTGTTTTTTCCCTGCCGATTGAGAATATCCATAATGACATCATACAGGGCCGGCGGTTTGGTATTTTTCGTTTCCTCCGCAATCCATTTATCCAGTTTGATAATCCGGGCGCGGAGCATACGGATTTCCCGATTGGTGATTTCGATTTCGCGGTTCATGCCCCCACGCTCGGTGCGGATGCCGCTCCGCTCCATTTGCATGGCGGCAACGCCAAGATGGACTGTGGGAATCTTCTCAAGCCCCTGTTTTTCGTAACTCCTATGGTCGATTTCAATCTCGAATCCGTTTGCGCGTAATTCGGCATTGCAATAATCAGCAAACGCCTTGCGCCATTCCTCCGCTTTGTCACGGTCGTGCCAGTCAACGGTATTGATTTTTCTCCCGTTGACGGTATGCGATTTCTGACCCCATCTTCCGTCTTTTTCTATCGGACGCATAGTCAGCATGATATGAGCGTGAGGGTTGCCTTTTCCGGTATCATGTACAGATACATCAGCACACATCCCGGCATTTACAAAAGTATCATTTACAAACCGGCGCACAAGAGATATGTTCTGCTCATGCGTCACCTCCACAGGCAAGGCAAACTCTATCTCTCTCGCCAGTTGAGCCGTTTTATATCGCTCGGATTTCTCCACGGCATTCCACAGAACAGCGCGGTTAGAATATTCAAGCGGCGCGTTTTTCGGCAACATGATTTCGGTATGTATGATGCCGCTTTTTCGGGTATAGTCATGTATAACTCCGTCATATTCATTCGTGATCGTTTCGCCTGCCCGGTATGCCGCTCCCGCGACTGCCGACATACCACTTCCGCGTGTGATGATTTTGATGCTCAGGTGATAGATAGCCAACAGTCGCAACTCCTCTCTGCGCTGGTCGTTCCCTTTGTGCCGATAGGCACAAAGCGCCGCCAGCAGGCCGCGCACGTTTGCCAGAACGTATAAGTGCGCCCTTGCCCAAAGGCAAGGGTAGGAGCGGTTAGCTCGCTACCCTTGCGCCGTGGTTGTTTGCCGCCGCCGTTTACGCCGCCGTATCGGGCGTATTTGCGGTTTTCGGCATGGATGCGGGTTCGGTATGCACCGCGGTTGCCGCGGGTTCCGCGGTGGTTGTGCCGCCGTCCTGCACGGTATCAGCGCCGCCATCAGTCTGTGCGGGGTCTGGCGGGACTAATTCGGTAAGGACGCGCCGCGTGTGCGGGGTCAGCAGGCACTTGTCCACAAAGATTTGAAAATGCTCGTTACTGAGTTTTGCCAATTCAGGCAACAGGCTTTCGAGTTTTCCGCCGCGCTCACATAAGCGATGCGTTCTGTCTTTTCTGTCCTGTTTTCTTTGCGCCTGAAGTAGTTTCTTGATGCGATCCTCCGCCTGCTGTTTTTTCAGTTTCGCGGCTTCGATTCTTTCGTCAATAGTTTTCTGCATAGTGTGGTTTCTCCTTTTCATTTTGAATTTTAGGGATGGAGAAACCACCCGACCGCCCTCCGGGGCCGGGTGGCTCCGAAAGGGGTCATTACGCGGTTTGCTTCGCGAGTTTTTTGGCTTCGCGTTTTCTCGCTTCGTAACGGCGGGTCGATTCGCGGCGCAGGCGGCGTTTGCGTTCTTTTTTTTCCGCCGCGATGGTTTCCGCTTCGATTTCCTCCGCTGTCCGCAAATCGGGAATATCAAATTTGCCGATGTACTTGAGGTATACCTCAACGTGTTGACTGCGCGTCCCGGCTCCTCTTTTTGTTGCCGGGTCGATACCCTCAGACCACTCGCCCTCATGGATTATGATTTTGTCGATAAACTCCGCGATCATGCTTCCTGTGAGTTCATCGAATTGGGTATAGTGCCGGAGTAAATCAACGAATTTGTCAGCCCGGACGCTGTCGGCGTCGTAGGCATCCATCTCCGCTTGGAGCGTCGCGGTCTGCTGTTTGAGCGTGGCCTGCTCCTGCTCGTAGGTTGCCGCCATTTGGGTGAAGCGTTCTTCGGGCAGCAGACCCTTGACTTTGTCCTCGTAGATTGATATTATCAGCTTGTCCAATTCGGAAATGCGGCGCTCGTTTTTTGTGATATGCTTTTTACAAGCCTTCGCCGTTTCCCCGTTGCGGATGGCTGACTGCGTTCGGACGAGTTCTACAAACTCGGCTTCATGCTCACGGACATAGCCGCTGGTTCTTTGCAGGGCGTCGAGGATGATCTCTTTTACCGATTCGGTGCGGATATGATGGGATGAACACTTGGGACCGGGCCGCTTGGAAAGCAGCTTATGCGTACCGCACTCATAGATGTCAATCGGCGCGCATATACGGAAATTTCCGTTGCGGTCTTTCTTGGGATAACCGAGGCCGCGCCTGTTGTATAACTTGGCCCCGCAGTCCGCGCACCAGAGCAGTCCCGTCAGAGGATGGGTGTCGCCGAAGCGGTGGATGCGGCGCGGCGTCCCGCGCAGTTTTTGGATAGTGTCGAAGGTTTCCTGTTTGATGATTGCGTCGTGAGTGTTTTCAAAGATCAGCCATTCTTCCTGCGGGTTTTCCTTCGTATGTTTCGTCTTATATGACGTTTTCGCTGTTCGGAAATTTACTGTGTGTCCGCAGTATTCGAGCCGTGAGAGAATCCCCTCGACCGTTGAACACCACCATGTATACGGCTGGTCTTTTTTGTACTTGTTCTGATACACGCCGCGTCCTCTGCTGCCCATGTAATATGAGGGACATTCCACCTGATCGGCGGAAAGCCGTTTTGCGATTTCATACGGCCCGATACCCTCTAACGCCATGCGAAAAATGCGTTTTATTACGGCGGCAGATTCGGGATCGACCAGCCAGCGGTATTTGTCGTTCGGGTCTTTGACAAAACCATATGGCGGATGACACGTTAAAGGCTTTCCTGATTTACCTTTCGCGGTTAGGACGGATTTCACTTTTTTGCTTGTGTCGCGGGCGTACCACTCTGCGAGAATTTCACGAAACGGCGTAAAATCATCATCGTTTACAAACGTGTCGATGCCGTCGTTCACACAGATCAGGCGCACCCCGCGCTCTCCAAACATCTCGCGGTATAATCCGGTTTGCAAATAATTTCTGCCCATGCGGTCAAGATTTTTGCATATGATCGTGCTTACCTCACCGGCTTCTACTTTGCCAATGAGTTCCTGCCATCCGGGCCGGTTGTAGTTCGTGCCGGAATAGCCGTCGTCGCTCACATGGAGATAAGGGATCATGCCGTTTCGTTCCGCATATTCCTGAAGCATCTGCTGCTGGTTGAGAATCGAGTTGGACGGGCCTTGCAGTTCGTCATCCCGCGAAAGTCTGCTATAGAGCATCGTGAGTTTTTGCGTATTCATTTCCGCCTCTTTCCGGCGGCGCTGAACATTTGCGGCACGTTGAGCGTTAGGCAGCATGGTCTACCTCCCGCTCAAGGATTCGGCGGACGATGTCCGCCATTGTGTCCTTGTTGTTTTGGCTGAAATGGATTGACACCTTGTAGGTGGTGGAGCCAATCCGTTTCAGCAGATATTGAGGCTCCGTCCGTGCATCATCGCCGGACATCATTGCCACACCAGTTTCGGTGTTCTGCATGATGGATTGTCTCCTTTTCTAAAATAAAAAATAGTTTGAGGGTTATGGTATTTAGCTGTCAACTCCAAGCCGCGTAACAGATTCGCGCATGAAAGATCGTGTCCTCGTCCGTACGACGCTTTCCCGGTTTCCACACCGGCCTCCCATTTCAGCCAAAAGAGGAAGTATCATTATCACCGACGGCTTATCTCGTGCTAATGAATGGCGGTATCGCCATCGCCGCTCCCATCCATTACGGACGATCCTCGCGTCAGCCTACGGTTTTGCTTACTTGGAATTGAATATGACCGCTTGTTTATTGCGGTATTTGTCAAAGCGCTGTTGCATCCCCCCTTATGCCCAACATAATAATACATATGTTCGTCCTTGTCAAGGGTAAAAAATCGAACGTCCGTATTAAATTTCTGTTAAGTGGAGGGACATGATTTCTGTCAGGCGTAAACCAATTCCGAGAGAATGACTTCCTCGGATACGCCATGTTGCCGTCGCTCTGTTGCCGTTTCGTCTATCTCCCGCAAAATGGGGAATAGGCGTTCGGTCAGCAGGAGTTCGGCGTACAGCGCAGGTCTGTGTTTCCGCAGGAAGGCCCTGTGCATCCGGCCATATTTGCCGAGGGGCTGGACATCGTCCGGGTTTTCGCTTAAAATGAGATTCGGGAGCAAGTAGTCTCCGACGCGGCTGTAGGTCAGTTCATTCATGGGAATCGCACTCCTTTCGGTTTGGTGGTGGCTGTCGTTTGTGCCGCAAACGCTTCTGCCGCCTATTGTTATGGAGGGGGTGTCAGGCACCCCCTCCATAACATACCACGGTGGTCAAGCGGATTTTCCGCATGACGATTGAGGGTATCGGCCCGACGCAAATCGCAACAATCCTCGAAGCGGAACGCATACCCTGCCCGTCTTATTACCTTGCTCAGAAGGAAATGGGCAACAGAAAAAACAGCGCCTTCCCCGACCCGTATCGATGGTGGGGAACGACAGTCTGCGATATGCTCGAAAGGGTTGAGTACATGGGTCATACGGTCAACTTCAAAACCTACAAAACCAACTTCAAGGATAAGAAGCGACATCAAACCCCAACCGACCAACTGGTGATTTTCGAGAACACCCACGCGGAAATCATAGACCCCGAAACATGGGAAACGGCAAACCGCATCCGGCAGAACAGCAAACGCCGCCGACCCAATTCCCTCGGCGAAGCAAACCCTCTGACCGGACTGCTCTACTGTGCCGACTGCAACGCCAAGCTGTACAACGCACGCGGCATGACCCCGAAAGGCAAGTGGAAGGACATCTACAACTGTTCCGGCTACAACAAGAAAACAGCGGACTGCACCGCGCACCGCATCCGCACCGACACGGTGAATGAACTGATACTTGACGCTCTGCGGCTGGTCTGCGGATACGCAAAGGAAAACGAAGCGGAGTTTACCCGGCAGGTCAACGAAATGTTTTCCAATCAGCAGGCAGGAACGGTCAAAGCACAGCGCAAAAAACTGGCAACGAGCCAACGCCGCCGTGACGAACTCGACAAGCTGATACAGCGTGTCTATGAGGACATGGTAGCCGAACGCATCACCGACAAACGGTTTGAAATCTTATCGTCGGAATACGAACGCGAACAGTCTGAACTGGAGCAGCTAATCTCCCAACTGCAAACCGAGGTTGACAGCTTTGAGGACAGCGCGGAACGGGCGGCGAGCTTTCTTGAACTGACCCGCCGTTACAAAGACTTCACCGAACTGACCGCGCCCATGCTCCATGAGTTTGTACAGCGGATTGTAGTCCCCGAACGCACCGAGAAGAACAAGCGGTTCACCACGCAGAAGGTGGAAATCTACCTCAACTTCATCGGTGACTACACGCCGCCGAGTTACCCGGATACACTTATTATTGAGAAACCTGACCCCGACCAACAGGAGCGGGAACGCAAGCGCGATTATCACAGCGAGTATTACCGTCGCAGAAAAGAAAACGGCGGTAAGCCGCTGACCCCGGAGGACACCCGTACCCCGGAGCAAATCGCCGCCGATGAAGCGGCGAAACGCGAATACTGGAAAGCGTACAACCGCGATTACCAACGGGAGTACGCAAGAAAGAAAGCACGGGAAAAACGGCAGCGTGACGCTGCACCCAATGTCCGCCACGGCGGGGACGAGGGATTATCCACGGCAAGCTAACAATCCAATAACCCAACCGCACAGGGCGGCTCATGTCTTTGACAGCATGAGCCGCCTTTGTATTTCCCAAAAACCAAAAATATGAATGGAGGACACCACAATGTCAAACAGGAAAACACTCGATGAACGTATCGAAGCCGCGAAGAAGGAAGCTGAGCAAAAGCAAATCCGCTTGAACGAATTACTGGCACAGCAAAAAGCCGAGGAACGCAAAGCGCGAACCCACCGCTTCTGCAAACGCGGCGGGCAGGTCGAAAGCCTGCTCCCCGGTCTTGCGAAACTTACGGAGGAGCAATTTGAAACCTTCGTGGATAAGTGCCTGCTAACCCCGTACACCAAGCGCATCCTTGACGAATTGCTCCCCAACGACACCACCGCCGACCAGAACGTTGGCGATACCGAGCCGCAGTCTGCGGAAACGGCGAAAACAGTGCAAACCCCTGTCACCAACGGCAACGGCAAGACGGGGGACGCGACAAGGGTAGCGAGCTAAGCGCTCCTACCCTTGCTGGGGGCGTTTTGCACCTATCGGTGCAAAAAGAAACGAAGTGCGTGTCACGCTCCATGCGCGTCGTGCGGTCGGTCATGGAAGCGGCAAATGAATTGCCTCTTGCCACGACCTGCACGACGATGGAGCAGCTCATATTGAAAGGAGTGGCGACTGTGGACTTTTGCCATTTAAGCATCCAAATCATCTCACGCGGCAGCGGTAAATCCGCAGTCGCAGCGGCGGCGTACCGGGCAGGTGAAACCATCACGAATGAATATGACGGAGTGACCCATGATTACACGAAAAAGGGCGGTATCGTCCATACCGAAATCATCTTGCCCGACCACGCTCCTGCCGAATATAAAGACCGCAGCGTTTTATGGAACGCGGTTGAAAAATCGGAGCGTTACTGTACCGCTCAACTCTCGCGGGAAATCGAAATCGCCCTGCCCGTGAAGCTGACAGCGGAGCAGAACCTTTCCCTTGTGCGCGGGTATGTACAAGACATTTTTGTCAACGCCGGAATGTGCGCCGATGTTTGCCTGCACGACAAAGATGACGGCAACCCGCACGTTCATATCATGTTGACCATGCGCCCCATTGAGCCTGACGGAAAGTGGGGGCAGAAATCCCGTACAATCAGCGGAAGAAAAATCAATACCGTTGACTGGCACGACCATGACAAAGCGGAGGAATGGCGGGCGGCGTGGGCTGATTATTGTAACGCCGCTTTAGTCGCCAATGGCTTCGAGCCGACCGTTGACCATCGGAGTTATGCGCGGCAAGGAAAAGAGCAAATCCCCACCGTGCATCTCGGCCCGGCCGCTTCTCAAATGGAGCGTCGCGGTATCCGCACCGAACGCGGCGACCAAAACCGCGCTATTGAAATCACCAACAAGGAAATCCGTCAGCTACGCGCACGGATAAACCACCTTGTAAAATGGATTGCCGACGAAGCCGCCAACCCCACCCCGCCGACACTTTATGATGTCATTACGGAAATCCTCAATCGGCAGGGGCAGTCCGGTATAACACGATTAAAGGCCGCGTCTCAAATGCTGATATTTCTGCAAGAGAATGAGATTGCGGATATGGATGGATTGGAGCGCAAGGTCAGGTCAATGTACAGCCGCAGCCAAATACTGCGAAACGATATGAAACCTATAGAGCGGCGCATCGGTACATTGAAAGAGCATATCAAGCAGGGTGAGATTTACCGCAAGTATAAAGGCAAAAAGCGTCTGACGGAATCTGAGCAAATCCTGTTCATGGTAGCGCGGAATTATCTCAACGACCACCTTAACGGACACACGTTAGACCTCGACGCTTGGAAACGGGAGCTTGGCGCTAAAAACGCCGAACGCGATGTTTTGTACAGGGAGTACACTGCACTCAAAGAGGACACCGCAAAGGTTGAGAAAATCAAGCGGAGCGTTCGGGACATCCTGCACAGCGAATCGACGGAGCGGACGCCGCAAAAATCATGGGGAATGGATTTGTAAAAGACAGGCATGGCGGGGGGTAATTTGCCCGCCGATCCCACG
>Ga0099364_10012599_pt1 | contig 11385 bp, 10 predicted proteins | sample TergutTh196P3_FD_73070 | JGI IMG/M metagenome (GOLD analysis project Ga0099364, IMG submission 73070) | Microcerotermes parvus P3 segment gut microbial communities from Pointe-Noire, Republic of the Congo - Th196 P3 | ecosystem: Host-associated > Arthropoda: Insects > Digestive system > Gut ...
CAGAAAAAAAACTTCCGTGATGTAGGAGAAAAACTAACCCAATACATTGAATACAGGGAAACCGAAAGCAAGAAATAATGAAAATCCTCTGCGTCTCCGATCAGATTGATCCCCTGATCTATACAAACAGCCTAAAGCAGAGGTACGCGGATGTTGACATTGTTCTTTCGGCCGGGGATCTTCCCTTGGATTATCTTGATTTTATAATGTCTACCCTGAACAAACCTGTCCTCTTTGTTTTTGGAAACCATCATGGCGACATAAACGAAACAGAAATGGAGTCCTATGGAGCTGCTCATGTTGATTCCAGATTGATGAATGAAGACGGCCTCATAATAGCAGGGCTTGGCGGTTCCATGAAGTATAACAAGGGGGAAAACCAGTTTTCAAATTTTCAGATGAAAATAAAAATCCTGAAACTAATTCCTGCACTCCTTTTTAACCGTATCTTCAAAGGAAGATACCTGGATATTCTCTTAACTCATGCCCCGCCTCTGGGAATACACGACAAGCAGGATCTTTGCCATCGGGGTTTCAAAGATTTTCTCTGGTTTATGCGTATCTTTAAGCCAAAATATTTGGTTCACGGTCATATTCATTTATACGATTATTCGGAAAGAAGGATAAGTAAATACTATGACACCCTGGTAGTAAATGCCTTTAGCCATTACATCATAAACACGGGGGAAAAGAGTTGATGTCAACAGAGAATTTAATTGACCGGGCACAGGCGGAACAGGATTTTAACAGTGCCCGTAACAGAGCTCTTTTGTCCAGGATCCAACATTTTATGGAAGCTGACAGAGACAATCTTCTTTCGTTTAACGATGTAAAGGAAATTATTAAGCCCAGAAATGAAGTATACCGGGGTATGCAGGTAGTACCTGTAAGCAAGATCATAGGCAGCCAGGGCCGCTACAGGGATTTTAACAGGTACTTTTTCCCCCGCAGGGATTTCATGCGAAACCGCTGGGAAAGCATAGACCGGGCCAGAATAAGAGACATTCCGCTTCCGGCCATCAGCCTGTATGAAATCGGCGGAGTATATTTTGTAAGAGACGGAAACCACAGGGTTTCGGTAGCCCGTTTTCAGGAAGTGGAAGCCATAGATGCAGAAGTAACAAGTCTGTCAACAGAAATATCAATAAATCCATCCATGACTGTAGATGAACTAGCCCAGGCTGTTATCAGCTATGAGAAAAGAATTTTTTACGAAAAAACATTCTTTGGGATTCTCACAGGTTATGAAGATTTGAATTTCACCCAACCCGGCCGTTATGATGTAATTTACAATCACATAATGGTTCACAAATATTTTTTAAATCAGAATAAAAAGGAAGAGCTGCTTTTTGAAGAAGCCATTGTTTCATGGTTCAACAATGTATACCGTCCCATTGTTCAGATAATTGAAGAAGACATGATCCGTCTCAATTTTCCCGGGAGAAGTGCAGGAGATCTCTATGTCTGGATTGTTCAGCACTGGGACTATTTAAAAAAGGAAAATGACGTGAATTTCCCCGTAACAGAAGCGGTAAGTGATTATTCCATAAAGTATGGGAGGAGCAGTGGCAAAGTTTTTCGTTTTTTTGCGGCATTTTTTACAAAACTATTCAGGTTAAAGCATCATAACGAAATTCCAAAATCAGATCTGGAGACTGAGTAATACCTATGAGCAGTTCTCGATACAAGGGTATACCTTGGCGGCGTTTCATAGAATTTGTTTCTCTAAAATCAGATCGTTTTAATATTATTAATGAGCTCCTAAAAGAAGCAGAACTGGAGTTTTCAACTCCGGAAATATCGGGAAACCGGCATTTTATTATCAGGCCAAACCAGGATCCTGCCTCACAGGAAAATCCGGATATTCCGCCTGTGATACTGGTAGCGCACTATGACCGCTATGAAGGAAGCCCGGGAGCAAATGACAACAGTGCCGCTGTTTTTATACTTTTGGAGACAGCAATCAGGCTGAATAAAACGGGAAGTAAGAACTGGCTGATAATTTTTACAGACAAAGAAGAACTAAAACCCGGCGAAGGTATTCTCAGCCAGGGAGCATATACACTTGCAAAAGGATTTAAATCCTTGAAGATGACCAGGGCTAAGATTTTCTGCTTTGATGTCTGCGGTACCGGCGACTCCATAATAATTTCTACAACCCTGGATTATCTATTAACAAGGGAAAGCGGCAGTGTAAAAATGCAAAGAGCTCTTGCCAGTCTCCGTAACATTGCACTTGAAACTGCGAAAGAACTAAGAACAGTGAATGCTTTTATGGCTCCCACACCTTTTTCCGATGATGCAGGTTTTTTTCGGGCAGGGCTTGCCGCTCAGACCATAACAGTGCTTCCGGTCCGCGAATACAGCCGCCTTAGTGCAGAACTGCGCAAAAACGAAAAATTCACAGAGGTTTTGGTGAACTCCGAACTGTGGAAAAGCCACCCCAACAAATCCATACCCGAAACATGGCAGGTATTGAACAGTCCCAAAGACAGCCATGTTCGCCTAACGCCAGAAAACTTCCGCCTGATAGTGCGATTTGCACATGCGCTCGCCGGAGGTTAACAGGGCGTTATAGACAGCAGCCACTAAGCGAATCCGTGTTAACCTGTCGACTATTCCCCGCTAATCACTTGCAACAACTTCCCGTAAGCATCAAGCACAGGATCTCCGGAGTCTGCGCCGCTTGTGTTAAGGATCTTACCAGCCAGAATTTTTCCTAACTGAACTCCTTCCTGATCAAAGCTGTTCAGGTTCCAGATAAATCCCTGGAACATTACCTTGTTTTCGTAATGCGCAAGTAATGCGCCAAGTGTCTTGGGTGTTAATCTGTCCCCGTATATCAAGCTTGAAGGGCGGCCTCCGGGAAAGTGTTTGTTTCCGTTACTGTCACTCTTGCCACAGGCAAAAGCCGTGATCTGTGCCGCCAGGTTGGCGTTTAATTTGGCCTGGCTGGAAAAACCTCCGATAACGCTATCATCCTTACGCTGGCTTCCTTTGAATCCGATGAATTGAAGTGGAATGATGTCCGTGCCCTGATGAAGTAACTGGAAAAAAGAATGCTGGCCATTTGTGCCAGGTTCACCGAATATAACAGGCCCTGTAGAATAGTCAACCGGATCACCGTTTCTATTTACTCTCTTGCCGTTAGACTCCATGTCAAGCTGCTGAAGATGTGCCGGAAAGCGGGAGAGTGCCTGACTGTAGGGAAGAATGGCCGTTGAGGGGTATCCGAGGAAGTTTCGCTCCCACACGCCTATGAGGGCATCCAACAGGGCTGCGTTTTTACGAATATCTTTTTCCAGAGCCGCACTGTCGGCGGAATGAGCACCAGAAAGGAAGTCACGGAAGTTTTTACTGCCGTATGCGAGGGAAAGGATCACAGCTCCCACTGGAGATGTGGATGAATACCTTCCACCGATGAAATCGTCAAAATAAAACGAATCCAGATAACCGGGATTATTTGCCAGGGGACTGGTTTCGCTGGTTACAGCAACCATGTGTTTAGATGGGTCAAGTCCGGCTTTTTTAATTTTTTCCTTAATGAAAAGTTCGTTAGTCAGAGTTTCCTGGGTGGTGCCGCTTTTGGAAACCAGTATAAAGAGAGTCTCCTCCAAAGGAAGGCTTGAAGCAATACCAGAGGGATCGTCAGGATCTACATTTGAAATGAACTCTGAACGAAATGCTTTTACTCCCTCGCCGGCGGCCCAGTTCTCCAGAGCAAGAGAAATCGCCCTTGGGCCAAGATCGGAACCGCCTATGCCGATCTGGCAAAATGCGGTGTAGCGTTTTCCAGGGGCTGGACAAACCTCACCCGAACGCACCTTGTCTGCGAAGGAGTATACCCTTTCCAGTTCATTTCTGTAAAAATCACCTAGATCCCTGTTTCCATGAGTCAGGTTCTTTCCTGTGAGGGTTTTTCCTCCAGGGCAGCGCATGAGGTGATGCAGAACCATCCTGCCCTCTCCGGTGTTCATTACCTCCCCTTCCAAAAGAGCTCTGTATTTGTCAATCAGAGCCTGCTCATCTGAAAGGGACTGGAGTGCTTGAAGGGTTTTTTCATCCAGCATTTTAGCGGCCCAGTTAAAGACAAGCCCCTCTGCCAGAGGAGTACTGCAACCGTTGATTTTATCACTGGTTAACGCTTTTTTGGCAGGATCCTCTCCCCTTGCAAGCTCCGTCAATTTTCCATAAGACACGGTTTTGTCCAGATCAACAAAATTCATATAACACTCCTTATAAATCCGGAATTATATCCTTTAGACGTTTCATAAAATCTTCGCCCTTTTTCCCTTCCCTTAGAAACACCGCTACCGTATTATCCCGTCCGGCCACAGTCCCCAGCACTTCCTCATCCAGCTCCATATTGTCCAGGGCCAAGGAAACCGGATCGGAATGACCGGAATAAGTCTTAACCAGAACCACATTGCCCGACCATTCAATGGAGATATAGCCTTTCAGAAAATCCTGTACATAGGGCCTTTCCGCTTCCCGCTGTTCCCCGTCACCGGGAAGGGAGTAAATGTACGCTCCCTGACCATCGGAAATTTTACCTACTTTTAGTACCTTCAGATCTCTGGAGAGGGTTGCCTGGGTTACGGCGATTCCCTCATTCTGCAATAAAATCAAAAGGGAATCCTGGGACTTTATCTTGTGGGTTTTAATGAGTTTACTAATTCTCTGAAGTCTGTCCTGCCTTTCTTTCACAGCCTCACCGCTCAAAAACTGAATAATTTATGTATAAATATACAATGTTTGCCCCTTCGTTTCAAGCCTTATGTCTATTAATAAAAAAATTTTTACTGCAAGTTATAGAAGAAAAAACACGATAATATATATAGTGAACTATGACGATAACGATGGAAAAATAATTCTCACTTTCTCTAAAGACAATATGGAAGTACGCGGCGACTTTCATCCCAGTATCATAGATGGTCAGGCAATAGGAGAGGATTATATACGCGATCTCCTTGATGAACACAGGATAATATACGGGATAAAGTGGGACGGAATCGCCTATGCACAAAAAAAGTGCATTGACGAACACAGCCCTGTCATGGATGTGCTGATAGCCAGCGGTAATTACCCGGAAGAAGAAATCCCTGAGTATTGGCGTATGAATCCCGCTCTTGGCCATGATAATAAACCGCAAGAAGAGAAAGCTGCCGTAGATCACCGGGATCGCTCTCCCTACATAATTGTTAGAAAAGGACAGCCGCTAGCGAAATTAAAAGAAAAAAAACCAGGTGTTAACGGAATAAATGTCCTTGGAGAGGAAGTAAAATTCCAGGTTGCAAAAGTCAACAGTGTACAAGCCGGCGAAAATACCGTGGTTGAAGAAAAGTACCTGAAAGCAGCCATTGACGGACAACTCGTTCAAATCAAGGGAGAGTTAAGTGTAAGGGATTACCTTCAGGTAAAAGGCCCAGTTGGTTATCGAACCGGAAACATTATTTTCCCTGGAAATGTCTTACTGGAAGGCCCTGTCGCAGACGGATTCAAGATTTATTCCGGCGGAACCATTGTTATAAAGCAAACTTTTGATGTTACCGACGCTGTCTCAAAAAAGGATCTAACTGTAAACGGCGGGATAATAGGCCGCGGAAAAGCAATAGTAAAAGTCGGTGGTAATCTCAGAACAAAATTTATAGAGAACTGCCAGATCGCCTGCCGGAAAAAAGTTGTAGTTGAGCTTGATATAATAAATACAAAAATATTTACCACTGATACCCTGGAGACCGGAGAAAAGGGCCGTATAGTTGGTAGTGAGGTTTATGCCTTAATGGGATTAACAGCCGGCGGCCTTGGGAAAAAAACAGGTAAGGCAACCCGCATACACTGCGGGGTGGATTTCCTTAAAGAAAGGGAAAGGGAAAGATACAACGGTATTCTGAGGATGCTTTCAATAAAGATTACCCAGCTAAAAGGACTGCTGGAAAACCCGGATGTAAATAAAGCAGGACTGGAATCCGCTCTTTTGGAGCTGGAAGAAGAAAAACTAAAAACCCAGACAAAATTAACAGAAATACTTGCAAACATGAACAGCTACGAAGACGCAGTAGTAGAAGTAAGAGGCGAAACCGCTCCCGGCACGCTTATAGAAATCTGCCACACTGCCCTTTTCGTAACAGAACCACTGAAAAAAACCAGGTTCCGTCTGGATAAAATTAACAACAAAATTATCACAGAAAGTTTTTAATTTAATACTTACTTTAAAATAACTTCTGTTCTTCCATGACCGCCAAGCTCCGGACGGGAAAAAGCGTAAGACGCAACTCTGGGGTCTTTTTTTAGAAAGTTCTGAACTCCGTGGCTTAAAATACCATCCCCCTTGCCGTGAACCACAGCAAATTCTCCCAACCCCCCCATCAAGGCAGAATCGATCTGGCGGTTAAGTGCATCCAATGCCTCAGGCAGGCGCATCCCCAGTAAATTAAGTTCCATAAAAACAGGAGCTTTGGGAGCCAGATCCGCCGCCCAAGATGCCTGCTTTTTCGAAGATGCCTCCCGGGGAGACAGGGGAATCAGTTCACTTTCCGGGAAGCTCATTTTCAAAGAGCCAATCTCAACTATCCATGCGGCACTTTCATCCCCCGAACGCTTTTTGGCTCTTCTAATGATCCTGCCCTGACGGCGGGATTCGCCTGCAAGAACTTCCACCCCCGGCCCCAGAGTTAAAGCTTTACTGTCAGGCGCAATTTCTCCGGCTCTTTTTAGAGCTGTCTCTTTATCCAGATTGCGGCGTTCCTCCGCAAGCAGATTCATATCTCTTTCCAGCTCCGCATCTTCTGCAAGCACCGATGCTTCCAGGCCGGAAAGAAATTCCTTCACTTTAAGGGTCTTCTCCCGTCCAACTTCTCCGGAAAAAACATCCCCCTCCTTTAGTTCCCTTACCAGGTTTTCAAGGGTCTTCCTGCTTTCGCCTAACAATTTTCTTAGACTCCCTGCGCCTTCCGATCTGAGATGCAGCTCCTTTTGTTTTAACTGTAGTTCTTTCAGATCCGTTCTGCGGCGATCTTCCAGAAGCTTTTCTTCTTCTCTTTTTCCCGCCCATACTGCCTGATCCAGTTCACGATGTTTATCTTTTAGTCCAGCGATAAGAGCTGAAACATCCGAGCGTTCTTCATCCAGGTATGTTCTTGCCTGTTTAACAATTTCCGGAGGGAAACCGTTCCTTGCGGCAATGTCCAGAGCCCGGCTCTCTCCGGGAATACCCATGGTAATCCTGAATGTGGGTGAAAGGGTGCGGCTATCAAACTCCATGGATGCGTTTTCCACGCCCTCCCTTGTATAGCCGTAATTTTTTAAAATGCCGTGATGGGTGGTGGTTATAAGACGGGCTTTTACATCGATAAAGTGATCCAGAATAGCCATGGCAATAGCGCTTCCCTCCTCCGGATCTGTTCCCGAACCCAGCTCATCAAGGAGAACAAGGGAACGCTCGGTTGTCTTACTGATAATGTCTGCGATATTTGTCATGTGGCCGGAAAAAGTGGAGAGAGACTGGCTGAGAGACTGCTCATCTCCTATATCAGCATAGATGCCGTCAAAAATCGGCAGCAGGGTTCCCTCCTCCACCGGCAGAGCCAGGCCGAACTGGTTCATCATGGCCAAGAGGCCAAGGGTTTTCAAAGCAACTGTTTTTCCACCCGTGTTAGGCCCGGTGATAATTACCGTTCGTATCCCTTCATTCATTGCAAGATCCAGCGGAACCACTGCATCCTTTGAAACAGTTCTGGTACCGCCAGCCCCCCTTCCCAAAAGGGGATGCCTTGCTTTTTTCAGGATCAGGTTATTGCCGGAAGGGGTCTCGGCAAAAACATATTTTTTATCATGGCAGTACCTGGCTCTGGCCCTTATGGTTTCAAGATGGAGAATGCTCCGGTAAAAAACATTGATTTTGTCCAGAGTCGGTAATATGCGCCCTGTCATTTCGCGTAAGACCCGGCGGATTTCTGCGTCCAGCCTCCGGTTTTCTATGAGGAGTTCGTTGTTTTTTTCCACCACTTCCTGAGGTTCCACGAAGACCGTCTGCCCCGAAGAAGAAACTTCGTGAACTATGCCCCGGATGCGGCCGCGGAAATTTGCCTTTACGGCCAGTACCATACGTCCGTCCCTCTGCGAGGGGAGCTCCGACTGAAGCATGCGCCGGGTTTCTTCTGATTTCGCATAACGGCTGCCTGTGTTTTCTATATCTTTTTGCAGAGACTGTATTCGTTTTCTTATAGACCGGAATTCAGGAAGGTCGCGGAGCTTGCCCTCGTTATCGAGAACCTTAAAAACCTCGTTGGGGATTTCGATACACGAAGGGATCTCAGCGGCAATTACAGCCAAAGAATCCGGCGGGCCCATAGGGCCAGTGATGTCTGGCCTGCGGAACGGCTTTTGAAGCCACTGCCTTAGAGCCTCGGCACGCCTGACAAAGATCCCCAATGCGTATGCCTCATCAATTTCCAGAACAGTTCCGGCCACTTCGAGCTTTGTCAGTATCCCCGCCATATCAGGAAAGCTGTCCCGGCTCTCTCCCGCCTGAAACATTATCCTGTCCAGCATTGCCGCAACAAGAGATTTTTGGTTTTCCACTTCCTCCCTGTCCAGGCGGGGCAGATCGTCAAGGATAATCTTTCCAGCTTCTTCGCTTAACGCCCTGGAGGCCACGTCCGCTTTGATAGTATCAAATTCCAAAAGTTTTAATGTTTTTTCATTCATGGCTAATCTGTTTTCTTTGACGAATCATTGTCCGAAAGATCATCGCGTATCCTGAGAAAACTCTCATAACGATCCTCATGGATCACTCCGGCATGAACAGCTTCCATTATCTTACAGCCCCTTTCGGTCTTATGAGAGCAGGAAAGGCCGTAACTGCATTTCCCCGCCAGGTCTGCAAACTCACGCATATAAAAAATCAGCTCCTCCGATTTTATTCCAGCAGGAACAAAGCGGCGTATCCCAGGTGTGTCTATCATCCGGGTTCCCACGGGCATTTCGGGAATATGAAACAGGGCAGGCTGTGTCGTAGTATGGTTACCTCGGTTATGCTTCTCGCTTATGGCGCCCGTTCTTAGATCCAGACCCGGTGCCAGGACATTTATTAAGCTGGACTTTCCGACACCGGACTGCCCCATAAGGAGGGAAAACTTCCCCTTGATAAAATCCCTTAATTCATCCATGCCCAGGCCGCTTTTAACAGAAATACGAATAACGGGGAAACCAAGCCGCTCAAAATCAGAAAGCCTCTCTTCCATATCCAGCTCGTCATGCGAAACCAGGTCGTATTTATTACAGACAATGGCGGCGGGAATATCTGCAATCTCCGCCTGAAGCAGGGCACGATCCAAAAAGCGCGGCCTAAAGGGAGGAGAATCCGCACTACATACACATAGAACTACATCAACGTTAGACGCAAGAATCTGCGGCGCCTGCCCCTTCTGGTTAAAACGGGTAAACATATTGCGCCTTTCCTCCAGCCCAAGAATAAGATTGTCTTCCACTTCTACCACATCACCCGGAGCAAGGGGATTATAAAAACCTTCCACGTCTTTGAGAATTTTTCCTTTTATACGGCATTCAATTTCCCCGCTTCCGGTACTGACAATAAACAAATTACGGGAACTTTTTATCACTAAACCTTTAATAAATTTTCTCCCAGATCAAAATCATAATGCCCGCAGAGCTGCTGCCAATGGGCCCATGAAGTCGTTTCTTCGAATCCTTCGCCGCCGGTAACTATTAGCAGAGGTTTTTCCTCTCCCGACTCAGCCCTCAGCTTCCCATCATCCTGATCCAGAATTGCTTCAGCCTTCTTTACCACACCCTCCACTGAGTCAAATATAGTTATACGATCTCCCCCGGCAGAGACAAATTCATCCCGTAATAAAAGAAAATGAGAACAAGACAGAACCAGAGCATCGGCACCGCGTTCTATAATTGCATCAATCCAGGGTTTTACTGCAGAAAGTCTTTCTTCCCGGCTCGAGTCAAGCCAGCTGTGTTCCACAAACTCCACGAGATCAGGCGCGGCCATCTTTACAATTTCACATTCCGGCCCGAACCGGGCGGCAAGCTCCATGACATAAGGCTCCTCCACCGTGCGTTGAGTACCCAGCACCCCGACACATTGTTTTCTGCTGGCAAAAACTGCCGGTTTTACAGCAGGCACAGTCCCAACAATAGGCAGTGTAGGAAAAGTTTCTCTAAGAACATCCAGTGAGGAAATTGACGCTGTATTACAGGCAAGAATAAGAAGCTTGGGATTAAAAAGTTTTATAATCTCATGGAACCGCATTACAAGGAGCCCTGTCAATGTCTCCCTTGATTTTGGCCCGTAGGGAAAATTTGCACTGTCCGCCACAAGAATAAGTCTTTCGTTTTTATTTCGCAAACGAAAAAAGCAGGCATAAGGGATGCTCCCTATACCGGAATCAAGAAAAATAACAGGCCTGTTACAAAATCCGCCACTCATCTTAATTGCCGAACAGATCATCGAAGGCGGATTTCGCCGCCGCTGCTTTGTCTATGGATTTATTATCCCCTTCTGAAGCTTCTCTGAAACGTGGATTTAACGAAAACCAGTCGCAGAAATTTGCCCTGTCCGGATCGGAGGGCTTATCAGTAACACTTTCCGCACACCCTGAGGGGCGGTAATGCCGGCAGTTTCTGCATGAGCGGAGATCTTTATTGCAATCAGGGCATTTTAGGGATCTGCCCAAAGGCTCAATTTCTTTAACAGCTGAACCGCAATACCAGCACATAAGCCATGATACTTGAAATATCATTACTTATCAATATAAATTTTACGCTGTATAATTATTTTATGTTCGTCCTTAACTTATGCGCCGCCGGCTGTGGACGGCCGGCAATTACAGGCTCTACCCTCTGCGCTGTTCACTCAGCAAACTCCCGGGAAGACTCTGAAAGGCTTGTTGAATTTATCAGCAGGCAAAAAGTCGTTAAGGATCTTTCCGCACAGGGACTGCATTTTGACGGGGTGGATTTTTCCGGACGGCATTTTTACGGCTGCAATTTTTCGGACGCTACATTTTCCATGTGTCTTTTTACGGGAGTAAAAATGAGTCTGACATTTTTCGATTTTGCCGCCCTCTCATTCTGCGACTTTTCAAACGGGGACATGCGTTTTCTTTCCATGTCCGGCACATCCATACGGGAATGTACTTTTGAAGGATCCGAGCTTGTTAATATCAACTTTGGAGGATCGATAATTTCTGACTCCACATTCAACAGCACAAATCTATATAACAGCCGCTTTATAGATGCTGTTATTACCCGTTCAGATTTTATCGACTGCAACCTCCAGCACACATATTTCCTGAAAACCCGCCGCGATCAGGTTACCTTCAAGTCTTCCAATACCGCTGAAGCGATTTT
>Ga0099364_10012600_pt1 | contig 11384 bp, 7 predicted proteins | sample TergutTh196P3_FD_73070 | JGI IMG/M metagenome (GOLD analysis project Ga0099364, IMG submission 73070) | Microcerotermes parvus P3 segment gut microbial communities from Pointe-Noire, Republic of the Congo - Th196 P3 | ecosystem: Host-associated > Arthropoda: Insects > Digestive system > Gut ...
CGTAGGCATATCACGATACTGCTTTTTTCTATTACATTCTTTAGATATACCGAATTGCTTCTGCGCCTAATATTGATTTCACACAGTTTGATACTAAACACGCCCTAAAACATTGAATGATCCAAGGTCAGCTCACTTTTGCAATTTCGTTGTCGTATCTGATATAATGTTAAATAACTGATACGCAGGAGGTGAAAGCCTTTGAGAACCGGCGGTAAAAGATACTTTCAGAAAATATTTTTTGGAAGCGCGTCCCTTATCATTATTTCCATCATTGCGTTGTCGGCGGTGGTGTATGTCAATGTCGAGCAAAACATTTTCAATCATGAAATGGCGACGAACGAAAAGCTGCTCCAGCAGGTGGAATTTAACATCAACCTCATCAACAAGAATGTGCAGAACATCTCCCAATCCGTTTATTATAACCAAGATGTTCGCTCTTTGATGTTGCATTCCGGGCGGGAAAGCTTTGAGCACATGAACACGATTAGAAGGCTTGACACCACAATCGTGCAGACTAATACGTTTATCAAATCCATTTATATATACAACAACCGCAACCGGGTGTTTTATTCGACCTCCGGCTCGTCGTTTCGCCATGAGGATGGATATCTCATCGAATACATAGAAAGCGTTGACAGGGTTCCCGTGCTTCGCCCGATTGTGCGCAGGGAGGTTTCCCAAAAAATCGGTGATGCTGAAGTCGTAGGCGATATTTTGAGTTATTTCATGTATGAAATGACGGATTCCGAGGGGCGTATGGACGGCGCGGTTATCGTAAATGTCCGATTGGATTGGCTGATCGACAACCTGCGCATGATCAATGTGGAGGGGCCGAATGAAACCGGCAGCCTGTATATTTTAAGCGACAACGAGGAATTCATCGGAACCGGCTTCGACGGTATGTCCGACGATGAAAACTTAAAACGCGAGCTGCTGAATTTTTACAACAGCGAAAAGAACGGCATATTCAGCACGATAGAGGAGAAAGCCGTTATGAGCAGGGTCAACCTGCACGGAACCGACTACCTGCTCACTGCAGTCAAAATCCGCGAGGCGAACTGGGTCATGCTGCGATTGCAGCCATATGCGGCAATCTTTTATTACATGGCGCAGCTCAGGGGGAGCATCGTGCTGATTTCGGCAATCGCTTTACTTTTCACATGTATTGCTGCGTTTATCGTATCAAAGAACCTATATAAGCCTGTTGAGGGCTTGATGCGGTATGTTTCTCCAGACAAAGCTGAACTGCCAAAAGACGGTAAGGGCGCGGCAGACGAGTTTTCCTATATCACGAGCGCGTATGACAAAATTTCTGAGGAACTCAAAGGCTTCCGGTCAAGTGAGCGCGGTAACAGCGCGATCCTGCACAATTATTTTATCAAGCGCCTGCTGATTGAAAGCAGCTCCGTCACAGAGGATGAGTTCGTCATCTTCAAAGAGGAGCACGACTCCAAGCTAAATGCAGACCTGCCTTTTGCAGTATGTGTTTTAAAGATTGACCGTTACACGAAATTTGAGGATAGCAATGATGCAAGGGTTAAAAGTGCGCTGCGTTTTGCCGTTACAAATGTTTTTGGCGAAATCCTCTCGGAACAATACGCAAACGAAACCATTGATATGGGGCACGACGAGTTCACGGTGCTCTTAAACCTACCCAGCAAAGAGCCGGATGGCGACGAAGGCGTGCAAGCCCTTTGCAAAAAAGCTGTGGAAATACTGATTCACAGGCTGGAGCTTTCCCTGACTGCGTCAATCAGCTCGGCAGGGCACGGGCTTTCTGAAATCACAACCCTTTATTACGAAGCGCTGGGCAACGCCAACTACCGTATCGTATACGGACATGGCAGCGTGCTTTCCGCCGAGCAGATCAAGCTATCCCAAGCCGGACACATTGATTTTTCCACGGAGTATGAGCTTGTCGAATATATCCGCGCGGGGAACCTCCGCGCTGCGCAGCAAAGGCTTCGCACGGTATTTGAGCAAATCAAACGGCTCACTTATACCGACATCCAGTTTTCGCTGTCACATTTGACGCACTCCATCGAAACCGTAGTATTTGAGATCAATAAAAACAGGGCAACGCCCCTTGACATCAGCGCGCTTTTGCCAGTAAGAGGACTTGCAGAACCGGAGCTTCTCGGTGAAATCCAAGAATCTTTTTCAAAGCTGCTTGACCGTATCTTAAGCGAGGATGCCGTCCCGAATATCAAAAAACAGTCCATGACGGCAGACACCATCAGGGAATACATCGAGAAGAATTACAATGACTACAATCTTAGCGCATCCGGCATCGCGGATATGCTAAGGCTTTCGCCGTCAACGGTGAGCAAGGTTTTTAAAGAAAACACGGGCATGTCTGTTCCCGAATACATCAACGATGTGCGTCTGAAAAACGCGGTGCAATGGATGAGAAATTCCAATCTAAGCGTGGTTGAGATCATGAAAAAGGTCGGCATCGAAAACGAGAGTTATTTCTATAAAATCTTCAAGGCAAAATTTGGAACGACGCCACGGGGATTCCAGCGAGAGCCATAAGTTTTGAATCATAAAAACCGGCTTCCTATGCAGTTGGGAAGCCGGTTTTTCGTTTTCCGCTATCAAAAAAGTACAGTCGCAAATGCTGCTGCAGTAAAATAATACAGTCATGAAACAAAAAATGAACAGTATGAAAACGATGTATTCATAAAAATTTGCAGTTTCAAAGCCGCAACCCACCCATTATAATAAAGAACAAGTAACGGCGCATTGAGGTGAACGCATTTGAAAACGAAAGTAAAAAAGCCGGGGCATTTTCGCAAGAACAAGGAATTGTTCTTTTTAAGCTTGCCGGCAATCATCGTCATCCTGATTTTTAATTACCTGCCCATGGCTGGAATCACCATCGCGTTTCGGGAGATTAACTATGGGATGGGCCCGCTACATATCTTTTTCGGCGGCAAATGGGTCGGATTTGAAAACTTCCGCTTTTTCTTCGAATCGCAGGACGCTTTCCGCATTACCAGAAACACCATTCTGCTAAACGCCTCGTTTATTGTGTTGGGGACAATCGTGTCTCTCATCACCGCACTTTTTCTCAATGAGTTAAGCCGGAAAGCGGTCAAGCGATACCAGACCATCTTTTTCTTTCCATACTTCCTGTCATGGATTGTAATCGGGTATCTCGTATACGGATTTTTACATCCCGATTTCGGCGTGATTAACAATATCATCACCTCGCTTGGCTTTGCCAAAGTAAACTGGTACATGGTTCCCGGATACTGGCCGGCGATTCTGATTTTGACTTATCTTTGGAAAACCGTGGGTTATACCGCTATCATCTATTACACGGGCGTAATGGGAATTGATGTATCCTACTACGAAGCCGCGGATATCGACGGCGCGACAAAGCTTCAGCAGGTGAAGCATATCACGCTGCCTATGCTTGCCCCGCTTCTCGTCATGATAACGCTTCTCAGCATCGGCAGGATTTTCTATGCCGATTTCGGGCTGTTCTTCTTTGTCCCGCGAGACATCGGCATGTTATACCCAACCACGGACGTCATCGATACCTATGTCTACCGCTCTCTGCGGGTCATGGGCGATTTGGGGATGGCTTCCGCTGTGGGGTTCTACCAATCCATTGTCGGGTTTGTATTGGTGCTGCTGTCGAATCTTCTTGTTAGAAAGGTGAGTGCCGAACATGCCTTATTCTAATACCGGGAGTGTAAAGCCGGGGCATAAAAGGATTGAACCGGGCAGAATCTTGATACATATTATCTTTTTATTTACTTCTATAACTGTAATTACCCCGATATTATATTTGCTGGCAATCTCGTTTTCAACCGACATGGACATCGCCATCAACGGCTACAGGCTGATTCCCGAAAATCCCACCCTCGCCGCGTATAGTTATATCTTCCGCGCACCAAAACAGATCCTAAATGCTTATGGCGTCAGCATTCTGGCAACCGTAATGGGTACCGCCGTGGGGCTTACGCTTTCCTCGACCATCGCGTACACCATGACGCGCAAGGATTACCGCTACTATAAGATAACTACTTTCTTCGTGTTTTTTACGATGCTGTTCAACGGCGGGCTTGTCCCGTGGTATATCGTGGTGACGAAGTTTGCGAATATCGGCGATACAATTTTTGCATTGTTCCTGCCTTATGGCGTGAGTGCGTGGTTTACCATGCTGATGAAAGGTTTCATGCAGGATGTTCCCTTTGAGATCATCGAGGCCGCGAAAATTGACGGCGGCAATGAGTTTCGGATTTTCACAAGCATTGTGCTTCCCCTTGTAAAGCCGGGGCTTGCCACCATCGGGCTGTTTTACGCCTTTGCCTACTGGAACGACTGGTGGCTCGCCATGCTGTATATCAGCAACGAGTCGCTGGTTCCACTTCAGTTCATGCTTTACCGAAACATGACAAATCTACAGTTCTTGCTGAACAACATCTCATCCTCGCTCAGCGTCGATATGAAGCAGATCCCAACAGAATCAACCCGCATGGCGATGGCGGTGCTTGTCGCAGGGCCAATGCTCATGGTGTTCCCGTTTTTCCAGAAATACTTCGTTAAGGGGCTTACTGTGGGCAGCGTAAAAGGATAGTGTTTTCTTTAAGACCGTTGTCTTATCAAATATAATAGCTTTCAATATGAACGGAGGAATTTAGCAAATGAAAAAATCGTTATCATCTATTTTAGCCTTACTGCTCGTGGCGGCATTGCTTGTCGCGTGCGGAAGCCCTGCGGCGCCTTCTGCACCCGCGGCGGACCAGCCTGCGGCGAGCGCACCGGCGGGAGACGCGGGCGGTCACCCCAGCGGATTGGAGCCTTACGAAATCAAATGGTTCATGCCGAATACGGTTCAGCCCGACCAGGACATGGTAGCGGAAGCGATTAGCGAGCTTCTGACAGAGAAAATCAACGCGACGCTGCAGCTTAACATCATCGACTGGGGCAACTACGACCAGCGGATGAGCATTATGATGGCAGCAGGCGATGAGATGGATTTGATCTTCACCTCCAACTGGTCAAATGACTACGCGACAGCCGTCAACAAAAACGCATACATTGAAATCACCGACGATATGCTTCAGCGTCTTGGGCCGAACATCTTAAAGGGTGTCCCCGAAAAAGCATGGGAGGCCGCTAAAATCGGCGGCAAACTCTATGCCATCATCAACACGCAGGTTTTGGCGCGCACACCCGGTTTGATCCTGCAAAACCAGTTTGTTGACAAATATAATTTCAATCTAAGCAACGTTACCAAGCTTGAGGACATGACCCCGTTTTATGAGCAAATCAGGGATAACGAGCCGGGAATCTATCCGATTGAAATCAGCACAAGCCGCCCGCTCTTCACAGACTACATTTCGCGCCTGAACATGGAAATGTTCAGCGAAGACAATCCTGCGGGTATTTATATCGACGATGACAGCACCACGGTCATCAATATTTATGATACGCCTGAGGCCCGCGGACTTCTCGCCTTGCTTCGCGACTGGTATCAGAGCGGCATCATCCGCAGCGACGCCCCCACCTACACGGATTTTTCCGCAGACCGCGCCGCCCAGAGAACCGCGACCCTTGTAAACGTTATCAACCCCGACACGGTGGCGAACATGTCGTCGCAGTTTAACTTACGGCCCGACGAAATGCAAGCCATTACATTCTCGGAACCCTACATGAGCACCTCCGCGATTATTGCGACGATGACAGGCATCAGCGTCACCTCGAAAGACCCTGAGCGCTGCGTCATGCTTTACAACATCCTTTACGACGAAGAAGACACCAAAATATTTAACATGTTAAGCTACGGCATCGAGGGCGTACACTTTGAGCTCAACGGCGACGTGGCGACGCAGATTCCGAACACCGGTTACTGGCTGGTTTCCGGTTGGGAATACGGCAATATGTTCAACTCCTACCGCCAGAGCGAAGACCAGCCCCCGTGGTTCCCCACAGGCCCCGACATCAACAACAGCGCGATTGCCTCGAAGATACTCGGATTCAGCTTTAACCCCGAACCGGTCAGAAGCGAGCTTGCACAGACCCAGGCCGTTATGGACGAATTCAGGGGCGGACTGTTTACCGGCGCGGTAGACCCCGACGTGGTTCTTCCGGAATTTTTGGCAAAGCTTGAAGTAGCAGGCTCCCAGAAAATCATCGACGAAGCCCAGCGCCAGATCAACGAGTGGAAAGCCAGCAGATAACGATTCAAAGGAGCCGCCCGAAAGGGCGGCTCTCATTCAAAAAGGGGGTTGCGATATGCAGATACCCGGATTCGGCAAGCTCACAGGCAACAGCGGGTTTATTCCGCTTGAATCCTGCTTGGACGGGCACTTCTGCACAGGTAAGGATGGCGTGAAACAAATATTTAGAACCGGCGACGGCAAGGTGGAGCTGATTGCGTTTGATGACCGCACCGTCGCCTATGTGAAATCCTCGATGGGATACCCCGCATATTATCCGGTGCGGGGGGTAAGTGCTTCCAAGCGCATTCAAGCTGTGCTGATGGATTTAGACGGTACCACCGTCCATAGCGAAGATTTCTGGATCAGCATCATCGAAATGTGCGTCAGGAGTCTCACGAAGTTGCCGAAATTCAACTTCGTGGATGACGATATCCCATTTGTGTCGGGGCACAGCGTGTCGGAGCATTTGCATTACTGCATCCAAAAATACTGCCCGGATGCGAGCCTTGAATCGGCGCGGGATTATTACTTTGAGCATACCCGCCGTGAGATGCAGGCAATCCTTGAGGGGCACGGCAGGACAGATGCATTCACACCTGCTCCCGGCGTAAAGGATTTTTTGCTTGACATAAAAGCAAAAGGACTCAAAATCGGACTTGTGACATCCGGCTTGAAGGAGAAAGCATATCCGGCGATTGTGTCGGCTTTTCAGAGCATGGGGCTCGGGGCTCCGGAAGATTTTTACGACTGCATCATCACAGCCGGAATCACCCTTAGAGGCAGGGAGCCGGGAACCCTCGGGGAGATTGAAGCCAAGCCTCATCCGTGGCTGTATGCCGAAAGTGTCTGTGTTGGCCTCGGCATTCCGGCAGATGACGCGGACAGCGTCATCGGGATCGAGGACAGCGGTGCGGGCGTTTGCTCGGTGCGATTGGCGGGCTGCTACACCGCCGGTATCGCTGGCGGCAACATCATCGAAAGCGGAACCCTTGGCTTCTGTAATGAATATTTCAATGACTTTGAGCAAATTTCGAAACGAATCGCTGAAAGGTGTTAAAGCATATGGAGAAAAAGAAAGCGTATATCCTCCCACATACCCATTGGGACAGGGAATGGCGTTACCCGATTTGGAAAAACCGGATGCTGCTCGTCAATTTCATGGAAGAGCTGCTGCATATTCTCGATACGGACGAAGAATACAGGTGTTTTTTGCTTGACGGACAGGTTGCCCCGATTCTGGATTATCTTGAGGTCATGCCCGAAATGCGCGAAAAGGTCACGGGCTATATCAAGGATGGGCGCATTGCCGTCGGACCTTGGTATACCCTGCCGGATTTATATCCCGTGGACGGCGAATGCCTGATCCGCAACCTGCTGGCGGGCACACGCGCCGCTGAAAAACTCGGCAAATGCTTGAACGTCGGGTATAACAGCTTCGGATGGGGGCAAACGGCGCAGTTCCCGCAGATATACGCGGGGTTTGGGATTGACTTTATCATCTGCGCAAAAAGGGTCTCGGAAGAACGCGCGCCACAAAGCGAGTTCTGGTGGCGCGCCCCAGACGGCACCACAACGCTGACGAGCAGGCTTGGAGAACATGCCCGCGGCAATTTTTACTTTAACGCCTATCTCTATGCAAAATACGGCGTGAACTGCTTCTCCGCTGATTTTAAATACTCGCCGGAGGTTTCGGGTGCGGCGATCCACAACGCATCACCCGAACGCCGAGACGAGGATTTCTTTGTCATCCGTCCGAACATGGAATATGACGAGGAGCGCCTGAAAGAAAGCTTTGCCGACGCGTGGAAAGCAACGGATGCGACTGCGTTTCCGAACCACCGCCTGTTTTTAAACGGAACTGATTTTTCCACGCCGCAAGCACAGGTTACAAACATGCGGAAAGATTTGCAAAGCGACAGCGTGGAGTTTTTACATTGCCGACTTGAAGAATACGCCGAAGCAATCAAAGAAAACCTTGACGGTGTGAAGCTTCTCACGATTGACGGTGAGCTCCGTGACGGCCCCGCCTGCGACTGCTCGGGCAATGCGTTAAGCTCGCGCATTTATCTGAAAACTCTCAATAAACGGGCGGAAACGGCGTTGATGACATGGGCAGAACCTTTCTCGACAGCGCTTTGGGCGCTCGGCTCCCGCTCGGAGAAAAGCTTTTTGCAACGCGGTTGGGATTATTTGCTCAAGTCGCACCCCCATGACTCCATCAACGGCGTGACGCAGGATAAAACCGCAAACGACGTCGAATACCGGCTGTCGCAGGCGCTGGAAATCGGCGAAACCATGCTGGAAGAAAGTGCCGCAACCATCGCAAAGAGATTGGATTTATCGAAATACAAAAGTGGCGCAATGCTGCTTATGCTGTTAAACCCGCACCCGTTCCCTGTCCGTGAAGTAATAACGGTCAACGTAGCAACGCCCCAAAGCGAAAACATTTGGCGTTTCTCGGCGCGTGAAACGGACGGCACTCCTCTTGCGATACAGGAAATCGCAAGAGACGAAAAAGCGTACCCTGTCCACGACATGGAAGCGCGCCCGTGGCCGTTTGCGGTACATCGCCACCTGTGCATGGTCGAGACAGGTGAAATTCCCGCTATGGGGTATAAAATCATCGAAATCATACCGGAACAACGATTCGGCCCCAACCATTTTTACTGGATTCCCATGCGGCGTGTCGTGCCTGAAAACATCCTGCGCGGCGATATGGTAATGGAAAACGAGTTCCTGCGCGTGGAGTTCCTGACAAACGGTTCGCTGAATCTAACGCACAAGAAAACCGGCATCGTTTACAGCAACCTGCATTATCTTGAGGATGCCGGTGACGTCGGGAATTATTGGGCGTATTATCCGCCGTACCACAACCAGATACATACGACGCAGGCGCATTCCGCGCGGATTTGGAGCGAGGAATGCGGCCCGCTTTCTGCGACCATCGCTGTTGAATACAAAATGGAGCTTCCCAAAGGCGCAGAGGAATCCGACTACGGCGTACGGGGTGGCGGAAAACGCAGCGATGATACCGACATTCTCAAAGTAATCTCACGGTTTACCTTGCGAAAGGGCAGCGAGCGGCTTGAAGTCACAACAAATGTCCGCAACAACGTCCAAAATCACCGCCTACGCGTGGCGTTCCCAACAGGAATCAAGACAGAATATTCCGATGCGGCAGGGCATTTCACCGTAGACCGACGCGACAAAATCAACCAGCAGGCAAAGGACGGCAGCTATTGGCCGGAAATGCAAACGCTGCCGATTCAGAGCTTCGTTGACGTAAGCGACGGAGAAAAAGGGCTTGCTTTGCTTAACAGCTCCCTTACGGAATATGAGCTTGCAAACGACGAAAACACGACGCTTTATCTGACATTATTCCGCGCGATGGGCAACATGATCGTGACATGGTGGGAAGCTGTTGGGCGCGCTGAAGACCAGAAAGGAAGCCAATTGCTACGCGATATGGAATTCCGCTACGCCATCTATCCCCACGAGGGTGACTGGCAGCAAGGCGGCATGTATAGGCAGGCAGAGATGCACAATGCCCCTGTGAAATCATGGCAGCTCTGCGGCGGTGGAGAAGGCGATTTGCCGCTTCACAAAAGCTTTTGTGAGATAAGCAATCCGCACATGGTTTTGTCGGCACTCAAAGAAAGTGAAGACCGCCAAAGCGTGATATTGCGGTTGTATAACACCACATCGGAAACACAGCGCGGAGAATTCTCTCTCGGGTTCAATGTGAAAAGTGCGTGGAGATGCAATCTAAACGAAGAAAGAGTAGACGAAATCCCAGTCATTGAGAATAGCCGGATTATGTTTGAAGCGGACAAGGGTGAAATCGTTACGGTGGAGGTTATTGTATGACGAAAAAAGAACGAGTTGCCGCGGCAATCGCGCATCAAAAACCCGACAAGGTTCCTCGCGGGGAGCTCGGGATAGAATCGGGCTTCCGAGATGCATTTCTTTCCGGGAAAGAATTGTCGGGCATGTCGGTGCTCGCGCGGGAAAAAGAAGTGAGAACGCTTCTGGGGATGGATGTTGTCAACATCCATGAGTTCCCGATCGAGCTTCTCCGCTATGATACGGACGGCTTCCCCATCTATCGAAGCGCATTCGGCGACAGCTTTAAGGATAACGGCGCAAGTATGCATATCATAACGTCTGCCCTTGAAGATATCGAAGACGAAAGCAGTTACAAAACCCCTGACGCCGGGCTTTGCACCACGCATCAGCTCGATTACTGGCGCGATAACAGCGATTTGTATCTTTTCGCGCAAATCAGCGGGCCTGTCAGCGCGCTTTGCTGGGCGCTCGGGTTTGAAGACGCCATGTGCTGGTGCCTTTCGGATGCCGGCGAAATCATAAGCCTTGCGCGAAAGATTATGGATTTTGAAACGGCAAGGGCGAAAAGATTCTTGGACAACGGCGCCGACGCGATCATGATGGCGGACGATATTGCCTTTAACCACGGGCTTTTTCTGCCGCCAAAACAAATGGAAGCCATCGCTTACCCGCTCTATGAAGAAGCTGTTGCAAACATAAAAGAACACCGCAATGTTCCGGTGTTCTTCCACTCCGATGGGTATATTATGGACGCGCTGCCGTCTATTGTGGATTGCGGGTTTGACGGCCTGCACTCTATCCAGCCATCCGCCGGGATGGACATCAACAAAGTCGCGGACTTATACGGCGGCAGACTTTGCCTGATGGGCAACATGGATTTGGATTATCTGCTCACTTTCGGCTCTCCCGATGAAGTGACAAAAGAAGCCGAACGGCTCACTGCGCTTTTCAATGACGGCGGGCTTATCTTGTCAAGCTGCAACATCCTTACAAATCAAGTAAAACCGGAAAACGCGGCGGCGATGTACGGCGTGTAAGCGAGGGATTGGGCACCGCAGATGCATGGCCGAGGATTTTTCTCGCCCGGCAAAGACGGCAGGTTCTGCTAATACGTGGTTGTAGCTGTCGCTTCGATTTTAAGCTTTGCGATTGTTCTTAAACGGTTTTCTAAATCCTGTGATTTGCTTATCCTTTACTTCCCATATACTTATATGATAAAATATGCTTTATGACAAATGTAACATTGAATCGGTTACATTTTGCACCTGTATTTTAAGCTCCTTTTGTTTATTATGTAAGCAATGCGGTGTAAACTGCATAAATTGCACGTAATAATAAAGGAGGAATTCATTTTGA
>Ga0099364_10012601_pt1 | contig 11383 bp, 8 predicted proteins | sample TergutTh196P3_FD_73070 | JGI IMG/M metagenome (GOLD analysis project Ga0099364, IMG submission 73070) | Microcerotermes parvus P3 segment gut microbial communities from Pointe-Noire, Republic of the Congo - Th196 P3 | ecosystem: Host-associated > Arthropoda: Insects > Digestive system > Gut ...
CAGCGTTACCAACCAGACCCTTCAGGATATCGAAATCATCTGTGTAAATGATGGTTCAACTGACAGTTCACTTAAACTATTGAAAGAATTTGCGGTCAAAGACAAACGGATAAAAATTATTGATTTTTCTGAAAATAAAGGTGTTGCACAAGCAAGAAATGTTGGATTTAAAAATGCTTCCGGCGACTACATCTATTTCATGGACTCTGACGACTGGTTGGACAATGATTATCTGGAATGCATGTATGAAGCCATATCTCGTTCTAACAAGCCTTTTGTTCATAACCGTTCCATTACCAAAATTTATGAAACTGATGGAATCGAACCTGTTTTTTATGCGCGCCCCTCAACAGGCATTCAGAATGTTCTTAATTCTCCGTCAGTCATGTGGAGTTATATCTTTAAAAAATCATATCTGGATAGATTTAACCCGTTATTCCCAGAAATGAAACCTCGCAGACAAACTGATGAATACTTTTACCATACTGTAGTAGTTCCTCAAAAAGAAGTTTATGTAATTGATATTTCAAACTACTATCACGCTAGAAGAAGGTCTTCACTTTCGTTTGATCGCCACCATAGTTATCTAGAATACTTTGATCTTATTGGGGTAACGGAAAAGATATTTGAGTTTTATAAATCCGAAGACTTATTGAGCAAAATCCCTCTTCCTTTGTACATGCTTCACTCCCACTTTGAAAAGCATAAATTCAAAGAGAAATTTTTTGCTAAAACAAAAGTTTTCTTTGAGAAAATAAAGCACGAAGTAAAAGCTAACTGGAGTCTATACGATGGAAGTAATAATGGATCATTTTTCTTATATGTAATACACGCTGAAAATCATGCTGAATATCAAGATTTGTATCGGAAAGAAAGTTATTTTAGAAAATTAATTGTCAGGTTAGCTGCGTGTTTTATTATGGATAAACAGAAACGAAGGCGTTTCAGAGAAAAGCACTACTTTTCCGTTAAAAGAGATAACATATTAAAAATTAGCAGAAAAAGGTAATGTTAGAGCAGGCTAGTGTCAAAACGTTAAAGTTCCTACTCTAAATAACTCCCTGATAAACATTAAAATTCAAGGGCTTGGCATCATTTAATAATTTTAAAAACTTTAGCAGTTAGACACTAGGATAGGGCCATCAATAAGCGCTTGTGGATAAGTAACCTGCGATTTTTGTAGTAAAACAACTGAAACAGCTATTGTAAATCATAGATTTTTAACTTATCGTGCTGATGAGTGCCAGTGGCTATACCAATTTCGAGCAAAAATCATCTGTAATTTGCTCAAAACACTTCGAGAAAGTGTTTGTTTGGAAATACCATAAGAATTAATTCCGAATTAATGAAATGAAGCGTTCTTACAGGAAAAAAAGAAATTTTTTATGGAGTTTTAATTGAATTCAGCCAAATCCAGCGGTTCAAAAATAACAGTGGTGGGTATGGGTTTTGTTGGGCTGGCCAACGCGATTCTTCTTGCCCAGAATCATGAAGTCGTTGTTCTTGATGTCATACCCCAAAAGGTGGAAATGCTCAACAGGAGGGAATCTCCCACTGTTGATACTGAAATTTTTGACTATCTCGCGAACAGGGAACTTGATCTTCGGGCAACCTTGAGCAAAGAAGATGCTTACCGGAATGCAGACTATGTCATCATTGCGACTCCTGCTGACTATGATCCCCGGGCCAATCATTTTGATACGCATATCGTAGAAAGTGTAATACGGGATGCCATACATTTCTGCCCGGATGCGCTCATCGTTATCAAATCAACCGTACCGGTTGGTTTTACCGCTAGAATGCGTACTGCACTGAATTGTGACAACCTAGTATTTTCTCCAGAATTTCTGCGTGAGGGAAAGGCTCTTTACGACAATCTTCATCCTTCCCGAATTGTTGTGGGAGAGCGTTCAGATCGTGCTGCCACTTTCGCCAATATGATGAAAGCTGGAGCTCTGGATGACGATATTCCCATCATTCTTACCGGTTCAACCGAAGCTGAAGCCATCAAGCTTTTTGCCAACACCTATCTGGCTATGCGAGTAGCCTACTTCAATGAACTCGACACCTATGCCAGCACTTTTGGTATTGACACACGCGAAATCATAGAGGGTGTCGTACTTGATTCCAGGATCGGCAACTATTACAACAATCCATCTTTTGGATACGGTGGCTATTGTCTTCCGAAGGATACAAAGCAGTTGCTTGCCAACTATAGCCAAGTTCCCCAAAACCTGATTCAGGCGATAATTGAATCCAACCGGACCCGCAAGGATTTTATTGCTGATAGTATTGTCCGGCAAACAGATAATTTGTTGCCGTTTGAACCATTCAATCAGAAATCCCGCAGTGTCGTTGGTATTTACCGTCTTGTCATGAAAGCTGGTTCTGACAACTTCCGGTCATCCAGTGTTCAGGGCGTTATGAAGCGTGTCAAGGCAAAAGGCATAGAAGTCATAGTGTATGAACCCGTTCTCAAAGATTCGCATTTTTTTAATTCTCGCGTTATCAACGATCTTGAGGCTTTCAAGCAGGAATCTGACATAATTGTTGCTAATCGTATTACTGCCGAAATACGCGATGTCGAGCACAAGGTCTATAGTCGCGATCTTTTTGGAGATAATTGAACCTGAAAGTAATGAAATGGTGCATATCCTTGCTGTTATCCGGTTCGCCGAGATTTTTTCCCCTGTAATATCAGGTGGCTAAAATCTTGGAAGCCTTAACTTCTAGCTGGAATAAAGTCAAGGGGTGGTCTGATGAAGGGAACCGTCAGTTAGCGTGCTATTTGAGTATCCGGTCAGCCTAGTACCATGTAACGCTTAAATTTGTAAAAAAATATTTTGTGCGGTATCATGTTGTTTTCAACATTAATGCATACATGCATTATCAGTATTTTGGGGGCAACATGGCAACGAAATATTCAATTATGCTTTGCGCTGATGAGCGCGCTTGGTTAGAGGATATAACACGTAAAGGGAAGAACAATGCCACCACGATTTTGAAAGCGAGGGCATTATTATTATGCGACAGTGGTGAATACGGTCCAAAATGGACCGTGCAGAGTATATCAGAGGCATTGGGGCTAAGTGCTGGAACCATTAACAATCTGAAGAAAAGTGTAGTGCTGAATGGTATTGAAGATACTTTGGAAAGAAAACAAAGAGAGACTCCGCCCCGTGAAATACAATATGATGGGGCCTTTGAGGCACACGTGATTGCCTTGGCCTGTTCTGATCCGCCTGAAGGATTTCAAAGGTGGACAGTGCGTTTACTGGCCGAAAAGCTTGTTGAACTGAATGTGGTTTCTGCGGCTTCGCACATGAGCGTGCATCGCGCTCTAAAAAAAACTCAATTCAGCCTCATCGAAAGAAATGCTGGAAAATTCCACCAAAGGGCAGTGCCGCCTTTGTAGCGTGCATGGAAGATATACTGGAAGTCTATCATCGTCCATATGATCCCGATTACCCGGTTGTCTGTATGGATGAGTCGAGCAAGCAGCTGGTAGCAGATGTTGTCACTCCTATTCCCGCCAGCCCGGGGAAGCCGAAGAGGATTGAATACGAGTACATTCGAAAAGGAGTAGCCCAGATTTTTTTGGCAACAGAACCGTTAACAGGAGCCCTAACGGTTCATGTGAAACGAAGGCGGACCAGTCAGGATTGGGCTGAATTCATAAAGCATTTACTTGACAACTGCTATCCTGATGCAAAAAAAATGGTACTGGTGATGGATAATCTTAATACGCATGGCATTGCTTCGCTTTACGCTACATTTGCTCCTGCGGAGGCTTTACGACTCGCCAGTCGCCTGGAAATTCACTATACGCCAAAAAATGGCAGCTGGCTAAATGTCGCAGAAATAGAATTTAGTGCCCTATCAGTGCAATGCCTTGATCGGCGATTTGAGGACAAGAATGCACTGATAACAGAAATAGCCGCTTGGGAAGCTTATCGTAATGCTCGAAGAAGGCCGGTAAATTGGCAGTTTAAAACGGCAGATGCCAGAATAAAACTAAAAGGTCTTTATCCACAAATTTAAATGTTACATGGTACTAGCAATTTATTCGAACGAACTGAAGTATGGCCTGTGGGTCAATGAACCGGAAGCACGTGCTGCCGTTGAAAAAGAACGGCATCGCACCATGACACTGCCCGAACTGCAGAACTATGTTCATGGATATGACAGGCTTATCGACCTGATATCCCGCCCAGAGCGTAAGGCCAGTGCCAAAGAAATTCAAAAAATTGAGGACTTGCGTCAAAGAGCAGCATCCGAATTGAACGCAAGACTTGAAGTTCAGCACAGTAGAGAGCAGCGTAAGCCTAAAGGATTCGATTTCGGCTTATAGTCCGCCTTTTTTCATTCAGCCAATACAAACTTGCCAAGCAAAGGGTTTTGCTGACACTCTCTGGTCAGGCTTTTCCGTTTCGCCTTCGGGCATACCTGGCTATTTCAGTTTAACTGCCATCTATTACTGTCGTACCTGATGACCTATTTGCCTGGCAGACGAATCTGGAGATGCTGGAGATGTGGAAAGGGAATGCTGGTGGCATTGATGATGTTCGCGCAATTCTGAGCCCGCCCACCCGGCAATCATTTCCACTGGTGGAGAATGAAACTGTTTTCTGACAAGCACCTGGTACTTTACCAAAAGACGCGTAAGGCGCAGCCTGCTAATACGGTGCTCCTGGGAGCAATTGCTGAAAAAACCGCATAAAATCTTGCCCTTCTCTAATAACAAGGGGGCGAAAAAAACGGCTCATTCTTTACATTTTCGTTTTTTTTCACAAAGAACTGATTTTGCAGCAAAAACAAGAAATAAGGGGCTTTGCAAAAAGCCTCGGATGAATCTTCATGTCAATCCAGCTTTGCCTGACGCAGCCTGTATATCAGTTGTGGCAGCAATTCGTGCAAATCACCAACAATCCCAAAGTCAGCTACCTTAAAAATGGGTGCATGCTGGTCCCGGTTGATCGCAACGATAGTACGTGCATCCTTAATGCCGGCAACATGCTGTAGTGCACCTGAAATACCAATTGCAAAATAAACATCGGGGGCTACGGTCTTTCCTGTGTGGCCGATCTGCAAATCTCTTCGTGCATAACCTGCGTCAACAGCAGCGCGTGAAGCCGCCATTGCTCCGCCAAGCTCGGCGGACAATTCGCTGATCAGCCTGAAATTATCAGCAGAACCAACTCCTTTGCCGCCAGCAACAATGATTTTTGCCTGCTCCAGATTCTGGCGTTCAATTGAACCTGCCTCACGCGATACATGAACTGACAGGGCTTTGTCAGCAACTGCTACGACCTTTTTAATTGGTGCGAAGCCTTTTGTTTCTGCGGGCAAAAATGAAGTCGCTCTTACTGTCAGAACCCTGACGGGATCTGCAGATTGAACTGTTGCAATCACTCGACCTGTATAAATGGGCCGTTCAAAAGTATCGGCTGAGATAATCCGGGTAACTTCTGATATCTGCCCCACGCCTTTGCGTGCGGCAACACGGGGCAGCGTACCTGCTCCGAAAAACCCGGCTGCTGCGATTATGTGGGTATAGCCAGTTGCAACTGAAAGGATCTGTTCAGCCGCGTTTTCGGCCAGTGAATGCTCCAATGCCAGTGATTCTGCAAGGAATACGCATCGTACCTGGCTGATTTGTGCGGCTTTTTTTGCAACCTGCTCGCACTGGTACCCCATGACGAGGACGTCAACCTCACTTGTACACAGCAGGGCTGCAGTCACAACTGAGCGTGTTGCAACATTGAGTTCCCTGTTATTGTGTTCTGCAATGACCAGAGCTGCCATGGCTGGGTCACCTGTCAGATGATTCCGGCTGCATTCTTCAGCCTGTCAACCAAAGCTGCAACATCCGGCAACATCTGAACATTTTTGCGCTCCTGGGGTTCATTTACTTCCAAAACAGAGAGTGGCAACACAAAATCAACATCCAGATCTTCTTTTGTCATGATTTGAATGGGCTCCCTTTTTGCTCTAAGCTGATTTGGCAGACTGATATAGCGCGGCATATTCAGCTTTGCACCTGCTGTTATAACAGCAGGCAGTCGCAGAGATACAGTCTCTGTCCCCTGCTCAGTCTGTCCTGTTACTTTGACTGACTCACCTTCTACACTGACCTCAGATGCAAAAATACCCTGCGGCCAATCCAGCAATGCCGCCAGCATGGGCCCTGTCTGGGCGTATTCTTCATCAGTTGATCGCTTGCCAAGCAAAATCAGATCGGGTTTTTCAATGTCAGCTATGCCTTTGAGCAACCGGGCAACAAACAAAGGGCTCAAAGGGTCTTCTGTCCTGACGAGAATCGCCCGGTCTGCACCCATTGCCAGAGCACTGCGCAATGCTTCCTGTGCATCCTGCCTACCGCAGGCTACAGCAAACACTTCATTTGCGTGTGCCCTTTCTTTCAGGCGAACGGCTTCTTCAGTTGCAATTTCATCAAAGACGTTCATCGACATCCTGATGTTTTCGGTCTCGATTCCGCTCCTGTCTGCCCTGATACGGATTCTGGCATTGATGTCAACAGACCGTTTGACGCATACCATGATCTTCACCTGTTTTTGCCCCCGTTAATGGCTTAACGACAGGAGATGAGAATTTACTTTCGCTTCAGCGTGATGGCAAATTCCCCGTCGTTTTCTTTTTCATCAAGAAAGTGGTTTCCTGTCTGCTCACAGAAGAAGCGAAAGTCACCAACTGCAGATGGATCTGTTGCCAGAACCCGCAGGATTTGCCCACTTTCCATTTTGGCCAGCGCTCTTTTTGCCCACAGAATCGGGGTCGGACATTTTTCGCCCCTGGCATCTATCTTCTGACTGATTTCTTCCTCGTCCATCCTGGCATCCTATCCAGTATTCTCTGGCTTGTGTCAGAGAGAAATTGCGACAGTCCCCAAAGCTTTGGGCATGGCAGCCAATTACTGACAAAACCCGGGTGCTTTGCAATCAGCCCAGTTTTTCGTTCACCCAGGCGTTAACACTTAGCAGCGCTCCGGGCAAAGCTGATGGTTCTGTCCCGCCTGCCTGAGCCATATCTGCCCGGCCTCCTCCTTTGCCGCCTACCTGTTGAGCAACATGATTGACCAGTTCTCCTGCCTTTATTTTTTCTGTCATATCCTTTGTTACACCAGCAATCAGGCTGACCTTGCCATCGTTTACGCTCGCTAAAACGATGGCTGCGCTCCTGAGTTTGTCTTTGAGTTTATCCATCGTATTGCGAAGGGTAGCTGCATCTGCCGATTCTATTGTTGCTGCGAGTACTTTAACGCCGTTAACATCTGCAGCCTGGCTGATGAGATCATCTCCCTGATTCATCGCCAGCTTTCCTTTGAGTGCTGAAAGTTCTCTTTCGAGTCCCCGCACCTGATCCTGCATCTGGTTAATACGCGTAACCAGATCGTCGGGCCCTGTCCTGAGTGCATATGCAGCTTCGCCCAGTTTGCCTGCCATATTTTGAATCAGTTCGAGGGCATTAAGACCGGTTACCGCTTCCACGCGCCGGATTCCTGCTGCTATTCCGCCTTCGGATACGATCTTGAACAGACCTATGTCGCCTGTTCGCCCGACATGGGTTCCTCCGCATAATTCACAGGAAAAGCCCACATCCACAACACGAACATCATCGGCATACTTCTCACCAAAGAGTGCAACTGCACCGCGCTCAATTGCGTGGTCAAAGGGCAGATTCCCGACAAGAACATCCATGTTGGAAAGTATTTCCCTGTTTACGATTTCTTCGATTTTCCGGATTTCCACCTGCGTCAGAGGTGCAGTATGAGAAAAGTCAAAACGCGTTCTTTGTGCATCAACGAGCGACCCCCGCTGTGTTACGTGTTTACCCAGGACCTGGCGCAAAGCCTTGTGCATCAGGTGCGTTGCTGAATGATTGCGCATGATCTGGGTACGCTGATGCTCATTGACCTGTGCTTTTACCAGGTCCCCTACAGCGAGTTTGCCTGTTGAAAGAAAACCATGAAGGGCTGTTACTTCCGGCTGGATATTCTGGGTATCCTCGACTTCAAAGCGTACATCACTGGCAGTCAGTATCCCGCTATCTCCAGCCTGGCCGCCTGCTTCGGCATAAAAAGGTGTTTCATCAAGAACAACAACTGCTTTTTGTCCGGCTGTCACTTCGCTGACGGGCGCGTCATCAACATAAAGTGCGATAATTGTTGCGTCAAGTTCCAGGACGGCATCACCGACAAATCTAGTATGGGGCCCGTTATATTCCAGCAGGGCTGCGGCCCTGAATTTTCCAGATGCACGTGCAGTAGCCCGCTGGCGCTCCATGGCTTTTTCAAAGCCTTCATGATCGAGTATGACGCCTCTTTCGCGACAGATGTCTGCTGTCAGATCGAGCGGGAAACCGTAGGTATCATAAAGTGTAAAGGCCGTTTCACCATCCAGGACCCTTGCATCAGCAACAAGGGCTGCTTCCAGGATTTTCATGCCGTTTTCGAGTGTATCTGAAAACCGTTCTTCTTCGGTGCGGAGAATACGCTCTACGACTGGGGCCGCTTCGTTCAGTTCGGGATAGGCATCACTCATTTCTTCTGCTAGGTCTTTTACCAGCCGGTGGAAAAACGGCTGTGACATGCCGAGCTTGTGTCCGTGCCGCAGTGCCCTGCGAATAATCCTGCGAAGCACATAGCCGTGTCCTTCATTGCCCGGGATCAGGCCATCAACGATCATGAATGCGCTGGCGCGAATGTGATCAGCGATAACCTTGAGTGAATTGTGGGAAAGATCAGTCGCATCTGTTTCGCGTGCTGCTGCACGAATGAGCTGATTGAACAGATCAATTTCGTAATTGCTGTTAACGTGCTGCATAACGGCTGCCAGGCGTTCAAGCCCCATTCCCGTATCGACGCACAGCATCGGGAGTGGTGTGAGTGTACCGTCTTCCAGGCGGTTATACTGCATAAAGACGAGGTTCCATATCTCGATATACCTGTCGCCATCTTCGTCTTCTGTACCGGGCAGCCCTCCTCTGATATGCGGGCCGTGATCATAAAATATTTCGCTGCAGGGTCCGCAGGGACCAATGTCGGCCATTTGCCAGAAATTGTCCGATGCATATCGGGCACCTCTGTTGTCACCTATGCGAATAACCCGTTCTTCTGGCAGCCCTATTTCGTTGACCCAGATGTCGTATGCCTCATCATCTTCTTCGTACACTGTAATCCACAGTCTTTCCTGCGGAAGTCCGTACACATCGGTCAACAGTTCCCAGGCGTAGCGAATTGCGTCATGCTTGAAGTAGTCACCAAAGCTGAAATTTCCCAGCATCTCAAAAAAAGTGTGATGTCGCGCTGTATAGCCCACATTTTCGAGGTCGTTGTGTTTGCCGCCTGCCCGTACACAGCGCTGAACGGAAACCGCACGATTGTACGCTCGTTTGTCCAGGCCTAAAAAGACGTCCTTGAACTGCACCATGCCGGAATTGGTCAGGAGCATGGTTGGATCATTGCCAGGTACCAGCGGGCTTGAACGAACAATGGCGTGCCCTCTTTCGGCAAAATAGGCAATGAATTTTTCCCTGATTTCTGATGATTTCATTTTAAAAAGAAAGTTTACGCAAAAAAAAATCCTGTTTTGCCCTGTAAAAAGGAATTCGGTCCAACTCCTTTTTACAGGGCTGTTTATGTTAACAGGCCTTATCAGGCTTCCCGGGTAATGCGTCTGACGTGAATTAATCCACGCCTGACGGGCGGGCAGTCTTTTTCAATCTCAGCCAACCCATTTACGCGCGTTTAAAAACATGCGCATCCAGGGTGAATATTCGCCATCCCAGGATGACGGATACCAGGAATTCTGGATGGCACGAAATACCCGCTGGGCATGTGGCATCATAACCGTAAAGCGTCCGTCTTCCGTTGTAAATGCAGTAATTCCCTGCGGGGTACCGAAAGGATTCAAGGGATAATCCTCTGCTGGCTGGCCCAAATGGTCAATATAGCGCATTGCTACAATGACGCGATCGATATTGCCGTGCTGCGCAAAGTTTGCAAAGCCTTCGCGACTGGCAACCGGGACCGGTGCCTGCAGACCGCTCATGCCATCGAAAAACAGCGACGGCGAGTCCAGAACCTCGACCATAACAAAACGTCCCTCAAACTGCCCGGAAACATTCGGGGTAAACTGCGGCCAGTCCCCCGCACCTGGAATGACTGACCTGAGATTGACAAGCATCTGGGCACCGTTTGAAATACCCAGTGCAAAACTGTCTTTGCGTGCAAAGAAATCCGAAAAGCTGTCTTTCAGCCTGTCATTAAAAAGAATCGTCCTGGCCCAGCCCAGTCCAGCTCCCAGGGCATCGCCATAAGTTGCCCCGCCCACAGCAACGATTCCTTTAAAATCAGAAAGCTTTGCACGTGATGCTGTCAGGTCACTCATGTGTACGTCAACTGCAGCAAATCCTGCCTTGTGCATGACATAGGCTGTCTCAACCTGTGAGTTTGACCCCTGTTCACGCAGGATGGCTACTTTGGGTCTTTTGCCTGTTGCGATAAAGGGTGCTGCAATATTTTCCTGGGCGTCAAAGGGTACTTTCAGAAAAATGCCCGGATCGCGCATATTCAGAATATGCCTGTATTCCATATCGGCACAAGCCGGATTGTCACGCATTCGCGTTATCCGGTAGCCTGTCTCACTCCAGATGCGCTTTAGTTCCCTGACTGGCAGGACCAGATTTATTTCCGTATCTGCCATGACTGTCAGATTCAGGTCTTTTGAAACAGTACCAATCTCGTGCGTTGCATCCAGGAGACTGTATTTTTCCAGTGTGGCGCGAACTGCATCGATTTCTTTTCGGCGCACCTGAACAACTGCTCCGAGTTCTTCTGCGAAGAGCACCTGAAAAAGTCCTGCATTCTTCTCCTGCGAAGCCACTATCTCTGTTTGTGCTTTCAGTAGCGAACCCAGTGAAATGCCGAGTCCTGCTCCTGACGCAAAAGCCATTTCACACAGCGTTACAAACAGCCCGCCGTCGGAGCGGTCGTGATAGGCGAGCAGTCTCTTTTGCCCGTTGAGTTCCTGTATGGCGGCAAAGAAGCCCTTCAGGTCGTTCGGGTCATCAACATCGGGTACGACATTACCGATTTGTGAGGTAACCAGAGCAAAAGCAGATGCGCCAAGTCTGTTTTTTCCGCGCCCGAGATCGATGAGGAGCAATACTGTATCTTCTTCATCGGTTTTGAGCTGTGGGGTCAAAGCACCGCGCACGTCGGGCACTGGTGCAAATGCGGACACGATGAGCGAGACCGGGGAGGTCACTGCTTTTTCGTCGCCGCCTTCTGCCCAGGCTGTACGCATGGAGAGTGAGTCCTTGCCAACCGGGATACTGATACCGAGTGCCGGACACAGTTCCA
>Ga0099364_10012602_pt1 | contig 11383 bp, 8 predicted proteins | sample TergutTh196P3_FD_73070 | JGI IMG/M metagenome (GOLD analysis project Ga0099364, IMG submission 73070) | Microcerotermes parvus P3 segment gut microbial communities from Pointe-Noire, Republic of the Congo - Th196 P3 | ecosystem: Host-associated > Arthropoda: Insects > Digestive system > Gut ...
GGTTCGTTGGCCAAAGGTCCCATCGCCGGTTTTCCGATTGTTAATCTTTCGATTTTGGTCAACGACGGCTCGTTTCACACAGTAGACAGCAGCGATTTAGCATTTCGCACTTGCGCACAGACGGCACTTCGGGAAACATTTCCGCGAATGAAGCCGGTGCTGCTGGAACCAATAATGAAGCTGGAAATCGAATGTCCAAGCCAATTTCAGGGGAACGTGGTCGGAGATGTCAATTCGCGCCGGGGACTCATTATGGCAACGGAAACGGTCGGTGCAGCGACGCGAATTGAAGTGGAAATCCCGCTTGCCGAAACCTTCGGTTATTCCACAACACTCCGTAGCATGACGCAAGGACAGGGGACCTTTTCCATGGAGCTTGCCCGGTTCAAAAAAGTCCCGAATGCTATTCAGGAAGAAATCGTTCGAAAAATGAGAAAGGAAAAAGTGTAAGGGTTCCCTGCGTCACCTTCCGGTCGATCACCACCCGACGAATCGACTGCTCCCCAAGATTGTTCGTCGCCGGAAGGTCCAAATTGATAAAAGGTCCAAATTGATAAAACGAAAATACTCTCCCTGCCAATTCCACAACCGCTCCGCAAGATTGATCGCGTCCTTGTCGTCCGGTATAGGGCACTTGACACAAATAAAAAAGAGATGATACAGGTGGGGTTCCCCAGTCATGGATGACTGAACGGTTACTTTGCCGTATTTTGTAACAGAAAAGTTTTTATACTCATAGATCAATTAGGTGTCATTGATGGTGTCCAATGAAAAATCACAATAAGTCACACGACCGCAGACCTTACGGACTTCACTATATTTTACGTATAGCTCTTACGACATTTTTAGGGCTGTTGTTTTTTGCATGGCTTTATGGCGCAAATAATACATATAGTAACGTGCAAAAATCATTTTATCAATTTTATGCCAGAGTTAAACCGGGATATGTCATCGTTGATAACGCGTGGGAGGGATTGTCCAAAAAACGTGAGGTAAATTTCTTTTCGCAAGATGGCCGCTTTCTTGCACTAGCTGGATATTGTTTTGATCTTAAAAAAGGAATTCCGCATGATATTGAAAAAGACGTATTTTCGGAACGCTATCCTCATAACCTCGTTGAGGAAAGGCATTTAAGGAAGATAAAGAGTGTTGGCAGTGGGGCTCCTCAGGCCGACATGTGTTTTCGCCCAATGCCCACTATCTCTTGACTCGCAAAACGAAATTCCCTCTCTTATTTTCAGATTCAGGATTTTTTCGTAAACATTGGTTTAGTGTTATTGACATGGCATCAGGTGAAGAAATCGCAAAAGTAGATAATGCACCTATAGCTCATCCCAAAAAATCTGCAACACAGTACCTGAAATAAATTCCGCGAAGGAGTTTGCTGTTTTGGGACATGGATTCCAATTTTGAATGAGTCAAAGTACGAAGTTCATCTTTGGTTTTGGCTTGATGTGATTTGAGTTCCTGTGTTTTCAAATGATTCCAAACTTTAAACTTTTTCATCTGGATTCCAGTCGGGCGAGTAAGGCGGAAGATAAAAAACATGTAAACGAGATTGATTGTTGATAAATTTTTGTGTTTTCTGAGATGTGTGCGGCGTTGCTCGATCCCTAACGACCACCAAGTGACGCCGACGGTGGTGTTGTAACATCTGTGAGAGAAATTCAATGACTTCATCTGATGCAATCCTTTTATCGTACAAACGAAAAACCAACAACCCTTGTCCACGGATTGCTGACATCGCGGAAACGCTTCCCCGCATTCCCGTAACAGTGGCCGTTGGCGTTTTACCGCCGGAACCCGCGTCTGAATCCGGCGATTTTAGGTCAGATGAAACAGGCTGGACAACTGCACAGGTTGGACAACTACAGTCTACGCAGTGATGTTGGAGTTTCTATGCAAATGGTCCAATCGTGTATCATTGTTTCATAAATGTTTTTTAGGGAAAGTGCGTCTCCGTGTTTGTCAATGATTTCTCTTTCTTGTTGCAATTCACTTTCAGAGAGAAAAAATGTTTCAAAAACATGATCATAAAATACCACTGTTGTGCCAGGTGGTTTTTGTATTTCAATTATTTGACCAATCCAGTTTGCATCATGGGAGGAAGTAAGATTACCAAGAGTTCTAAAACACATTGATTCTTTTTTTTTGTCAATTTTGTAAACAGTAAAAAAGCGGTTTCGTGCTCGTTCAATTGGTGGTGGTGATTTGTCTCTAGGGCCATTGTGAATTGATTTTCGCACAAGCAGCCTTAGTGAGTGGCAATTAGGCGGAATATCTGAGACAATGGTGTTGTTTTTAAGATAGCCGGTTTTTTGAGGTAGATAGATTGTTTTAATGTCGATCTCTTTTAAGTCAATTTCGATCAATTCGTAAGCGATGCCACCAGATTTTCCTTGAAAATCTATGGAATCATCAGGCGAATACGTGGTGTTTGCTTTACATCCGATAACAAACAACGAAAATAATAGTAACAATAAAATTCGCATGGGGGATTTTTCAAAGAACTCGTAAATAAATGGTCTGGACAACGTGGTGAGACACTAGAGCCGCGTTAGTCCCAGAGGACATTGTGTTTTGCACAAATTTACCCATCTTAACATCAAAGTGCGGGCGGAAATTGATTCGTGGAATTGATTTTTGTTCAGGGGTTCTCTTTCGCCGGTTCCGATTCCCGTTTGCGGACAATGAGCCGGACCGGAACCTCGGCGAATGGCAACTCGTCCCTTAACACGCCGAGCAAATACCGTTGGTACTGCGGCGAAATCGCGTCCGGCATGTTACAGAACAGCAAAATCGTCGGTGGTGACGTTTCCGCTTGCGTTGCGTAATAAATTTTAACCCGGCGATGATAATGCAACGGCGGCGGATGGTGTTCGACCGCCGCCTGAATCAATTTGTTGAGCGTTGCCGTGGAAACCCGGCTGTGCGATTGTTTGAAAATCATCGTCGCATGATTGAGCAACTTCCTGATGTTTTTGCCGGTTTGTCCCGTGATAAACGCAACCGGAACATGTCGCATGTTCGGGAACGTTTCCCGGAGATACTCCGCCCAGCGTTCCGTCGGCATTTGATCGACCATCAGGTCCCACTTGTTCACGACAAAAATGCATGGTTTGTATTCCCGTTCGACCAGCGCGGTGAGCTGCTGATCGACTTTCGTAATCTGCTGGGCCGCCTCGAAAAAAACCAGCACCACGTCGGCCAAATGAATGCTCCGTTCGGCGCGGACTGTGCTATAATACTCCAGGTCGGTTTTAACGCCCCGCGACCGCTGAAAACCTGGCGTGTCAATGGCGATAAATGTTTTGCCGTCCATCTCAAAGCGAACATCGATGCTGTCCCGCGTTGTCCCCGGAATCGGACTGGCGATCACCCGTTCCTCCTTTGTCAGCGAGTTGATAAATGTGCTTTTTCCAACGTTGCGATGTCCGACGATGGCGATTTTCATCACCGGCTCAACCGGATTTTCTGGCTTGTCGAACGCTCCATGTTCCAAAAGCGTGGTTTCAATCGCTTCGGTCAATGCAATTCGCCCGTGTTTATGGACCGCACTGACCGGAATAACCCCCCAGCCGAACCGGTGAAATTCCTCTGCTTTCCAGGCGTCTTTTTCATTATCCGCCTTGTTGGCAACCAGCAGGATCGGGCAGGTTAATTTCCGCAACTTTTCGGCAACAATTTCGTCCAACGGCACGATCCCTTCACGGGCATCGACGACCAGCAGCACCAGGTCGGCGGACCGCAGGGCGAGCTGAATTTGGTCTTCAACGTCTTCGGAGAGATCATCGACATCGACAACGCCAATCCCGCCGGTGTCGGTCAATTCGATAAAATGCGATTTTTCCTCCACAAAATCAGTTGCCGCCAATTTTCTCGCTTTCCGGTTCGAGATTTTCCGGCTTGGGTCAATTTCTTCCGAATCATTCGGATTGAGGTCCAGCAGGTACGAAATCCGATCCCGTGTTACACCGGCGGTCGGATCAACGATGGAAACACGTTGTCCGATCAACCAGTTGAAGAGGCTTGACTTGCCGACATTCGGGCGACCAACGATTGCAACTTGGGGAATAGACACGTTTTAGAGGGGGAGAGAGGGCATGAGAACAGGGTATCAGTTTAACCTTCTTTTTTAAAATTGTCGAGTACGCTGGAAAAGCTGTAATTGTAAAATTGCGCAAAGAATGCATCAAACTACAAATGATGTTCATTTTTATCCGTAGGCAATGAGTGAAAATGGGTGTTATTTGTGGTTTGATTGTGGCTCTGGTATTGAAACTATTGGAAAAATGCGCAAGATGCGCAAACACCTCTTAAAATTCCAAAGATACTATTTCTGTCGATTGTGCCAATTTTTCGTAATGTATCGGCGTCTTTATTTCGATAAAAAGAAATAACGTAAAACCGTTTTGTATCATTTTTTCTGGATGTGTAGTCTGGAATAAATAGACAAGATGGGTGAAGTTTATGACTCTGTTTTTCAGGTTTTAGACCGAAGAAAGGCAGAATTGGTTCACTCTTCCTACCAAAATGAGAAATATAGCGTGTCTCGAAAGGAGTATCGTGTTGGAACCTATTAAGAAAAAATCAGGCTTTTACGCATTTGCGCTTGGAGTCTCGGCGGTTTTTGCCTGTGCCGGGGGACTTTTGACGAGTCCCGCTCTCGCGCAACACCCAGAAGGGGGTCCACAATCGGGCTTCCTCCAGAGTCCGGCTCCCGCCTCACTGCAACCCCTGCAGCAACCGGGACAAGATTTGGGCGTTCGAAAGAATCAACTTCTTCTTTCCGCCCGGAAAGCACTCGCCGCTGGCGATGTCGCTTCCACCGAACGGTTTGTCTCCGAATTGGAATCGCTGAATCTTCAGTATTCCGAAAAGGAAGATCAACCACAATACATTACTGCTTTGTTGCAACAGTACAAAGAGATTCGTCAAAAACTTCAAGATGAAGGATCAACGGAAGCCAACCGCCGTGCTTATGCCGATGTGTTGACCCGGCAAGCTCTCGGATTGATGGCGAAAGGGGATTTGGAAACCGCCGAAAAGCTGGCACAAATGGCCGATGCCCAAGGTGTGATGTTCAATCCTGAAGCCGTTGCCAAAGGGTTTGATCCCAAGTCAATCCTCAAACGGATTCAGGACACCAAAGTCGCCCAGGCAACCCGATCGCTCGGAACAGGCCAGTCGGCCCCGGAAACACAGGTTTCGCTTGCTGTCCAGAAACAGTTGGAGCAGGCCGCCGAAATCCTTCAAAAAGGGCGAGCCTCCCTTGCCGCTGGTCAAATTGATCATGCGGAAAATTTCTACAGGCAGACAGTTGCCATGCGTATCCCGGAAAGCGTTTATCCGCAAGGAGGCGATTCCCCGATGCGTTTGCAAGGCGATATTGCCCGGGCACGGCTTGGTGTGCAACAGGTCACTCAGGCAGGCGGTGCCGCTCACAATGACAATGGCATAACGGTTCCCGCCCATTACGACAGTAATGTTGACGACACCCGGATTCGTCAGGTGAGCAACAATTCCTTCGATTTTCCGATGGAAGGGGTTGCCGCACCGCTGGGGCTTCAGTACGCCGACAATGGATTTCTCGACGAAGCGGGCCGCCAGGGTTTGAACCTTGTCGATCAGGTGAACGCCGAGATGACCCGTGATATTTCCGCCGCTTATCGTGTGCGGGGAAATCAACCGCAGGAAGCCTTAAATATTCTGTTCAACGCCCGTGCCCGCATCGAAAACTCCGATCTGGACCCGATGCACAGGCAACAGAGTCTCAAGCAGATTGATTTTGCGATTGACGCGACGAAAAAATTTATGGAGTCGAATCGTCCGCAAATGGAACTGCAGAAAGCGAATGCGATGGTTCTTGAAGAACTTCAGCAACGCCGGGATGACAAGGAATTCGTCGAAGCCAAACTCAAGGAACTGCTCCAACAAATCGACCAGTGCCTCAATGAAGGGCGGACTGAAGATGCGGCGTACCTTGCCGGTAAAGCGAAAGAGCTTGCGCCGGATAACGTCGCAGCCAATCTGGTGTTTAACACAACCCGAATGTATGACGAAGACTATCGATACGGCATGATTCGGGAAGCGAAAGCCAGAGGGTTTGCCAACGTCATGTTAAGTGTGGATCAAGCGGGAATTCCGTTTAATGATAGTCATGGCATACAGTATGACGTACCGTATTGGCAAAACCGTGTGAGCCCCCGAAAATCCATGAGCGAAACGATGGGATCAAGCCGTCCCGAAGCGGAACTGGAAATTCTCCGCAAGATGGGGATGCCGGTTCGCCTGGATTTTGAGGACATGGTGCCGCTCGGCGAAGTGATTACACACCTGCAATCGTTGACCGGAATTATGATGATCGCCGATCATCGGGCACTGCTGGAAGCGGACATCACGCTGGATGATTTGGTTCGGGTTCAACTTCCGACGGAAATCAGCCTCAAGAGTGCTTTGAACATCGTTCTCGGATATGCCGGATTGACCTATGTGGTTAGGAACGAAGTCCTTACGATCACAACGCCGCAACGCGCCAAAGGTCAAATGCATTCCCGGGCTCACTACATCGGCGACTTGCTTCAATCGAACCAAAACATGTTGGGAAGCGATCAGTTTTCACTGGAAGCGGCGCATCGTCGGGGCGTGGAAACCGCCTTGGGACGCGGCCGTAACAGTAACGGGTTCGGTAATGCAGCCTCACCGTTCTCCAATCTTGGCGTCAACAATGGGATGATTGACCCGGCGGTCATGGCACAAATCAATCCGGGGTCGTTTGCTCCTAACAGCCCATATAATCCGTACAATCCTCAAGACCCGACCGGTGCTTTGGGGGGAGGCGGCGGACAAGACTGGAGTACGATCATCAATCTGATCACAACCGTTACCGGCGATGAAGACGCTTGGGAAGACGCCACGACGGAGCCGATGCCGTATTACCCGAACCTCTGTTTGGTCATTAAACAGACGGAAGATGTTCACGAGGAAATTGTCGATTTGCTCAAGCAGTTGCGAAAGCTCAACGACTTGCAAGTGACCGTCGAGGTTCGTTTTATTACGCTCAGCGACAGCTTCTTTGAGAGAATCGGAATTGATATGGACATGAATTTCCGTAACAAGGGAGCGGCGTCGAAAACATCATGGACGACCGATATGACCATTGGCGAAGCCCCGAATGCTTACAACTATACGGATACCGCCGTTCACGGAAGAAACACCGTCATCGGTATGTCGGAAGTGGGAACGTTCAGTGCGAACCTGGATGTTCCGATGCGGCAGGACAGTTTTTCCAAAGCGATTCCGCATTTCGGCAACTTTACCCCCGATGCAGGAGCCACGCTGGGATTTGCGGTCCTCAGTGACATTGAAGCGTACTTCTTCATGAACGCGGCTCAGGGGGATGCAAGAAGCAACGTCCTCCAGGCACCGAAGATTACAATCTTCAATGGTCAGTACGGTAACATCTACGATGGTTCGGAAACGCCGTTTGTAACCAGTGTCAACCCGGTCGTCGCCGATTTCTCGGCAGCGTACCAGCCGGTGATCACGGTTCTCACCGAAGGCACGAACCTGACGGTTCAGGCCATCGTAACCCATGACCGGCAGTATGTCAAAATGGTCCTGAATCCGGTGTTCAGCCAAATCACCAATAAATCGAATACATTCCGGTTCAGCGGTGAGGATAGCTACGAAGACACGGATACGGAAAGTACAAAGGGGGATTCCACGAACCCGGCGGCGTCCGACGAAAAGGATACGGCCAGCACAAGGACGACAAGACGTTCCGGTGTTACGATTCAACAACCGGTCATGGCGAGAGTCTCCGTGAGCACGACGGTCAGCGTACCGGACGGGGGAACGATTCTTCTCGGCGGTGTCAAGCGGTTGAGCGAGGGACGAACCGAAAACGGTGTTCCGATTCTCAATAAGATACCCTTCATCAACCGGTTGTTCATGAACACCGCGATTGGCCGGGATACACAAAGCATTATGCTTATGGTAACGCCGCGAATCCTGATTCAGGAGGAAGAGGAGGATTACATGCTCGGAAGTATGCAACCGACCTACTAAGAGCATGATTCCAAAAGAGACACGCAAAGCGAGAGCCGCCTCAAAAGGGCGGCTCTTTTTATGAATCCGTCAGGCTATTCCATCCGTACCTGAACGATTTCCCAGGGGGCAAGGGGAACCTCGCGAAGTTCTTCCAATCGGTCTTCCTGAGGAGTCGAACGGTAAATTTTTTGATACGGCGGCGGTAGCCGGAAGGCTGTCGAAAGCGGATACGGCGTCGGGTTGAACAACCGGACAAACAAGGCACCGCTGCCGTCGCGGGCTGGTTTGACACTGGAAACAACAATGTTTTCGTCATTCTCCAACTGAAGCCATTTCGCGGGCGAATTTGCCGTTGTCATTCCGTCGATCCGGACCAACGGCTGGTGAACCTGCCGGGCAAATCGCTGAGCAATGCTGTTATTGAACGACGCGGCGTAGGGCCAAATCCAATATTCGGAATATGATTGTTGATCGTCCACAGCCGTACAGTACAACGTATCGTCAAGCCGTATCACCCGATTGGAATCGACGGTGATCCAGTTAACGCCTGTCTTTTCACCGGCGTAAACAGCGTAACGGTACGGCAAAAACTCATGAAGCAGGGCTTGAGCATTGGGGGAGTCAAAGAACCATTTTCCGTCTGGAATATTGAACGAGAAGCTGAACCGCGGTCTTTTGAGTTTCGGTATCATCGTGTTGTCAAAAACGTTTTCGATGCGGATTCTTTCTGAGTCGGTGAATATCGTGATTTGCCGTTTGAGCCCGGCGGTTTCGATGAACATCGAAGCAACGAGTGGGCCGGATGCCACAACCGTCAATGTAACAGGATGCCCGCTATGAATACGAGAGGCGTTCAACCCCTGTTCGCCGTTTTCCGTATCAACAAACTCATGATCGGTGTTCGCAAGTTGGAGCGATTTGACCGCACCGGTCCGTTTGTCGATCACGAGCCGGAAGAGATCGTTACCCATTTCGCCGGTTTCGGCGTCGATGTCAAGCGAACTTGGAACCACCGGAATCTCCGCCGCCGCGTCGAGACTCAGCGACATCATACCGAGGGCGGAAACGGGACCGGGCTTTTCACCGAACGAAAAGTCGGCGTACAATGAACAGGTTTCGCCTGTCGGATCGGGAACCGCCTGAATCGGGAGTACGTTGCCGATATTGTTTTTGTACATCGCCAGGCTTTTATCCGTTTTCGGTATTTTGCCGATAAAACAGATTCCCCAGCGGTCACGGCTCGTCGTATTGACGAGCAGCATGTCGTTTGCCCTGCCTTTTTTCAACAACGGCGAATCTTCGACGACCTTGTTAAGGAGCGTGTCGGCGTCCTTTTCCGTCGTGTCGGCCTTGCTCCACGCCGCCTCGAAATCGGGCGACAGTTTTTTCGCCGGATTCAGCATCGCCCAAAGACCCTCGGCTTGGATCATCTTTTCGCAACCCCGCCGATTGCCGGGCATTCCTTGCGAAGTGTTCACCGCCGCGCCGACTTCCCAGACCGGTGTGTCACCGTAGCGAGTTTCAAAATTTTCAGCCGCGCAAACACCGGCAACGAGGACGGACAAAAAGAACGAAACAAATAAAACACGTGTCATGGAATCTTTCGACGGTAAAAACGGTAAACGGTTGTTATTGCGGCACATCTGGGGAAATCTCAATAGATTCCTGCACGATGGTGCTTCCCATTTTACATCGCCGCTCGAAAATAAGAAAGCGGTCTAAAAATGCCGTTGGGGCAACCAATGGTGAATCGGTACTCTCTCCTCTACCCAAAAGGAAGGAACCTGTTAGACTTTTTATCGCACAAAGCGCGAATCTCCCCTCTCTTCTCTTGTCTAATGAATTGCCAGTTGCGGACATTTTTTGATAAACAAGTGGACAAGGTTTTGAAACGATTACCGCAAAAGGTTCACGAATTGCTGGAAGTGGTACCGCTTTACGTCGAGGATTACCCTTCCCGGCAACTGAGGCAGGAAATGAAACTGAAGTACCGTGATGAACTTTGTGGCTGTTTTGTCGGGCGGACTATCGAAAGCCAATTCGATGACGGCACCGGTTCGCCAGGGTTCATCGCCCTCTTTCGGGAAGCGGTTTACCAGCAAGTGCTTGACGACGAAGGTTACGTTGATGTCAAACGGCTTCGCGAGGAGATCAAAGTCACCATCCTCCACGAACTTGCCCATTATCACGGAATCGAAGAAGAAGAAATCCAACAATTAGGTTACGGCTAAAATTTTTTTTCATTTCTCATTTCTCATGCTTCATTTAGGAACACGCGGCAGCGCACTTGCTCGCTGGCAGGCGAATTGGGTGGTCGCCCGGCTTCGGGAAAACGGTGTTGAGGTTGAAATCGTCGAAATTCTGACAGCCGGCGACGAATCGACGACGGAACCGGTTCGCGAACTGGGGGCTGTCGGCGTGTTCACGAAAGAAATCCAAATCGCACTGCTTGAAAACCGGATTGACATTGCCGTTCATAGCCTAAAGGACTTACCGACGGAACCGGTGCCCGGCTTGGAATTGGCTGCCGTCCCGGTTCGCGGTCCCTACCGCGACGCCGTTGTTTGCGCCGTGTTCCCGTCGCTGGACGATCTCCCCAACGGAGCAACCATTGGAACCGGCAGCTTGCGGCGGCGTACACAACTTTTACACAAATACCGGGACCGGTTCCGAATTCTGGAGATTCGCGGCAATGTCGATACACGGCTCCGCAAAGTGATGCAAGGAGAATACGACGCGATCGTTCTGGCCGAAGCGGGATTGGTGCGGCTTGGTTTGGAACGGCATATTAGCAACCTTCTGGAACCACCTGATTTTTTACCGGCGGTCGGACAGGGTGCGCTCGGGGTTGAAATTCGCGTGAGCGACACTCTGGCACGGTCGGCTACCGTCTTTTTGAACGATCTGGACACCTTTGCCGCCGTTTCTGCGGAACGGGCATTTTTAAAGCGGATGCAAGGGGGTTGCTCCGCTCCGATTGCCGCTTACGGGCAGGTGATTGACGGAATGCTCCACTTGCACGGGCGAATTTTATCTCTGGACGGACAGGAAATGAACGAATTTCAGCAATCTGCCCCGCCGAACCAATCGCAGGAACTTGGCGAATCCGTCGCTGACCAACTTTTCCACTTTACACCTCTAACGCGACCGCACGTAAACCGATGAACTTACCGAGGTTCCGGCGATTTCTTCTTCCCGAAGTACGGTGTCCCGGTAAAACTCGCCAGGATAATGTGTCGTTGTGCTCGGAAATGTCGGCGAAAGCTGTTGACCGGGCGCGAACTGCCGCTGATATTCCGGGCTGCACAGGTCCACCGGAAGATAATCTTTA
>Ga0099364_10012603_pt1 | contig 11383 bp, 18 predicted proteins | sample TergutTh196P3_FD_73070 | JGI IMG/M metagenome (GOLD analysis project Ga0099364, IMG submission 73070) | Microcerotermes parvus P3 segment gut microbial communities from Pointe-Noire, Republic of the Congo - Th196 P3 | ecosystem: Host-associated > Arthropoda: Insects > Digestive system > Gut ...
CGGGAAGCGAAAGGAGCCCGAGTACGAGACTCTGTCCAAGCTTTCTTCGACTTTAGGCATTAGCATAGAAGCCCTGATGTCTGAGCAGCCGGCGACGAATTCTTAATCCATGACATGAAAGGGGGCATAGTAGATGAAAGAAGCATTGGTCTCTCCGCTGTTATCACGGAAACAGGCAGCCGTCTTTATGGGCATATCGGTTGATACCCTAGATGAGGAGCGCGCGACCGGTCGCCTTGCATACATACAGCGCAAGCCTGGGTGCAAAGTGTGGATTACCGAGGAGGCAATCGCCGAGTATCTGGCAAGAGCATCCCGCCGGGCAAAGCCGGAGAGAGCATTCCGGTCAACCTGCCAAATCTCAAAGCGATAGACGATGTTATGAATATCGGCGACTCGGATAGGAGGAGGTGAAAATCATGCCAATGTATCAAAAATGTCCGGACTGCGATGCGCATAATGATCCGGGCGAGAGCTGCGAATGCAAACGCCAAAAGGCTATCTTGTTGACGTTTTCCGACGGCAACGAAATTATTGCGCGCATAAATGGAAGTGAGGCGGACGTTATCCGGTACTACCAAGAAAACAACTTTTTGACCGATACGTCCGGAGATATGCGAGAGCCCGATCCAGTCGTTGCAACAATAAAATTTATAGCAACCGGGCGAATCGTGCTGCTCGAGGCGAAACCCGCTCTTTGCGTCTAAGCTCTCACCCTGTCATTATCCCATGAAAGGAGGTTAAAAACCATGAGTAAAGACTGCGAGAACAGGTACAAAGTAAGCAGAACCACGGCGGGTATGACGCAGGAGCAAGCGGCCGATCTGCTGGGTGTCGCGTCCCGCACGCTTTCGGACTATGAGAACGGCCACGCGAAGGTCCCAGACGACATCGTGGCAAAAATGACCGAAATCTACCATTGCCCGATGCTGGCGTGGTGGCACATCAAGAATACCAGCGTCCTCGGCCGATTCCTGCCTGACATAACCGAGCCGCAGACCCAGGGTGACATGGCGTTCCAGTTGATCCTTGCACAAGACGACCTCACCCATGCCGTATCTACCATAAAGCAGCTTGTCGCCGGCGGCGGGATCAGCACCGACAATCAGGAGACATTTCTACAGTCCATACAGACGATCCTCAGCGTGAAGGCGAAGCTCCTGTCCACGAGCATCTACGGCAGAAAAATCATAATAAAAGGAGCCACCCCCGTTGCACCGGGAAGCGGCCCCATTGAAAAATAACCTATTTGCAGTTTATCACGGCTGCAGCATCTTGTCAACCATCAAAAGGAGTGACCACATGAACTATATGGATCAGGCGCGTTTCGATGCGCTGGAAAAAGCATACCTTGATCCGCCCGAGCCGGATGACCATGTCGATTATGACGATCACTGGGGCGAGCAGGCGGATATACAATACGATCAAATGAGGGAGGAAAAATTATGTCACTTAGTATTACACAACAAAATCACGCCCTGTCTATGATGGGCGTCGAGGCCCAAAGGGAACTCGGGGAAATTCAGGCAAAAATATTCCTGGCGCGTCAGTTCCCCCGCGACGTAACAGTCTGCATTGACAATATCATTACAGCCTGCAAAGACCCGAAACTCGCCGAGGCTGCTCAGTACAGTTTTGAGCGCGGAGGCAGCGAAGTCAAAGGCGCGTCCATTCGCTTGCTGGAGGTCATAGGACAGCATTGGGGCAATCTGCTCACCGGCGTGAAGGAAATCAGCCGCTCCGACACCGGGGCGACCGCCAAGTCCTTCGCCTGGGATCTGGAAACCAACGTGGCCGACGAGAAAATCTTTGACACCACATTCATTCGCAATACCAAGCGCGGCAGCTACCAGGTCACCGACGAGCGCGACCGCTACGAAATGGTGGCCAACAACGGCGCCAGGCGCAAACGCGCATGTATGCAGGCCGTGATCCCGGCATATGTCATCGACGCGGCCGTCGCTCAATGTGATTCTACCCTAAAGGCGAGCATCACAAAGGACAAGCCAATCGAACAGGTGCGCGAGGATAGCCTGCGCGCGTTTCAAGACATGGTCGACTGGGTAACCGCGGACATGCTTGCCGAATACGTCAACAAGGATTTTGACAAAATCGGTAACCAGGACCTCGTCAAGCTGAAGAAACTCTATACCGCTATCCGTGATGGGTTTGCCAAACCGGAGGACATCTTCAAGCGAGAAACCGATCCTCCGTCTGACGAGGACGATGCCGCCGCAGCGCTGACCGGGGTGGTGACAGGGAAATGAACCTGACCTCCGAAAACTATTACTCCCGCGAAGCGGATCTCGCATATATGTCATGCAGCCAATACCATGGCTTTTTAGAATGCGAGGCCCGTCAGATGGCGAAACTCTCCGGCCGGTGGATAGACGAGCCGTCCGAGGCTTTCCTCGTCGGTAACTATTTTCATACCGCCCTTGAGAGCGAGGAGGCCCACGCCGCATTTTGCGAGGGTAATTTCGACGTCATCTTCAAAACCAAAACCGTCAAGGACAAGGTGACCGGGCTTTCAGCAAAGCAAGTCACCGGGAAATACGCGCCATATGAAAGAGCAGACAAAATGATTGCGGTCGCCCGTGGCGACGACCTCATTCGCAGCTTCCTCGAAATGGAAGGCGAACCTGAAAAAATTATGCACGGCCTGATCTTCGGCATCCCCTGGCGCATTAGGGTGGACAAGTATGTCTCCGGCGACGGCGCCATGATCATCGACTGGAAAACTACCGCCAACATATGGGACACCAAGTACAACCCGGAGCGCGGAGAGCGCGAGACGTTCATTGAGGCTTACGGATACCTCATGAGGGCGGCGGTTTACAGCGAGGTCGAAAAGCAATACTCCGATCGGGAGGAGGACCCCCATTTTATTATCGTGGCCATTTCAAAACAGGATTATCCCGACAAGGAAGTGCTGCGTCTCAACCACAGGCAACGGTATGGTTATGAGCTTGAGCAGATCAAAGATAAACTTCCCCGGATCCTCGCGGTGAAGGAGGGGGCCATGCTCCCTACCAGGTGCGGATACTGCGATTACTGCAGGGCCACAAAAAAACTCTACGCAATAAAGCCATATTACAAGCTCATACCTGAATGGCGCGAAAGGCGGGAGGAAGAACATGAGCCGGGAGAGATGCTGGTTGACGCACCGCAGGAGGCCGTCGTGGGGTAGTTGCCCTTTATGCGGCGCTCCGATCAAGTGGGTGCGCGACATCAACTGGACGCCATGCGACGACGAGCCCGTTCTGTATGCCATGGGCGGCGATCTGAAACTGATCAAGCACAGGGAATTTGTTGAGGATTGCCGCCTATACCGTCCCGGCGACATATTGCAAGGGCTGGCGCTTATTCCGCATTATTACACATGCCCGGTCCTAAAAAAAGAGCGGCGGGAATGGGCGATATTAAACAGGTCGAGGAGGTGATGCAGTTTGTACTCAAAGATAGACTCCCGATTTTGGTCCGATGAAAAAATACTCGGCCTGTCATCGGATGCCCGGTATTTTATGCTTTACCTTTTGACGACTAGCCACAGGAATGTGCTCGGCTGCTATCAGCTTCCGATGGCTTACGCTCAAGAAGATTTAGCAATACCGATCAAAAGATTCGACGCGGCATGGAAGGAGTTAGTCGACAGCGGGATGGTTCAGTACGACAAGACCACCCGCGTCGTACTTGTCAAAAACTTTTTGAAATATAACCCGATCGAAAACCCGAAGCAAGCCATCGGCGCAAAGACAAAGCTCCAGGGTATGCCTAAAACCGCACTACTGGCCGAGGTTTTGCATTTTCTTGAATCTAATAACGGCAAGGAATATCTTAAACCCTTGACGGAAGCCTTGCGTCTTTTCATCACGCCGGCAGATGCAAATCATCATACAGATAACGAAACGGTACAAGAACCCTATGGGAAACCCTTTCCGAAACCCTTTGCCGAACCCTATGGGATACCAGTAAACAGTATGCAGTATACAGATAACAGTAATATATTTGTTGGTGATGATGCGCGCGCGCAGGCGCACGTGAGGGAGACATTCCGTGAATTTTTGGAGAACCGGGACCTCGTCCCCGAGCTTTATTTCGGATTTACCGATCAGACCAGGACGCAGGTCGAAGAGCTTACCCGGCAGATATATTCTCAATTTTCCCTAAAACCGCCAACTCAAAGCGACGTCGCCTGCGTGTTCGATCACGTCATGCACAGCATACGGCCCGAAATTTCGCCCGACGACCCGGATGATTATTCCGGGTGGAGGATTGAGTTCCCGAAGGATAAAATCGACCTGCTGATGTACGCCTTTGAGGCGGCCGCGGCAACTGGAAGTCCGGGGAACTGGAATTATATCCGGGGCGTCACGCAAAGACTCAACCAGCGAGGGATCACAACCCTCGAGCAGGCTGAAATATACGACTGTGACCGAACCGAAAGGAGTTTCAAAAAATGAGCCGATTAAAAATCTTGTCCGGTATTATTACCATTGCCGTCATCTTTGCACTGGTAATAATACCGGACAAGAACCACCCAAAGAGCCCGAGTTGCCCGTGGAAACCGTGCCAGCCTTCGCAGGCGTACCGGATCCTCCGGTCGTATCCATTGCCGTCTCCGCCCCTCCGGTTGCACAGGAGGAGGCAACCCCGGCCCTTCCGCCATTCAGCGATGCCGACGTCGAAATGATGGCAAGGACGGTATGGGGCGAGGCTCGAGGATGCACCCCTGACGAGTGGCGGCTTGTAATCTGGACGGCTTTGCAAAGGGTGGATGATAGTCGGTGGGGCGACACCATCGAGGACGTACTTACTGCCCGATATCAATTTATCGGGTACCGCGCCGGAAACCCCATAGACCCCGACATATACGCCGTATGCGTCGAGGAGATGCTCAAGTGGTGGAGCGGAGAGGATCCGCCAACCCATGAGGCATACGCACCGTCAGCCCCTTACTTCTTTTTTGATGGCGACGGCCGCAATAATTGGTTTCGCGAAGTGTGGAGACCATAATCAAAAATTATACTGGAGGTATTGAAAAATGACCGATTTAGCGATCAGTAAAATAAAAAAAGAGCTTTCCGCCCTGAAAGGCGACAGGTATGTGGAAGTCGTCAAGCAGCCGACCGCGGAGGCGCTCATGGAGTTCTGCAGACAGGACGCGGAATTTGCACAGGCCGTCGTCCAGCAGGACAAAACGCTCGGCGATTGCCTGAAGGCTGCCATGACCGGCTGCGGGAATGCAATCTCCGATATTGCGGTATATCGCAAAGCCGTACAGTTTTATTTTCCCGGCGCTGACGTCCGAATGAAGATGACCGTCGACCTGTTGGCGTCGGTCCGGGATGGCGCCGACGAGGCCGAGGCTCCCAAGGATGCCAGCATTACGCTCGACTTGACGGATTTCCTGTGAGGTGCGCGCCATGAAGGAAAAGGATCAGGCCAAGAATCTGGCCGGCACGGCGCCGCCCTTGTCCGACGGGGAGCTCTCGGAGATCAATTCAGGATATACCGCTTACATATTCCGGCGAAGCAAGACACGCGAGATATGGACAAGCTGCTGCGGACGCCATGAAATTATCCCAAAACAGGAATACAGCGACGCCTTTCACGCGGTCCTTGCATCGGAGCACCAAGCCGAGGAGAGCAACTTCAACAACGCATATTACCGCACATCGGAACCCGTCGCCGAATATAAAACCCGCGTTTCAACTCCCTGCCCACTGTGTGGCGCCGATGCCTATGTGAAGGAACTCGGGCGAACCGGAAAACGCGACAACCTGGCATCATACCGGCGCTTTGTGGTGTTTCGCTGGCACAGGGGCGTCCTGTGGGCTCGGGCATACGATACCACGAAAAAGTACGGTCCACCCGGATCGCTGACCTTACGGCCGGAGTGGAATTTATACAAGGTTTATCGTTTCAAACCCGGCGAGGCGGTATGCGCCAGCCGTTATTATTTCGACGGGGATTTCGCCTATTACAACCGAATGGTTGAGCGCCCGAAAAAACTGCCCCTCCGTTTTTATGAGCCGTTTTCCCACAACAGCGCCGAAGGCAGCGGATACACAGTCGTCGGCCTAGATGAAATCGAAAAAAGCCCGTTCAAATATTGCCAGCTTGACAAATTTCTTGAGAGAAGCAACTCGGCCATGCGGTACCTTGCCGTGTGCTGTATCTTCCCCCGGCAGGTTGAAATGCTCATGAAGGCGGGAATGATCGACCCTGTGAGCGACCTGGTACACGGCCGGAAATGGAATGCCGCAGCGTTTGACTGGTCCGAAGCCAACCCGTTGGACTCCTTTGATCTTGATAAAAACGAGATGAAGGAATACCTCTCAAGCGGGAAAAACCTCGAAGCGCTGACCTATTACAAACAATTCCGGCGCCAGAAAATTAAATGCAGTATTCCCGAGGTGCAGGAGGTCATGAAGGTCGCGCCATACCTGAAGGTGCAGTCCACGGTCATGCGGATGAAAAAATGCCGTGTCGAACCGTCCAGGTGGATCGAATATATCAAGCGTGAAACAGAAAGCGCGAACCGTGGCAAAAAGAAAAATCTCATGTCCGTCGGCTCGGTCGCACAGTTTTGGATTGATTATGTCGACGCCGCGGAGGTTCTCGGGTACGATCTCAAAAATCCGATCATGAGCACGCCGAAGGGGATCATCAAAAAACATAATCAAGCGGTAAAAGCCGTGGCGCCTATATTGGCCGCGCGCCGCAAGACCGAGCTCAGCGCAAAAGAAAAAAAGATGCTTGAGAACAACACCGCCAGGTATGAGTATACGGACGGAAAGTACATCCTCCGGGCGGCGATCAGCGCCGACGAGATTGTCGACGAGGGAAAGGTCCTCAAGCATTGCGTCGGAGGGTATGCTGACCGGCATGTGAACGGGAAGCTGACGATTGTATTCTTGCGGACCGCTGCCGATCCTTTCGCCCCCCTTGTAACCATCGAAATGATGGGGAGCCGCATGGTGCAGATCCACGGATACAAAAACGACGTCAATGCAAAAATTAAACCCCGTGATAAGTACGCCGAGATCCTCGACCCATGGCTCGACTGGATTCAGGCGGGCAGTAAGCGCGATAAAGACGGAAACCCCGTGATGCGTCGCAAGAAAAAGGAGCGGAAGGAAGTCCTTGCCGCCGCAGTATGAAAGGAGAAACAACATGCCAAAAAAGGGAATCACCCCGAAAACCGGGGCCGATGTCTTGATCGACAGGCGCGACCTGGGCGTTATCACCGCAGAAATCCATTTTTACAAAAGGCAGGCCGGCGAGGCCATACTCGAGATCGGGAATCGTCTCATCGAAGCGAAGGAGCAGCTCCAGCATGGCGAATGGATGGACTGGCTCGAGAACAGCATCGACTTCTCAGACGCCACGGCGCACAGGTTTATGCGCCTTGCCCGCGAATACTCAAACCCGTCACTGGTGACGGATTTGGGGACGTCGAAGGCTCTCGTCCTCTTAGCGCTGCCGCCGGCGGAGCGTGACTCATTCGTGGAGGAAACCCACGTTGTCAACGGCGAAGAAAAAAATGTCACCGATATGAGCAAGCGGGAGCTGGACAAGGCCGTCCGGGAGCGCGCGGAAGCTCTTGAAGCCCAGGCAGTGGCCGAAGCTGCAGCGGCCGATTCCAAAAGGATCGCCGAGGAAAGTGATGCAGCCATGAAGGCGGCAGACGAACGCGCCGAAGCCGCGCAGTCCGAGGCTGATCGCTTGCAAAAGGAGCTTGAGCAACTTCGCGGCGCGGAGCCTGCTCTCCCTGAAGAACAGGGACAGCAGACGCTTGAGGCAATCCGCGAGGAAGCCGCCAAAGAAGCGAAAAAAGAAGCTGAGGCCAGCCTGAAGAAAAAAATCAAATCCGCCACCGATGCCAAAAAAGAAGCCGAGCAGGAGCGCGACTTTATCCGCCAGAAAGCCGAGCAGGAACAGGCCGCGGCTGCCGAAAAAATCACCCAGCTTGAGAAAAGGCTGGCGGCCGCCTCCTCTGAAACCGTGACTATATTCAAAACGCATTTCGAGGATGCCCAGGTTCGCATCAACAGCATGATCGGCTGCATCATGAAGATGAAAGACGAGCCCGACACCTTCGACAAGCTCACCGCCGCGCTGCGCGCCCTGTGCGAAAAAACTATCCAGGGGCTGCCGACTGCGGAGGAAATGGAAAAGATATAGAAGCGAAAGGTGTTGGATATGCCTAACATCTTGAAATATCCGGGAAGCAAGTGGATGATGGCGGAATGGATCGTCGCTCACTTCCCGGATGGATACGAAAACATGACATATCTTGAGCCGTTTTTTGGATCGGGTGCTGTATTTTTTACAAAAAACCGTTCCCAAATAGAAACGATTAACGATCTGGACGACAATGTGGTAAATCTTTTTCGAGTAGCCAGAGAACAACCGGAGGAGCTTGCCGCATCCGTATTTTTAACACCGTGGTCACGCGCCGAGTATGCTTTGTCATATGAGTCGGTCGAGGTCATGGGCGTTGAGAAAGCAAGGCGCTTTCTCGTCCGCATGTGGCAAGGAATCGGCGCCAAGAGCTCAGACAGAACGGGATGGCGAAAAAATGTAAAAGGCGTCAATGGGAATGTCCCTCGCTTTCACATATCCCTCCCGGACAATATCTTGAGCGTGGCTGAACGCCTCAAGCACGACAACGGTAATAAAATCGTCCAGATCGAGAACAGGGACGCCTTTGACCTGATCCAGCGACACAACAGCCCGGATACGCTGATCTATGCAGATCCGCCGTATATGCTGGAAACGCGATCCGGGCGAATTTATAAACATGAGTTTTCAACAGAGGATCATCGAACCTTGTTGTCCCTCCTGCTTGACCATTCCGGCCCGGTTGTCTTATCCGGATACCATAACGACCTGTATGACGCCATGTTGTTTGAATGGAAACGCTACGAAAAACCCGTGCAAACCGAGGCGGCAAACGTAAAAACCGAAGTGATATGGTGTAATTTCGAGGGCGAAAAGCAAATTCTCATAAAAGGCTGGGGTGGCATCGTGAAAAATGAACATCGCGAGGAGAAATCAGATGCTTAAATCAAAAGCTGTACGGCGCTGCAGGCTTTTCAAATGCCGGGGATCAAAAACTGGCGACACATGCTGCGCTGATTGTGGCCGTCGCGGCGCCTGCAAAAACATTTGTCAAAATAATCCGGAGATATGCGGCCAGGTTAAACCGCAAGATGAAAAAAGAAAGGAGGCGTCTGCGTGAGTTTAGGAACATGCCGCGGCTGCGGCGCCATGATCAAATGGATCAAAACCCCGGCGGGGAAAAATATGCCCTGCGATTCCATGCAAATACCTTTCTGGCAGCATGAAAATGGCCCGGACAAGATTGTCACCATAGAGGGAAAGGTGGTCAGCTGCTACCTTGAGGGCGACCCTGACGATATGACAGGGTATGGCTACAAATCGCATTTTTCCACTTGCCCGAAGGCTGACAGGTTCAAGCGTGCCGGGAAGGTGAAGGGAACGAGAGGGTGACGAAAAATGGAATTGATCGAAAGGATGGCGATACAAGCCTTCAAAAACGAAATCATAAGACAAGGCGGAAACCCTGATTTGCGGGAAATACAAAAGGTCGATTGTTCGGTATATCCTGTACAGGTTTACGCTCGGTATCTCGAACCCTTACATCATATAGAAATGGAAATAGTAATTCACCATGACGAGGTGGTGCAACCATGAAAGCGAAAAGGATATATGCAACAATGGCGGTCATCGGTTTCCTGCTTATTCTCGGCACAGCCGGCGCCAGCGATCTCGACAATATATCCCTCCCGCAGGCTATGGTCCAGGCAGTCATAGGGCTCGTGCTTTTCGCCACCGGAGTGATCAGAGGACGCGCCTATGAAAAATAAACATGCACAGGACTGGAGGGACATACCCGGATATGGGGGCGCCTATCAGATCAGCTTTGACGGAGGCATCCGAACATGGCGCTGGCGCGGTGAACGTCATTCCAGATACCCGAGGCCCATGGTGCAATACCTGCGCGGCGGGGGGAAATGGAGTAGACGCCGATATGTGAAGCTCACCGACAATAATGGCAAATCCCGCGAGGTTGTGGTGTTACATATCGTGGTTGATGTTTGGCTTGGAGGATGCCCGCCGGGGATGGTTCCCTACCACAAGAATGGAGACCTGTCCGATCATTGCGCGAACAATATCGGGTTTGCCACACGGGAGGATCTCGGCCGGATGACCGGGGCGCGGTCGAGACGCATCCCGGTCGTAAAACTCAACAGGTCCGGGCAAATTGTTGAAACCTATACCTCCGCACGAGAAGCCGGTCGCCGAAACCACATGAGCTATCAGACAGTCATCAACCGATGCCATGGGAAGGTGAAAAACCCCTACGCCCTGGATGGGCATACATACGAATATGACAGATAGCTGAGGTGTGAACAATGAGGATAATCCGCGTATTCCCACGGCGGACGAGCTATACCCCGGACGATGATATGGTTTTTATAGGACACCCGCCCGGGCTTACAATACCCCCGCATGACGAAGTGCATATCTCATGTGTTTTCACTTGGGACAAGCCGATCTGTGAGAGCCTCAAGTATCAATGGGAAGCATGGACAGACAAGCCCGTCCGCCTCGGAGGCCCGGCATATGGCAGCCCTTCAACGGATTTCTCACCCGGATTATATCTAAAAAGCAACATTATTTTTACCTCGCGCGGCTGCGACAACCGATGCTCATGGTGTTTAGTTCCCGAACGTGAAGGGCGCATCCTCGAGCTCCCCATCTACGAGGGAAATGTCATACAGGACAACAATTTTCTGCAAACCAGTCTCGAGCACAAAAACAAGGTTTTCGCCATGCTGAAGAATCAAAAAGGGATTTGTTTCAAGGGAGGCCTGCAAAACAACCTCATAGACGCCCATTTTGTTTATAACATCCAAGCCCTGCGCATCAAGGAGTTATGGCTTGCCTGCGACACCGATGGAGCTCTCCGCGGCCTTCAGGAAGCCGCCGCGACTCTCACAAAGGCCGGTTTCACCCGTGAACATATCAAATGCTATGCCCTGATCGGCGACGATATGGAGGCAAACGAAAGCAGACTGCAAGCTATTTATGCGGCGGGCGCCATGCCCTTCGCGCAGCTATACCAGCCGGGTCATGATGCAAAGCTCGAATACGATCCGGCATGGAAAAAGTTTCATCGTATGTGGAGCAGGCCGGCAGCCACCAGGGCGCATGTTGAGCGCGGGACGAGCATGTGGGACTACAACACATGAAAGGGATGCACATATGAAAATATTATTTTTCCTCCCCCCCGCGGCGCAAGAAAAAAAAACACCCAAACCCACTCTCTTCCTTCTTTTTTTCTTCT
>Ga0099364_10012604_pt1 | contig 11382 bp, 9 predicted proteins | sample TergutTh196P3_FD_73070 | JGI IMG/M metagenome (GOLD analysis project Ga0099364, IMG submission 73070) | Microcerotermes parvus P3 segment gut microbial communities from Pointe-Noire, Republic of the Congo - Th196 P3 | ecosystem: Host-associated > Arthropoda: Insects > Digestive system > Gut ...
CGTAGTAAGCGGACAGGCACCAGTTTATGAGATAGACGTTTGCCGCTTCTACCATCGCCGGTAAGTTTCTCTTTTCAATTTCATTTAACGGCTCAAGCCCGCCCAGCTCTTTTAATTTTTTCTGATAGCTTTCCAGGAAGATGCGGCATTTGTCTAAACGCAAATCCCCGTCGCCCGAACCGTCGGGAATATCTTCCCATGCGCAGCACGAATAAACAAGCGAGAAACACACGTCAAATAACCGCAAGTCGATTTTTGACCAGTCAAAGTCAAACACACCCACAACTTTGCCATCCCGGAATTTCACATTGCCGGGGTGATAGTCGCAGTGGACGGGATTGGACGGCATTTTTGCCGCATCCGCGTCAGAAATACGCACACGCCTAACAGACGTGAGGATGTCATTCAAATTTTGCCGATAGAAGCTATGGAACTTATTGTTGATGTCGGTCTCGCTAAATTCGGTAAACCGCTGGGGCAAAATCTTGAGGAACTCAAGAATCTTCGGCTCCACCCGTTCCCGGCCTTTCGGGTCATACCGCCGCGAAGCGTTATGCAGCGTCGCCAAAACGGCGGCGAAACTGGCAAATTCCTCATCGGTGAGGTACGGGTCAATCCACGTGTATTTGTCTTCTCCTTCCAGAAAATCATAGACGGCGAAATACCGGTAGACCTTCTCACCATTAAAGGATTCCGCCAGCTTTACAAAGGTCTTGCCTTCTCTGCTCCTAATTAGGCCGGCAGCGATGTCCAGTCCGTTGGCGATGGAATAATCAATCAACGAGTGTTCCAACTCCATCTCATGCTCTTGAATCCCTTTTTTGTACTTGCGGACAAAATATTCATACTTCTTGCCGTCTTTTTCTGTGTAAATCCCGAAGCTGGTGTTTACATAGCCGCCGAAAATTTGGAAAACGTCTGTAACTTCCCCTAAATCATAAAATTTAAGCGCGTCCACAATTTGATTCCTGGCCAGCGCCAAATCCATGGTGGCCTTGATTTCCGAGGCCATATTCATCAATTTTTCGTTTTGGGCAGAAAACTCGAACATCTGGTCTGTCGTTAATTCCGTTAATTTAAGCATCCGACTCGTATCCATAACGTAACCCCTCCCGCGTTTGACGCTAAAATATCTCGCCCTCCGTTTGCTACTATATTGAGAGCGGAGTAATAATAATTGACTGCTTGGTTTCACTGCAAAACCGCAAAAACCTCAAGCGTTTAGCATAATATTATGTAGCAAAAATCATGCCATATTACGGGCATGGCCCCCCTGCCCCGCCTTTCCCCGTTACAGTTCACACTTAGTCGGGTGATGGGCGCATCGCTCAGAACTCACGGCTTCGGCCGGCAATCGATTTTTCTCAAAAAGCAAGTCAACAATGACTCCCGTTGAGTCGGAAGAAACTCACCGCACCGCCTCCCCCCTTTATTTGTCGCGCTTCACAGCGGGAATGAAACGGCAGGCATGAATTTTGCATGGTTCAGTATGTTATCGGTTCGGCTTCCGGGCGCGGAACACGATAAAATTGAAGAAATGGAGAGGTGAAACGTGGACAACCAAATCGTACTGGATGCTTCCATCACGCTGGAACACATTGGGGAAATATTTAATATTTTGAGCAGGGTTCCCGCATTTTCCGAAAAAAACGCACAGGTAAGCCAAATTGAAATCTTACCCGGCGGCATCACGAATTACAACTACAAAGTTACTGCGGACGGCGTGACCTATGCGGTGCGGGTCGCCGGCCCCGGGACAAACGAGTACCTTGACCGGCCGGGCGAAAAGTTCAACGCCCAGATTATGAGCGATATCGGGATCAACGCACCCATCATCTACTATGATGAAGTCTACGGGCATCAGGTGTGCAAGTACATCGACAACTGTATCACGCTGCACATCCCCGACTTCAAAGGGAGCCTGGAATATTTGTCTCAGGCCGCCAAGGTGTTCAGAAAATATCACACTTGCGGCAGGAAGTTCAAGGCGGACTTTGTTCCGCTGAAAGAAACGTACCTTTATTTGGGCATACTCAAGGAAAAAAATGCCCAACTGTACGAAGGCAACGAGAAAATGCTGGAAAAGATGGAAGAAATCAAAGCCGCCTTTGACCGGTATCCGCAGGAACTGGCGCCTTGCCACAATGACCCCTTGTGCGAAAACTGGCTGGACGACAAAGAAAACCTCTGGCTGATTGACTGGGAGTACGCCGGCAACAACCAACCCATGTTTGATCTGGGCGCGTTGGCGATTGAAGCGGAGTTGAACCCCGAAAAAGAAAGGTTCCTGCTCAAGGAGTACTATGGCCGGGACATCACCGACAAGGAATACGGCCTCTTGATTATGAACCGGTTCCTCTGCGATGCCCTTTGGACCTATTGGGCGATCCTGCAAATTGCCACCGGCAAATCGCACGAGGGGTATTGGCCCTACGGGGAGAACCGGCTCCACCGCGCCATGGCGCTGGCTCATAACGGTGCGCTGGATAAGGCCCTGGCCGAATTTAAGTAAGCGTTGCCAACAAAACGTTATTTTCGTGAAGTATTGGCACCATCCGCGTACCCGCCCGCATGAAGCGGACGGGCGGGCGGCATGGATTCAAATTATTGCTTCGACAGCTAACTATTGAATCTGAATTTAGTTGGTGGAGCAATAGGAGCAAAGGAGATGAAAGCGATGGCGAATTTTGAAGCATTGGTCCAGAGTGTAATGGACGGAAACGAAGCTCAAGTAAAAGAGCAAACAAAAGCGCTGGTGGACGGAGGCGCAGACCCGCTGGAAATTATCAATCAAGGCTTGATTGCCGGCATGAACATCGTCGGCGCCCGTTTCAAAGCGGCTGAAATGTTCATCCCCGAAGTGCTGATGTCCGCCAAGTCCATGGCGGCCGGGATTGAAATTGTGAAGCACTTGATCGCGGACAAAGACATGCCCAACAAGGGCGTCATTGTTCTGGGCACCGTGAAAGACGATCTGCATGACATCGGGAAAAATCTGGTGGGCATGATGCTGGAAAGCGGCGGCTTTAAGGTTATCAATCTGGGCATCAACATCGCGCCGGAAAATTTTGTGGCCGCCGTAAAGGAACATAAGCCGCAAATCGTCGCCATGTCCGCGCTGCTGACCACCACCATGCCGCACATGAAAGACACCATCGAACTGATTCGGGAAGAGGGCATCCCGGTAAAATGCATCATCGGCGGGGCGCCCATTACCCAGGATTTCGCCGACAAAATCAATGCTGACGGGTATTCCCCGGACGCGGCTTCCGCCGTGGAGCTTTGTACCAGCCTACTGGCTTGATATGGAGGTGATGGAATGACAGTGAGAGGAACACACGCCGGTTCGCTCAGGATGGACGGGATTGGACTGAACATGTTCACCCATGACGAACTGGACGACATTCATTTGGCCACCCTGGATGTGCTGTGGAACATCGGGTGTAAAGTGGAGAGTGAAGAAGCGATTGAATTTTTTGACGGGGCGGGTTGCGTCATCGACCGGGACACGTCCAATGTGAGGATTCCGGCACATCTGGTAGAGGACGCGCTACGATCGATCCCCAAGACGTTCCGCGCCTGCGGCCGGAACCCGGAAAATGACTGGCTGAACGAAAAAAACCGCACCGGTTTCGTCAACTTCGGGGAAGCGGTTCAACTGATTGACCCGTACACGTATGAACTGAGGAAGCCCTTGAAAAAGGACGTGGACGACGTCACCAGATTTTGCGAAGCCATGGATCAGATCATCGTCTTTGAGCGGGCGCTGGGGCCATCCGAAGTAGACCCTGATGTGTCTCAAGTACACATCGCCGAATCCTTTTACAACAACTGTACCAAACATGCATACATCGGCATGAACCGGCCGGAAAATATGCGGGCCGCAGCCAAGATGGGGTATGTGGTCTCCGGCGGCGAGGACAATTTTCGCGCCCGGCCCTTGTTTTCACAAAGCACCGACCCGGTCAGCCCGCTGGTGCACTCCAAAGGCGCGACGGACACGCTGATTCAAGCCATCCGCTTGGGCGTGCCGGCGAAGATCAATTCCATGGGCCTGTGCGGCGGCACCACCTGTGTAAACTTGGCCAGTTCCCTGGTCACCCATAACGCGGAAATGCTCAGCATGTTTGTGCTGGGGCAGTTGGTCAAAAAAGGCTGCAACCTGGTGTACGGCACGTCCACGACGATGATGGATTTAAGGACCACCACCGCCTGCGTCGGCAGCCCGGAACTGGCGTTGTTCAGCGCGGCCTGCGCCAAAATGGCCCAGTTCTACAACATACCGGTCTGGGTCGCCGGTGGGTAGACGGACAGCAAGGTACCCGACGCCCAGTCGGCTTTCGAGTTTTGCATGACCGCTTTGTTACCAGCGTTGGCAGGCGCCAACATGATTTACGGTCTTGGCTTACTGGAAGGCGGATTGACCTGGGATTACGCGATGCTGACCATGCAGAATGAAATGGTCAAGCAGTTGCTCCAGTGCGTCAGAGGGATTCCGGTGAACGATGAGGAAATGGCGATGGAAGTCATCAAGCAGGTAGGGCCCGGCGGTGAATTCATCAGCCATGCGCATACATACCAGAATTTCCGAAAATTGTCCGCACCGACGCTGATCGACCGGCACAACCGGGAGGGTTGGGTTGCCAATGGCAGCAAGGACATCGTGCAGAAATCCTATGAAAAGTCCAGAGAGATTCTGGAAACGTTCAAACCGGAACCGCTGCCCGAAAACATCCAAAAGCAGTTGAAAGAGATTGTGCAAGAAGCCGAAGCGGAAACCGCCGAAATCAAGGCGAAAGAAAAGGAAGCTTCCCGAAAAGCCGCAAAGGGGTGATCCCCCGCAGCCGCGATTCGCAGTCTAAAAATCCAGTCAAGAACATAAAACAGAGGAACCGGCAGGCGCCGGTTCCTCTGTTTTATGCGTTCGCGCAGTACTTCCTAATCAACCGGTTAGCCGTGCTTTGGCTGGTCTTTAGGGCCTTGGCCACCTCATAGGAGCTACCCAGTTCCTGATAAGCCTTTTCAATCAGTTTCTTCTCCACTTCATGCAGGGCTTCCGCCAGAGACAAGGATTGGGGGAACATGATCAGTGCATTGGTTTCGTCGTGAAAATGCTTCGGCAGATGGGAAGATTCGATGAGCGTTTCCGGCGCGACCACGACCAGCCGTTCGATCGTGTTTTCCAGTTCCCGCACATTACCCGGCCAGGAATAATCCGCCAGAATGTTCATGCAGGCTTGGGAAATTTGGCGCGAAACCTTGTGCTTGCCGTTGAACTTGTCCAAAAAATGATGCACCAGCGGAATGATTTCTTCCGGTCTTTCCCGCAGGGGCGGAATTTCAACTTCAAAGATATTGAGCCGGTAATACAGGTCCTCCCGGTATTCGCCTTTCTCGACCATTTCTTTCAGGTTTCGGTTCGTGGCGGCAATGATGCGGCAATTGGCCCGTTGCACTTCCTGGCCGCCCACCTTGAAGTACTGGTTGTCCTGAAGCACCTGGAGCAGTTTGGCCTGCATCTTCATGGGCAGTTCGCCGATTTCGTCCAAAAAGAGCGTGCCTTCGCTGGCCAGTTCCATTAAACCCATTTTGCCCTTTTCGCTGGCCCCGGTGAACGCGCCTTTGGAGTAGCCGAACAGCTCGGATTCCATCAATTCTCCGGGGATGGACGCGCAGTTGATCGGGATGAAAGGGCCGCTTTTCCGGGGGCTGTTCTTGTGAATGTATTTGGCGACAATCCCCTTTCCAGTGCCGGATTCCCCCTGCAAAAGGACGGTGGATTCGACTGCGGCGATTCTGCGCACCAGTTCCAGAAGGTTGACCATTTTCTCGCTTCGGCAGATGAAATCCGGGTGATGCAGTTCCTTTTTTCGCAACACTTCCACTTCTTTTTTATATTTCTTCAGCAACTGCATGCTCTTATTCAGTTCGTGTCGGATGCCCTGTGTCTCCGTGATGTCACGGGAATTTTCCACGACCAGTTCCAAGCGGCCGTCCTCGGCCCAGATTGGGGTGGCGGTCGTCAGCAAGGTTTTGCCGGTACGCGTGGTCTGTTCCAGGGTAAAGTTTCTTTTTCGTTTGATGGCAATCGGGCTGACCCGAGGCTCCCAAAGTCTGCTGTCTGTTATCTCCTGAGAACTCTTGCCGATGATTTCTTCCGCCTTTACACCGCAGTGGCGCTCCACCGCGTTGTTGACATAAAGAACGATGCCTTCGGCATTGGTCACATAGATTTCGTCGTAGGAATGATCCAGCACTTTTTTCAATGTATTATAATCAAGTTCTTTAATCACTTTCTTCACCGGCGGTCATCGTCGCTCCGTCCGGGGAAGCAATGTCTGCCTGACTCACGTTTCTGGCTTATCGGCGACGGCTTTTTCGCCGCGCCGCATCACAGTGACCCGCTCGCGGGGCATCTCACCCCGTTCCGTGATTCGCGCTCGATTGGTTGTTCCCGTTCATTGTACAATTGATCGCGCCGACCGTCAAGAGGGTTTTTCGAGATTTGAGTATTTCTTGACTCGCCGGGAGTCATAATTGACTTAGCGCTTTGAAAGAATTAACGATAAACCCTTGACAGGTCTGGGTTTGAAAACAGCCTTCTATGGCATGGTTTTTGCTACACTGTAGGTGTAGCAGTGATGCGCGGATTGAGAAATATCTGCGGCGATGTTATAGCAATACTTATGAATGTGGATGTGGAAGGAGGGTTTTTATGTTGATTTACACTTGCGAAAGGGGGGATGCCTTGTGACAATCGCACAGCAGAAAAAAAATGAACTCATGCGAAACTTCTTCTGGAAAGGCATTGTCACCGCCATCATGTCCGGGATATGCTATGCGCTGTTCACGGCGTTCGTAACGCTGGGGATGTCGTATGGCGTATGGGAAGACTGGTACGGCGACAATGGGGCCGGCTTGTCGATGTTCACCATCATGTATTTGCTCGGTGCACTTGGCGCAGCCATGAACGACAGCATCAGCGCCCTGTGGTCGGCGGGAATCGCGCAGGCCAAGGGCAAAGCGAGAGATTTTCTCAGAAGCGTAAACTCAAGGCCCGGGCGCACGATGGTGTTCGCCGCCCTTTGTGGCGGGCCTATCGCCAGCACGGCGTACATCGCGGGGCTTCAGCTTGCGGGGACCATCATTGTACCGATTACCGCTCTTTGCCCTGCCATCGGCGCCATCATCAGCCGCGTGGTGTATAAGCAGCCGCTGACGCCGCGCATGATGTGCGGGATTGCGGTTTGCGTACTCGCCAGCTTCATGATCGGCACCACCGGCATCGGCGACGATGTACCCGAAGGACTTGTCTTGGGACTCTGCATCGCGTTCATCGCGGCGCTGGGCTGGGGCATCGAAGGCTGCGTCGCGGGGTACGGCACGTCCATGATCGACTACGAGATTGGGATTATGATTCGCCAGACGACTTCGGGCCTTTCCAACCTCATCATCCTGTTGCCGCTTTTCGCGATCATCGCGGGGGACTTCGGACTCTCCGGCAACCTGTTGGGCCAGGCACTCAGCAGCGGCGCATCCATGCCGTTCTTCATCGTCAGCGGTTTCTTCGCGCTGTTCGCATTCAGCCTTTGGTACAAAGGCAACAGCATGTGCGGAACGGCGTTGGGCATGGCGTGCAACGGCATGTACTCGTTCTGGACACCGCTGATTTGCTGGATTATCCTCGGCTTGATCGCAGGCTTTGAAGGCTTTGATTTGCCGCCCATCGCTTGGGCCGCGGCTGTACTGATGTCCATCGGGATCTTCTTGATTGCTGTGAATCCCCTGGAAGTCTTTAAGAAAAAGGAGGTTGAATGAGCATGAAAAAGAAGCCTCTTAATTTCGCGATTCTAAAATATTTCACAACCGTTGAAGAAGCTTGCGCGGAAGACGTCATCGAGGCGCTGAAAGGCGAGTACGGGGACTTCAAAGCGCTGAAAAAAAACGCGGTCATTGAAGCGTTGATGACCGGCGAAAAAAACGGGCTGCTGCGGCAATCCCGTTATGAAATGGGCGACGACGACCATGTGCGGCTTTATTATCAAGCCCACGAGGAAGGCGCGGCCACAATCAACAATTATATCCCGGATTGATCGTTCGGCTTCGGGCAGGGACGGCGCTTCGGCGCGCGCCCCTGCCTGTGGCTGTTTGACGACCCGGCAGAGGAAAGAGGGGGATTGACGCATGGAATATGCCCAATATTTTACGGGACGGGAATTGCAGAGGATTCATGACGCTTCGGTAGAATTGCTGGAGAACACCGGTCTTTTGGTACACAATGAAAACGCCCGGCGCATCTACAAAAAACACGGTTGCCTGGTGGACGAGCAGACCGGCGTGGTGAAATTCCCCGCAAAAGTGGTGGAATCGTGCCGCCAATCGTTTGTGCCCACCTATACGTTTACCGCTCGGGACCCGCAGTACGACAAGGTTTTGCCCGATCACGGCCCGGTGGTGGTGACGGCCAGTTCCGCCCCCAACGTCATCGACCCGAAAACCGGGGAAGAACGGCGGGGCACCTCTGCCGATATCGCCAATATTGCCCATCTGATCAATGAACTGCCGGCCTTTGATGTCTTTTCCATTTCCGTTCTGGCCGACGACGCGCCGAAAGACCAAATCAGCCTTTCCCGCTTTTATCCGGCCTTGAAGAACTGTAAAAAACCGGTGCGCAGCAATACGCCCACCATCCCGGATTTGGAGCAGGTTCTGGAATTGGGCTATACCATCGCCGGCAGCGAAGCGGCGTATCGGGAGCGCCCGTTCATCAATCACCATTATTGCCCGGTGGTCTCCCCGCTGACCATGGATGTGGAATCCACCGAAGCGGTGATTTACTTGACGGAAAAGGGCCTGCCGGTCTACGGCACCATCGTGCCGAACGCGGGACTGACCTCCCCCATGAGTTTGTTGGGCACGCTTGTTGTAGGAAACGTGGAGTTTTTGGCTTTGGCTTGTCTAATCCAAATGATCCGGCCCGGTGCGCCCATGATTTACGCCGTCTTGAGCACGGTTGCCGATCTGCGTTCCGGGGCTTACGCTTCCGGCGCCATTGAAACCGGGCTGCTGCAGATGGGCCACACCATGATGGCCAGATTCTATAACGTACCGTCCGGCGGTTACATCGGCTTGACTAACGCCCAGACCACGGACGCCCAGTCCGGTTATGAGACGGGGATGAACACCACCGCCGCGCTGCTGGCCGGTGCGGACCTCTTTAATATGGGCGGGTTGCTGGGCGGCCTGATGGCCTTTGACTTTGCCAAGGCCGTCATGGACAATGAAATCGCCATGATGCTGAAACAAGTCAAAAAAGGCATCCGATTCAGCGAAGAAGGGCTTTGCCTCGACTTGATCCGGGAAATCGGGCCGGGCGGCAACTATCTGGATGCGGCGCATACCCGGGCGCATATGCGGGAAGTGGCGTTCTATCCGAAAGTGGCGGATCGGGACATGCGGGCCAACTGGCAGATTTCCGGGCAGCGGGACGCCAGGGACCGGGCGGTCGCGGAAGCCGGTCGCATCCTCTCCAAGGAAAACCCCGCCAGATTTTCAGACGAGCTGGACGCCAAAGTGCGCGCCCATTTTCCGCATTTGGTGGCCGGAGACGCGATTTGGGAATAGAAATAGAAAGAGAAAAAACAAGCCTGGTCTTGTTCGATTATGACGGCGTGATCGCCGACTCTTTGGACATCCATGTGCGGAGTTTTCTGGCGGCGTTCCGGGACAATGGCTGTACGAAAGTGAACACGGCCCGGGATATCATCGACCTATACGAAGACAATGTATACCGATCGATGGCCGCGCTGGGTCTGTCGGAGGAAGAAATCAACCGGATTTTGAGGAGCTATAAGGGTTATCAGGCGCCGTTTTTAGACCAAATCCAGCCGTTTCCCCAAATCAAGGCGCTTTTTTCTGATTTGGCGTCCGCCGGTCATCGGGCCTGCGTCGTGACGTCCAACACGGCGGAAGTGGTGTCCGCCGCGTTGCGCAGATGGGAAATTTCCGGCGTGGACGAGGTGCTGGGGCTGGAAACGGCCAAGAGCAAAATCAAAAAAATCCACATGGCGATGCACCGGCATCCGAACCGCAAGACTTATTATGTCGGCGATACCAAGGGCGACATATACGAAGGGCGGCAGGCCGGGGCCGTCACAGTCGGTGCGGCTTGGGGCTGGCATGGACCGGACAGGCTGATGGAAAGCCGGCCGGATTATCTGATTCACGCACCCGGGGAACTGATTAAGCTGATGATAGGAGGGCAATTCAATTGAATTTAAGAAGCACAATCAACAATAAAACGTTTACGTTTCAGTCCGTTTGCGATGTGCTCGCAAAAGCGAACATGGAGAAATCGGGCGATATGCTTGTGGGCATCGGTGCGCGGAGCGCGACAGAACGGGTCGCGGCGAAGCTGTGCCTGGCGAACTTTCAATTGAAAGACATCTACGAAAACCCTGTCGTCGCGTATGAAAAAGATGAAGTGACACGGGCGATTTACGATGGAATCAACACGACAATTTACAACAAAATCCGCGGCTGGACTGTGGCGGAATTGCGGGAGTACATTCTGGACAGCAAAAATGCGCAGCGGGACTTGCTGCACGTCAGCAGGGGCCTCACCAGCGAAATGATTGCGGCCGCGGCAAAGATCATGTCCAGCATGGATTTGGTTTTCGCTTCCCAAAAGATTAAAGTGCAGGCGCACTGCAACACGACGATCGGCCTGCCGGGGACGCTGTCTTTCAGAAACCAGCCCAATCATCCCACCGATGATGTGGAAGGGATTGCCGCATCCATCAAGGAAGGGCTGTCTTACGGCAGCGGCGACGCGGTTTTGGGCGTAAACCCGGTGGAAGACAATGTGGAGAACTACACGCGGGTCATGGCCACCCTCAACGATTTGAAAAGCAAATATGAAATCCCGACCCAGACCTGCGTGCTGGCCCATGTGACGACGCAGACGCAAGCGATGGAAAAAGGCGTTCCCGTTGATTTGATTTTCCAGAGCATCGCCGGGACCCAATCCGCGCTGGAAGCTTTCGGCATTTCCGTGAAAATGCTCGACGAAGCGCTGGCGATGGGATTGAGCATTGGCAGTTCCACCGGACCAAATGTGATGTACTTTGAGACGGGGCAAGGTTCGGAAGTTTCCCTGAACACCCACCACGGCGTGGATGAAATGACGCTGGAAGCGCGGTGCTACGGGCTGGCCCGCCGATACAAACCGTTTATGCTGAACAATGTTTCGGGATTTATCGGCCCCGAGACCATCTATTCCGGCAAGGAAGTGATCCGGGCGGATTTGGAAGACCTCTTCATGGGCAAGCTGCACGGGATTCCGATGCGCATCGCGCCATGCTACACGAATCATATGAAAGC
>Ga0099364_10012605_pt1 | contig 11381 bp, 10 predicted proteins | sample TergutTh196P3_FD_73070 | JGI IMG/M metagenome (GOLD analysis project Ga0099364, IMG submission 73070) | Microcerotermes parvus P3 segment gut microbial communities from Pointe-Noire, Republic of the Congo - Th196 P3 | ecosystem: Host-associated > Arthropoda: Insects > Digestive system > Gut ...
CTTTGACGCCGTCACGAACCTCAACAGCCTCGCGGAGCATACGTTCGATGCCGTCCGCGTCGAAGTTTACATTTGTGACTGTAGTAAACAGCGCCTTAACGGTAAAATGATCGGCTTCAGGCGTTTTAGCGCCGAGCAAACGCGCGCGCGCGGCGTATTGACCGATTCCCTTGACAACGTGAATCAGCAGATCCTGCAATAGTGCGGTAGTTTCGTCTTTTCCGCAGATTCCATATTTTTCGCAACCGCTTCCGCCTGCCGCCTGTTCACACTGATAACAAAACATGCTCATAATAACCTCCCTGTAATACTTCCATTTAATTGATCTTTTACGGTAATCGAATGTATTCTACTTTTTGTTTTGCAAAACGGAATTGACACAGGTCAAGAAATTTCATTATTTTGAGATATTTATTTATGGGTGTTTCCTGGACGCTTGACAATTTTAAGTTTTTCGACGGCATTTCAAAATCCGGCAAAACAGCGTTGGCAGGCAGATGTGTTCCCGTTGAGCGTCCGAAACATACGGTACTATTCCGTGAAGGTGAGTTCGGCGACGCCATGTTTTTCCTGGCTCGCGGGCGCATCGCCCTACACAAAATTTCACATGATGGTGTTGAAACGGTTATCGAGGTTCTGAAGTCCGGAGACGCTTTCGCGGAAGTCATTTTGTTTGAGCAACGCTTCTACCCGGTAACGGCGGTGGCGTTGACCGACATCCTTATCTTTATCCTGCAGCGACGCGACCTCCTGGCTTTGCTTAACGAGGAAACTTTCCGCAACGACTTCATCGCCATGCTGCTTGGAAAGCAGCGATACCTTGTAAATCGCATACATCAGTTGACAAGCCGCGACGTTGAGCAGAGGTTGAAGGCGTTTCTGCTGGAACAGTACGGTAAGGGAGAACGTATTTACGCGGAGATCAACAAAAAGCAGATCGCGGCAGCCATAGGCGCCACGCCGGAAACGCTGTCACGCCTTCTACAGGACCTCGGCAGGCGCAAACTACTGACATGGAAGCAGGGTGTAATTGAAATCTCACCGGTTTTTTGGGAATCGCCCCACTGCGCATAGCCCGGATATTTATACCGTTTCGTACCGAGGGTGCGAAAGCGGGCGCAGAGATATGCCTGATTGCGCACCCTCGGTAGAAACGGTATGAAATATCCGGGTTATATTGCTGTATTGGATTTCATTAAAAAATTGTATCATTAACCCGGATATTCATAGGGCTTCTACTGCGGCGCAGCAATCAGGCATGTTTACTGTGTTGCGCTTGTGATGCATCCTGGACATATTGTCCTATATGCCTTCGACGCCATCACGGCGCGCGCCTTGTATCCGCGCCCGCTTGCGACGCCTCGCTGCGAAACCCTATGAAATATCCGGATTAACCGGAATTATGCGTCTTATGGACGCCTGTTTTAACATGTCCGCAATCAGAGGAGGCAGGATGAACGTAATAGCTGTCAACGGAAGTCCCAGAAAGAAATGGAACACGGCAGTCATGCTGGAAAACGTACTTTCCGGCGCGGCGTCAAAGGGCGCAAAAACGGAACTTATTCACCTTTACGATTACGATTACAAGGGCTGTCACAGTTGTTTCGCCTGTAAGCTCAAAGACGGAAAAAGTTACGGTCGCTGCGACGTCCGGGATGGGATTACGCCGGTACTGGAAAAGATTCATGATGAAGCGGACGCTCTCGTTTTAGGCACGCCGTTCTATTTCGGCACCATGACCGGCATGATGCGATCATTCACGGAACGTCTCTTCTTCCAATATCTGGTCTATTCATTTCCTCCCGAATCGCTTTTTCCCAGAAAAATTAAGACGGCGTTTATTTACACAATGAACGTCGGTGAAGATCATTTCAACGAGGTGAATTACCCTGTTCATATCGGAAGCAACGAATGGGTGCTTGGCAGGCTCTTCGGCAATCCGGCGGAATCGCTTACGGCAAAGGCGACAAAACAGTTCGACGATTATTCAAAGTATGTATTCAGCATGGGAGATCCCGTTGAGCGGGTGAAAAACGCCGAAAAGACTTTTCCGGAAGACTGCAAAAAAGCGTATGAACTCGGCGTACGCCTGATGGATTAACACGAATATTTTATAATTAAGGCGCCTCCGAAAATCCCTGGGACTTTCGGAGGCGCCTTATAGGTAAAAAAAGATGAAACGCACTTTTTCGATTTTGTTATTACTGCTGCTGTTGTGCGCTTTTCCGGCGTTAGCGCAAAACACTTCCGTTTGGAATGCCGCGGAAATTCGCCTTGGACTGGAAAAGCTGAACGTCCTCGGTTCCGTACTGTATGTCGGTGCGCATCCGGATGATGAAAACACCGGAGTCATCGCTTATTGGGCGAAAGAAAAAAAGTATCGGGCAGCTTACCTTTCCACCACTCGCGGCGACGGCGGGCAGAACCTCATAGGAACGGAGAAAGGCAGCGATATAGGCATACTGCGCTCACAGGAGCTGCTTGCGGCGCGGAGCCTCGACGGCGGCGAGCAGTTCTTTACCCGCGCGATTGATTTCGGTTATTCCAAATCGGTGAAAGAATCCTTCGAGTTTTGGGAATATGAAAAAGCGCTGGCCGATACCGTATGGGTCATACGGAGTTTCCGACCGGACGTTATTGCCTTGCGATTTTCATCCGAGGAAAGTCCCGGCAGCCACGGACATCATCCGGCCGCTTCCATTCTGGCAATAGAAGCGTTCACCGCGGCGGCGGACGCCTCGCGTTTCCCGGAGCAGCTTAAATATGTAAAACCGTGGCAGGCCAGGCGCATCCTTTTGAACCAGTCCCGTTTCGGCGGCGCGGCGCCGGCGGCGGGGACGCCGTCCGTAGACATAGGCGTTTACAATCCGCTGCTCGGCCAGTCCTACAATGAAATCGCGGGGCGAAGCCGGAGTATGCACAGAAGCCAGGGCTTCGGCGCAATCCCGTCGAGCGGTTCTCAACTGGAATACTTCAGGTTCATTGCGGGCGAGCCGATGACGTCGGACATCATGGAAGGCGTCGATACCACCTGGAAGCGGATTCCCGGCGGCGAGGCTGTCGGAAAAATGATCGAGGATATACTGAAGTCATACGACATCGAATCTCCGTCCGCCGTGCTTCCTCAATTGCTTGAACTCAGAGACAAAATGGCGGGACTTGGCGACGATCCGCTGGTGAAAATTAAACTTGATGAACTGGTAAAACTGATTCAGTCATGCGCGGGCATTCGCTTTGAAGTTCTGGCCGAAGATTACGCCGCCGCGCCCGGAGAAAATATAAATGTTTCGATCAATCTGATTCAGCGAACCGGTGGGGCGGCGCGGATTGATTCAATCGCGTTTCCGACGCTGAATCAGCGGCGCGAAATAAACCAGGATGTTCCTGACAATGTTTTGCAGCCCATCCGGCAAAGCATCGCGCTTCCGCCCGATTACCCTATTTCGCAGCCGTACTGGCTGCTTCTGCCGGAAGAAAAAGGTTCATTTGCCGTCGAAAACCAGCAGTTGATCAGCCTTGCGGAAAATCCGCCGTCGATTCCGGTTGAAGCGGAAATGACGCTTTTCGGAAAGAAAATCGTATTTACCGCGCCGGTGCGCTACCGATGGCTGGAGCGGGATGAAGGCGAAAAACAGCGGCCTTTTGAAGTGCGTCCTCCGGTGACGGTCAATTTCAGACAGAATGTAACGGTTTTTCACGCCGACCGCGCGGATGAAGAAAAGGAAATTACCGTTACCCTCAAAACCCATGCCGCCGCAAGCAAGGGAACGGTCAGCCTGAAGACGCCGCCGGGGTGGGGCGTTTCACCCGGCAATGCTCCTTTTGAATTTGAAAGAAGGCACGATGAAAGGACCGTGACGTTTCGCGTCAGGCCGTCCGCTGGGGCGAAAACCGCCGACGTGCGCGCCGTGGTTTCCATTGATGGAAGGGAATATTCGTATTCCCTGACGGAAATCATATACCCGCATATTGATTCACAGGTTCATTTCCAGGACGCCGCCCTGCGCATGGTTTCGCTTGAAGCGAGAACCCCGCAAAAGAAACTGGGATACATCATGGGTTCAGGCGACGATATTCCGGAAATCCTGAAAGACATGGGATACGACGTTACCCTGCTTGACGACGATATGCTGACGGCGGAAACGCTGGCGGGCCTTGACATTATCGTCGCCGGTATCCGCGCCTACAACACCCGCGAACGGCTAAGATTCGCGCAGCCTCTTTTGATGGATTTCGTAAGAAACGGCGGGACATATATCGTGCAGTACAATGTCAACACCGGCCTGCAGACAACGCAAATAGGCCCGTATCCTTTCACGATCGGGCGCGGCAGAATTGTCGAGGAAGACGCGGAACTGCGCTTCCTGGCGCCTTCGTATCCCTTGATGAACAAGCCCAACGCAATTACGAAAATTGATTTCGACGACTGGGTGCAGGAACGGGGTCTTTATTTTGCCGATAAGTGGGACGAACGCTGCACGCCCCTTTTCGCGGGACACGACACGGGTGAAAAGGATCTGGAAGGGAGTACGCTTTATTGCGAACACGGCGACGGCGTTTTCATTTACACCGGCCTTGCCTTTTTCCGTCAGTTGCCCGCCGGAGTTCCCGGCGCTTTCCGTCTTTTCCAGAACATGCTTGCGGCGGGTAGTGAGTAGGGGCGCGATTTATCGCGCCCTCTGCCGAACCATTTTGGGGTAACTTCCCGGGTGAAATTGCAGGTTCGGTGAGAAATTTTGAATTTTGAATTGAGGGTGCGTGCGGGCGGAACGCCCGCGCTAATTTTTTAAGTTACCGGGAAATTATAGGCGATGAGTAAATTTTCTCAATCCGATAATGATAATGAATTGCAGGAAGAACGTCCGCCGATTTTCCAGACGTGGCGGGGAGCGTATCTCGCGGTGTTGGGCAACCTGGTTCTACTGATAGTGATTTTCTATATTTTGACGAAAGTGTTTGATTGAAAGAGGTAATTAATATGCCTACGCAGTATACGCCGGCGAGCGCGCGAAAGAATCTTTTTGAAATCATCAAGGATGTAACGACAAATAAAACCGCAGTGGAAATTATACCGGCTTCCGGTGACGGCGGCGTCGCCGTTATTCCATTGGCGGATTGGGCATCAATAAAGGAAACCCTGTTTCTCGAGCAAAGCGGCGTACTTGACAAAGTACGCCGGCGCGAGGCTGACGACACCGGCTTCACCGATGTTGATACCCTTGACTGGGACGAACTCTGATGCCCTATCGCGTCCTTATCAAGAACTCCGCAAAGCCGGATCTGCGGAAAATCAGGCAATCACGCCTGAAAAATCATTTTGAAGAAATGATAAAGACGCTAAAAGAAAACCCCTATGCGCCAAATGACCAATTCGAAAAACTCGTTCCTTACAACGAAGGACGTTATTCGAGACGTCTCAATTATCAACACAGGGTTGTGTACAAGGTTGATGAAGAAGCAAAAGAGGTACATATTTTTTCCGCATGGACCCATTACGAAAATTGAATATAGTTTTGATACTTTTGCCGCGTTCGGAGCATAGATGAGTTTTCTTGACTGGCTGGTTATGGGCGGGTTTTCGGCATTCGTCGTTATTTACGGCGTGTGGAAAACCGGCGGCAGCACTTCGCGTTACCTGGTCGCCGACCGCTCAACGCCGTGGTTCGCGGTGATGCTCTCGGTTATGGCGACGCAGGCAAGCGCCATTACGTTTCTTTCGACGCCGGGACAGGCGTATATCGATGGAATGCGTTTTGTGCAGTTCTACCTCGGACTGCCCATTGCCATGATCATTCTTTGCTGTACCGTGGTTCCGATGTTTCACCGGCTGAAAGTTTTTACCGCGTATGAATTTCTCGAACAGCGGTTTGATCTGAAAAACCGCCTGTTGGGAGCGATCCTGTTTTTGATCCAGCGAGGTTTTGCGGCCGGTTTCACCATCCTCGCGCCGGCGCTGATTCTGTCAATTCTGCTGAAGTGGGATCTCGGCCTGACGGTTATAGTTATCGGTTTCCTCGTTGTGCTGTACACAACCGTCGGCGGTTCGGAAGCCGTCGGCAAAACACACATTCTCCAGGTGGCGATCATCACGCTGGGAATGGGCTTTGCCTTTATCCTGGCTTTACGCGCGCTTCCATCCGACATATCGGGTCTGGACGCCGTGCGCGTCGCGGGTCAGATGGGAAAGATGAACGTCCTCACTTTCGATTTTGACTGGCGCGACCGCTACACGTTCTGGAGCGGCTTGATCGGCGGAACGTTCCTGGCGCTTGCTTATTTCGGAACCGACCAGTCGCAGGTGGCGCGGTATCTGACGGGGCGGTCGATCAGGGAAAGCCGCGTCGGGCTTCTGGCCAACGGCATTGCCAAAATTCCCATGCAGTTTGCAATTCTTCTTCTGGGCACGCTTGTTTTTGTTTATTACCAGTTTGCCCCGCCTCCCCTGTTTTTCAATCCCGTCGAGGAAGCGAGGGTTCGCGCCGGGGTTCATGCCGAGGAATACAACCGCCTGGAAAATGATTTCGCCCGCGTTCACGCTGAAAAACAGGTAATGATTCGAGAGGCGCTTTCTTCCGGCGGCATCGCCGTTGAATCCATGCGTCAACTGCATTCCGAAGAACTGCGTCTGCGCGGGCAGGCCGCCGGTCTCGTGCGCGCCTCCGGCCCGAATGCCGACGCGAACGATACGAATTATATTTTTCTGAGCTTTGTCATCGGAGTGATGCCGGCGGGGCTTGTCGGGCTGATTCTTGCCGCGATCCTGGCGGCGTCAATGTCTTCCACCGCGGCGGAGTTAAATGCGCTGGCCTCGACAACAGTGGTGGATATTTATAAACGCCTGATACGATCGGAGGGCGGCGACAGGCATTATCTGTTCGTTTCACGCGCCGCCACCGTTTTCTGGGGACTGGTCGCCATTGGTTTCGCTCTTTTCGTTGATGCGAAGGGGTCGCTGGTTGAGGCCGTCAATATCCTGGGGTCGCTTTTTTACGGCGTAATCCTGGGGCTTTTCCTGATCGCCTTTTTCCTGAAAAAGGTTACGGGGACGCCGGTATTCATCGCCGCGCTTATTGCGGAAGCGCTGGTACTCGCCTGTTTCTTTTTTACCGACATTCCGTTTCTCTGGTACAACGTTATCGGCTGTGTGGCAATGACCCTGATGGCGCTTCTGTTTCAAAAATTCATGCCGAGCCAACAGGCGGACGGATGTGCGCCGTAAAGGTTGCGGACATTGGAGCCGCTTCACGGCTACGGTGGACGGCATACAAATATTTCCTTTTTGACCTGAACCATGCTGGAAAAAATCGTGGTGCGCGGTGCGCGCCAGCACAACCTTAAAAATATCAACCTGGAAATTCCACGGAACAAACTGACCGTTATCACGGGGCTTTCCGGTTCCGGCAAATCCAGCCTTGCTTTCGACACGATCTATGCCGAGGGGCAGCGCCGTTACATTGAGTCCCTGTCGTCCTACGCCCGGCAGTTCCTGGAACGGATGGAAAAACCGGACATTGACAGCGCCGAGGGACTGTCGCCGGCAATCAGTATCGAACAGAAAACCACGAGCCGCAGCCCGCGCTCAACCGTTGGAACAGTAACGGAAATCTACGACTACATGCGGCTGCTTTTCGCTTCCGTCGGCAAACCGCACTGTCCCGACTGCGGCAAACCCATCGCCTCGCAGAGTCTCGAACAGATTATTGATATGATTTTGCGCTACCCGGTTGATACGCGGGTCATGATCCTGGCGCCGGTGGTGCGCGACCGGAAAGGGGAGTTCAAGAAGCTCTTTGAGCAATATCTGAAAAAAGGATATTTGCGGGCGCGGATCGACGGGAAAATGCTCGGCCTTGAAGACGAAATCAAGTTAAGTAAAACAAAAAACCATACCATCGAAGTCGTAGTAGATCGCGTCGTCATAAAGGAAGGCGTCCGGCGACGGCTTGAAACTTCGGTTAAGGCCGCTCTTGAACTCGCGGAAGGTCTCGTGACAATCGCCGCCATTGAACTTGAAGAGAGACTTTTTTCAGAGCGGCAGGCATGCGTCGATTGCGGCGTCAGCGTGCCAAAGCTGGAACCGCGGTCTTTTAGCTTCAACTCAAAACACGGCGCCTGTCCAGATTGCGACGGACTTGGAACAAAGCGTGTTATAAATCCGGAAATGCTGATTCCCGATCAGTCGCAGCCGGTTTCGGCCATCGAATTTTCCATTGAAAGCCATTCCCGGCTTATCGGGCAGTTGCGCGAGGCGCTGCTGCGTCGGGTGCGGCATGCGAAGATCAATCCCGGAACACCGTTTAAAAAATTGCCGGCGGCGGTTAAAAACGCCTGGTTTTTTGGCGACGACGCGACGGACGGCGTCGGCCAATGGCTGGAAAAGATAGTAAAAGAAGAAACGATGTTCACCGCCGCGCGCGATGAACTCGAAAAGCTTTTCACGATTGTCGACTGCCCGGTCTGCCTTGGTTCACGTCTGCGCCCCGAAAGCCGGTCTGTACGGATAAACGATCTTTCAATATCTGATTACACGCGCATGCCTCTCGGCAGGGCGCTGAAAGCCTTCGCGGAAATCCGCCTGACGCCGCGCGAGGCGCTGATTGCGGAACAGATTCTGCGGGAGATTCGCGGACGCATGGAATTTCTGCTGAACGTTGGCGTCGGCTATCTTTCGCTCGACCGTCCGGCCGCGTCTCTTTCCGGCGGCGAGGGACAGCGCATCCGGCTGGCGACGCAGATAGGCTCAAAGCTGCGCGGCGTACTGTACGTGCTGGACGAACCATCCATCGGCCTTCATCCGCGCGACAATCAGCGCCTTTTGAACATGCTTGCCGAATTGCGCGATGTCGGCAATACGATCCTGGTTGTCGAACACGACGAGGAAACCATGCGGTTCGCCGATCACATAGTCGATCTTGGACCTGGCGGAGGACGGCTCGGCGGCTGCGTCGTCGCCGAGGGAACGATTCCGGACATCGTTAAAGCGCCGGATTCGATTACCGGCAAATATCTTTCCGGGGAAATGCGCATAGACCGCCCGACCGTCCGGCGTAAAGGCAACGGCCTTCAGTTGACCGTCAAGGGAGCGAAGCACAACAATCTGCGAAACCTGACCGTGCAATTCCCTTTAGGAAAATTGATCTGTGTAACGGGCGTTTCCGGCTCCGGCAAATCATCGCTTGTTGAAGACATACTTTACAAAACCCTCGCCCGCGAATTGCACCGCGCGCTGACTAATCCGGGCGCGCATGACGCGATATTGGGGATTGAGCATCTTGACAAGGTCATCGAAATCGACCAGTCGCCCATAGGCAGAACGCCCCGCTCAAACCCCGCCACGTACACGGGTCTTTTTACTCCGCTGAGGGATCTTTTCGCCATGCTTCCGGAATCGCGTATGCGCGGCTACAAACCCGGACGTTTCAGTTTCAACGTCAAGGGCGGGCGCTGCGAAGAATGCCAGGGAGACGGACTGCGGCGCATTGAAATGAGCTTTCTTCCCGACGTTCACGTCATTTGCGAAACCTGCGGCGGAAAGCGGTACAACCGTGAAACGCTCGATGTGAAATACAAGGGCTGTTCCATCGCGGATCTGCTCGATATGAACATAAGCGACGCGCTTCCGCTCCTGGAAACCATACCGCCTGTCGCGGCCAAACTGCGTGTGTTGAACGATGTCGGGCTTGGGTATGTGCGGCTTGGTCAGTCGTCGACTACGCTTTCCGGCGGCGAGGCGCAGCGGGTGAAGCTTGCGAAGGAATTGAGCAGGCGGGCGACGGGGCGGACGCTCTGCATTCTTGACGAGCCGACGACGGGTTTACATTTTGACGATGTGAAAAAGCTGTTGGAAATTCTCGGCAGTCTTGTTGACATGGGCAACACGGTAATCGTCATAGAACACAACCTGGACGTAATTAAAACGGCGGACTGGATTATAGACATGGGGCCGGAAGGCGGCGAAGAAGGCGGCCAGGTTATAGCCCGGGGAACGCCGGAGGATGTCGCCGCCGTGGAGGAATCAGCCACCGGCCAGGCGCTGCGGCGGGTGTTATGAAAGTCAACAAACTGTTCTACTACGGGCAACATCCGAAAAACCTGTGAAATATCCGGGTTAAGTGTTGATTTTACGTTGTCGAAATTCAAAAAATTATAGGTTTTCGGATGTTGACTGTTTTATTTTTCCATCATCGGTCTGTCCGGTACCAGGCCGCGGGGTATCGGGCTGCGCGCAATCGGGCGAGTTTTCCCGGGTTTCGAAGGCCGGCGGCGTCCATGCTTCATCCGCGGCCAGAAGATCGTTGACTTTCTGCAGGACTACCTGTTTCATCTGGTCGGAAAGCCTGCCAAACATGGCCAAAAGCTGCCGTTCGTCCTCGGCGTCCGCCCTGGACAGCATCATGTCGCCCCTGCCATGCCTGAGCCAGTCCTCATTTACCCCGAAGGTATAACATATAAGGCTGACCGTCCTTTTCTGAAGGGTTTTTCTGCCCGATTCAATCATTGACACCATTGCGTCGGTCAAGCCTATCCTTTCTCCGAAAGCTTTTTGTGTCAACATGAGGTGTTTCCTCAACTGGGCTACTCTGTCATTCATTTTCTGATTTTCGCTGTTTTTTTCTAATAAATCAAGGAACAGGTTAAATAATTTAGAAAATGTCTTGATTTATTAAATAATTTACAGTTTAATCTAACCAGGTTAATAGCAGGGGGTCTATGGACACTCAGGAATTAGAGCTTTTGGACGGATTTCGGCGACTATGTCCGGCAGACCGCAATATGGTAATGACCGCGGTTTCCATGGTGTTATCTGCGGAGGATAACATGAAGCGGGGATATGAACTGTCGCGTAAATGTCCAATCTGCGGGGCGGAAAAATGTGGGTCGGATGGTGACAACCACAACAGAGGAGAAGAATATGCATTGCGGCAATTGCGGAGAATTGATGGATACGGACAGTAACTTTTGCGGAAGTTGCGGTCATGATAACGAGCCTGAAAAACAGGCAAAGCCAAAAATATCAGTACGAACGATTATTATTGCCGCTTTAGCGATTGTTGTCGTGGCCGGCGGCATTTTCGCCTGGAGGATGATGAGCGGCAGGAACGGCGATAAGCAACCGCCGCCCGTTGTGATGGTAGAAGTGCCAAAAGTTACCGATATGACGCAATATGGCGCGGAGTCAACAATAAAAGAAGCCGGTCTTAAAGTCGGGACAATAACATAATGAAAATCATGACTCTGTGCCTACGGGCAGCGTTATCAGTCAAAACCTCCCGCCCGGCACTTCCGTGGCGGGCGGTACGGCGGTAAATCTGTTTGTATCTTCGGGGCCTGTGTATGTGCCAAAAGTTACCGATATGACGCAATATGGCGCGGAATCAACG
>Ga0099364_10012606_pt1 | contig 11380 bp, 9 predicted proteins | sample TergutTh196P3_FD_73070 | JGI IMG/M metagenome (GOLD analysis project Ga0099364, IMG submission 73070) | Microcerotermes parvus P3 segment gut microbial communities from Pointe-Noire, Republic of the Congo - Th196 P3 | ecosystem: Host-associated > Arthropoda: Insects > Digestive system > Gut ...
TTTCAAAATTAATTGATTTTATTGTAGAATTTTCCATTTTTCACATCTCCTATATTTTAGAAATTAAATTTGTTTTATAGTATATATAATACCTTTTCATTAAAGCATCAAAAACACAGAAAAGTTGCATGAAAATATGCAACTTTAAATGTAAACAATTTATTAATTTTACACACAAATTAAAAAAGTTAATAAAAAATCACCTATTGCTTTAATGTGTAAAATATGTTATGATAAATTTAAATTATATGTGCTATAGTATTTTTACTTAAAAATGGGTCTTATCCAATAAGTGAAAATATTACAGCACATATAAAAACACACAAGGAGAGTTTTTTATTTGAAAGTTGCTTTATTCTCAGAAATATATCCGCCGTTGATTAACGGCGTCGCCACTCATGTGAAAATTTTAAGACAAGGTTTAATTGAACTCGGACATGAAGTTTTGGTCGTTTATGCCGACCCTAAGGTGAAAAAATTTACTCATGAAAATGGCATATTAATATGTCCGTCACGTCCGTTAAAAAAAATATACGGATTCGGTCTTGCGAACCCTTTTTCAGTGCGTAATAATAAAACTTTATTAAATTTCGCTCCCGATGTGATACATATTCACACAGAATTCGGCATAGGATTAGCGGGCGCTTTGGCGGCAAAAAAGTTGAAAATTCCCCTTGTTTACACCATGCACACAATGTATGATGAATATATGCACTATATATTACCTCGATTTTTAATACACCCCGGGAAATCTGTTGCACACAAATACGCAAGATTTTTGGGGAAAAGAGCGTCTAAATTAATAGGCCCTTCTCAAAAAGTCGCTGAATATTTTAAAGCGTGCAAAGTAAAAAAAGATGTTATCGTTATGGAAAATGCGGTTGAATTAGATGATTTTAACCTTAATAACATAAAAGAAAGCGATATTGACAATGTAAAAGATATATATAATATATCAAAAGATGATTTTGTTGTATGTTTTTGCGGCAGATTGGGGCATGAAAAATCCATTGATGTTTTGCTGAAAAACTGGGCAAAAACCGTTACAGCAGATGATAAAATGAAGTTAATGATTATCGGAGCAGGACCTGTTGAAAATGAATTAAAAACATTGGTTTTTGAATTGAAAATTCAAGATACTACTATTTTTACAGGAAGAGTTGAACATACCGATATTCCGCCGTATTATGCCGCTTGCGATATGTATGTAACGGCGTCATTATCGGAAATGAATTCTATTTCCATGAAAGAAGCAATGGCACTCGGATTGCCTGCGTTATATATTGCGGACGAGCTTAATCTTAATCAAATAAACCACGGAGAAAACGGATTTATTTACCGAACCGCGGAAGATATGTACAAATATTTAATAAAATACCGCGACATGGAGCATGATAAAAAAGAAGCATTAAAAAAATCAACTCGTGATTCCGTGGCAAAAGACGCCGTAAACGATTGGACAAAAAGGATTGTGGATATTTATTTAGAAGCAAAGTAATTAGTGGTCAGTGACCAGTGATCAGTGGTCAGAATTTATAATGTTTTGTGCAAACCTATTGCATGGACATAAGTATGGATAATATAGTGGTCAGTGACTAGTGATCAGTGGTCAGAATTTATAATGTTTTGTGCAGACCTATTGCATGGACATAATTTTAATAACGTATATATGCCCCCGCCAACGGCGGGGGCATATATACGTTAAAGCAAAATAAATTTTCTTAATTTAATGTTGCGGTTTTTACAATTCTGCGATTTTTTACCCAGTTTTTTTCATAATATGTATTAGGTTCAAAATTATCATTAATTTTGCTCATTTCATCATACATTAATAATGATAATTCCTTTTTTATTTGCATGAAATCTGCATTGTTCGCAAGATTGTTCATTTGTTCTGGGTCGGCGATGTTATCATACAAATGTTCTTCTTTGTCGGATAAGAAAATTGCATATGTGTATTGTTTTGTACGGGCAGCCCGCCATTCGTTGCCATCACCGAAATCGGCGGTTTTTCCTGTGCACATCATTAATGAACATTGCGGTTCTTTGCCGGTTCCTTTTGTTAAAAGTTCACTTATATCACTGCCTTCGGCTTCGGAAGGGGCGGACATTCCCATTAACGGTAAAAGTGTCGGCATAATATCGACAGTATTAAAATTAGCGTTGCAAATTTTATTCTCGTTTTGTCCGGGGATTCGCATAAGAAACGGCACTCTCACGGCTTCATCATAAAAAATATTTTTTGCCCGCCGTCCATGTGCTCCAAATAATTCGCCGTGGTCAGATGTGAATACAATAATACTGTTATCGGACAATCCTAAGTTGTTTACGCTTTCCATTATTCTTCCGAAATTATCATCTAAATTTGCGGTCATTGCGTAATAAACACGCATCCATTCGGTAAGTTCCGCGCGTTCTTGTTCATTTAAGCTTGCCCAAGCATCGGCATGAGGGTCATTTTCCGATAAATAATTTTTTGGCAAAGAAAATTCTACATCCTTAAATTTATCATAATATTCGCATGGCACATTGCTTTTTACCCATGGGTCATGCGGCGTTCCTAACGATAAAAATAACGCAAAAGGTTTATCGGAATTTGCAAATTCTGTTAATTTTTCTATAGCCAAATCGGTTTGAAAATCCGGCTCAAATTTATCTGCATATATTTTTTCGGGTGTATCAAGATGATAATATGCCGATTCGCCGTAAAAATCATGATGAAAATTATACGCGGCAAAATAACCGTCAAATCCCAATCTATCCGCCCCCGGTGGGATAAATGAATTTTTCGGGTCAAGATGATTGCCCCATTCGTCCGCATATAAATGCCACTTTCCAATATATCCTGTGTTATAATCGTTATCGTTTAATACATGAGCAAAACATCGGTGGTTAGTGTTCATGCGGATTTCATTAATTACCATGCCTGTTGATGTTGTATATTTTCCTGTAAATAATGACGCGCGGTAAGGAGCACACACAGGGTGTCCTGATACTGCGTTACAAAGATTTATATTTTCATTTGCGAAAGCATCGATATTCGGTGTTTTCGCTTTTTCATCACCTGCATAACCGCAGCTTTGATACCTCAACTGGTCTGCAAATATGTATATTAAATTAGGTTTTTTATTTGTTGGAATTTCGCTTATTGTGGTGAGATTCATATTTATTTTTCTCCTTGTAAGGATTTTGAATGGTATTTCTGTACGGGCGGCAATCTGCCGCCCGTAGTATATTTGTATTTCTGTAGGGGCGGCAATCTGGCGCCCGCTCGATATATATATTATACCGCGGGCGGCAGATTGCCGCCCCTACAAGTTAATATTCTTTATTGAATATTGTTATTGCCCCCGCCGATGGCGAGGGCAAATATACATTATTTTCTACTTATTATCTTTTTCCCTAATTTCAACGCGTCTTGTTTTTCCGCTTATGGTTTTGGGAAGCTCTGTTACAAATTCAATTATACGCGGGTATTTATAAGGAGCGGTAACTTTTTTTACATGGTCTTGCAATTCTACTTTAAGTTCTTCGGACGGTGTGCAATCTTTTGCTAACACAACAGTCGCTTTTACGATAAACCCTCTGGTTGGGTCGGGAACACCTGTAACAGCAGTTTCAAGCACTGACGGATGTTCTAACAATGCAGATTCTACTTCGAAAGGCCCGATTCTGTATCCGGAACTTTTGATAATATCATCATTACGTCCTTTAAACCAAATGTAACCGTCTTCATCTCTCCATGCAGTATCCCCTGTGTGGTATATGCCGTCATGCAAAACAGATTTTGTCAAGTCTTCATCACGGTAATATCCCATAAACAATCCCAACGGTCTGTTGTGAATATCGGGAACAGGCATACAAAGTTCGCCTTCTTCACCAGGTTCGCATACATTACCGTTTGCATCGTAAATATCACATTCTGTTAACGGCATAGGAAGTCCCATCGAGCCAGGTTTTGGTTCTGACCAAGGAGTTGTTGCCACTAAAATTGTACATTCTGTTTGTCCATAACCTTCACGCAATTTTAACCCTGTGGCATTAAGCCATTGATAATAAATTTCCGGGTTAAGCGGTTCTCCTGCTATTGTCGCTTTTTTCAAGGATTTTAGCGAATATTGTGATAAATCTTCTTTTATCAAAAAGCGATATATAGTAGGCGGTGCACAGAATGACGTTACTTCGTACTTATCCATGATTTTCAAAAGGTCAACAGGGTTAAATCTTTTGTTATAATCATAAACGAAAACAGCCGCTTCACATATCCATTGACCGTAAATTTTACCCCATGATGTTTTTGCCCAGCCTGTATCCGCCACGGTATAATGCAAATCGTCGCCGTCGAGGTCATGCCAGAATTTTGCAGTAGTAAGATGACACAGCGGATAATAATAATCATGTGCGACCATTTTCGGCATACCTGTTGTGCCCGATGTAAAGTATGCAATCATAATTTCATCGCTTTTTGGAGCATCGTCGCCTGTTGGACGCGCAAAATCTTCTGAGGCTTCTTCAGCTAATTTGTTGAAATCAAGATAGCCTTCTCTTTGATTTTCGATTAAGGCTTTGATTGTTAAAACATCGCCTGTTTGTTTTTGTGCTTCGTCGATTTTATCGCAAAGGTCTGCATCATATACAGTCAAAATCATTTTTATGTCTGCCGCATTTATACGATAAACAAGGTCTTTTACTGTAAGTAAATGTGTTGCGGGAATCAATATCGCACCCAATTTGTGCATGGCAATAGTAAAGTACCAGTATTCATATCTGCTTTTTAACATTACCATAACGGAGTCGCCTTTTTTAACTCCCAAGGATTTTAATACATTTGCCATTTTATCGCTCATGCGTTTAAGTTCGGCAAACGAAATTACTTTGTCGTCTCCGTCGTCGTTGCACCAAACAATAGAAGTTTTGTCCGGTTTGGTTTTCGCAAGTTCGTCAACAATGTCATAACCGAAATGAAAATTTTCCGGCATATCAACTTTAAAATTTTTGAAAAAATCTTCATATGAAGAATATTCCGTCTTACAATATTTATTAATAATTGGCATTTTTATCACTACTTTCTTTGTAGGGTAGTTTTCAAAGCAATGCTTGATTTAAAATAAATTCAATATACTTGCTTTTTAAAATTCCCCACTTTCTTTGTAGGGTAGTTTTCAAAAGCAATGCTTGATTTTAAAAATTCCCCTTTTATCCGTTAATTATTACTATTTCTTTTGCCGGTTTGTCGCCTATGGCTTTCATTCCATGATAATTTGTTGAATCAAAATAAATAGCGTCGCCTTCGTTTATTACAACTTCATGTTTACCAATAACCAACTTAAATGAGCCTTCTATGCAATAATGGAATTCTTGCCCCGGATGCTTGTTCAAGCTGATTTCTTCATCATCCGCAGAAGGTTCAATAGTAATAAGAAACGGTTCCATCTTACGGTTTGTAAAGTTATAAGCAAGCGCTTTATAATCGTATGCACTACGTCTGTCCACACCGATTCCTTTATCTTTACGTATTATGGAATAAACTGAAAGTTTTGCACTTTTACCGGTCATAAGTTGGGTCATATCTATACCCAATGCTATTGAAATTGATTGCAATACGCTAACAGGAATATCAACCTCGCCATTTTCATATTTTTCTAAAAGCTCCGGTTCTATATTAACTTTTTCTGCAAGCTCGTTAATATTTAACTCGTCGATTTCCCGTATACCTCGTATCCGTTCGCCTATTTCTTTATTAATAGACATTAAAACACCCCCGAAATTTTTTGTTTTGTCATCCCTCGCCGTAAACAATTATTTAGATTTGTAGGGGCGAATTCAACTCGCCCGCAGGTTTGCATAAAAACCTGTAGAGACGACCGCCCCGGTTGTCCGCAACACGAACGCATTTTCCATAATGCGGGCGGCAGATTGCCGCTCCTACAAACACACCATTTAAATCCATTTAAATCGTTAAAATTGCCGCCTGCGGCAAAGAAATGACAGAATTTTTTATTTTATTATATTTGCCGAAACAGGAAAAAAACATTATCCCCACCCACAGCAAAACAACAAGCAATTAATTATATCCGTAATTGATAAATTTATAATTTATTATTTATTATTTGTAATTTATTATTTGTTATCTGTTATCTGTTATCTATTTTTATTTCGGTTCTATAACACTAAAATTAGGGTCAAATTCTACCATATTTTCATATAACTGCATAAATTCTTCTTTGTTCCCTTCAAATTGGACCGCTTCATTTTCTAACCCTTCAGGAGCCATCAACAATGCGATTGCTTGTTTAGGCAACGTAAGGGTTACATTTGCGTTTTTATCTGTTATTCCTTTTTGATAAAGGATTACCCCGGAGTTTACTGTAAGCAAATATGAATCGTCATTCACTACATTAACATTGATTTTCAAATTCAAATTTTGTGCTTTGTTGGAATCCATGCTTATATTCATATAATCAAATACCATATACGGTTCTAAATGTCGTAACATATCTCCGCTTTTCGCTCCGGAAATCCCCGGAGTTTCCGGTTTTCCCTCACGCAATTCTTTAGCCGCCGAAAGATATGATGCACGCCATGTGCCGCTTTCTGCTTGATAACCAAGCTGTTCTAAGGCATCTGCACATAAATATCTGGCATCTTTGTTATTTGGGTCTGCATATATTAACACACGGGTAATTTCGGCTACCCATTGATATTCGCCTTTTTCAAAATCACTGTATGCTTTTTCCAATACTTTTTTAGAATCGCCTAAATACTCTACAAACTTTTTCGCGCTGTCTGTGGGTGCAAGCGGATTTAAGTTGACAGGATTGGCATCATACCAACCCATATAACGCTGATAAACTCCCTTAGCGTTATGTCTTACTGTACCGTAATAAGGACGTGTATACCATATTTTTTCTAAATCATCGGGTAGTTTTATCATGTTCGATATTTCGTTTGACGTATAACCTTGATTTATATACATCAAAGTTTGGTCATTGATAAATTTGTAAACAGCCGCGGTATTGGTTAAATATTCATTAATTACTTTATTTTCCCAACGCGGCCAGTTATGCGCTGTAAAAATAACTTCGGCTTTATCGCCGTATAAAGTAACAGCTTCCATAATATATCTCGCCCAAGCGTTGCCGTCACGAACTTGCGCGCCTCTTAGAGTATACAAGTTGTGTAGTGTGGCGTTGCAATTTTCAGCCATCCACAATGCTTTTTTGTCGGGAAACCATGTGTTCATCTCCGCAGGAGCTTCTGTGCCCGGTGTCATTTGGAATTCCATGTTTACACCGTCGATTTCATGTTTTTCACCCGTTTTGATGATGAGTTTATTTGGTGAGATATATGATCCTGTTCCTGTCGGGATTTTCAAACCAAGTCCGATAGCAAGTCTTTCCTGTGCGTTAAATTCAAGATGTGAACCATATTGAATGTCTGCTCTTCTGTTCATTGCATTTCCTGCATATAAATACTCAACAACAGCGTGTTCTTCAAAATGTTCGGGAACAATAATAGGAATTTCACGTTCTATTATTTCTTCTTCGGTAATAACTCCTTTAATTCCGCTGAAATGGTCTCCGTGAGGGTGACTTATTACAATTCCTGTTACAGGTCTTTCCCCTAAGGTATCGTTAACCAGTTTCAAAGAAGCTTGTGCAGTTTCTACACTTGACAATGGGTCAAATATAATCCAGCCTGTTTTACCTTCAATAACAGTAAGGTTAGTTAAATCATATCCGCGAACTTGATAAATTCCATCGGTTACTTCAAACAAGCCGTAAAAATGATTTAATTGCGTATTTCTCCATAAACTGGGATTAGCAGTGTCTGCCGCTTCAGTATCTTTCACAAAAGCAAGCGCTTTTTGACTCCATATTAGATTATTTTCATCGTCAAATATTTCTAATTCTTCAGGTGCTTCAAGCAAACCTTTTTGTGCAAATTCAAATTCTTGCCGGTCGTCAAAATCTAATAAATCATAAACTTCATTATTAGTTGCCTTCGTTTTGTCAGTCGCCTGTTTTTTCTCAGCATTGAGGTCTAAATTTGTTTCACATGAACTCAATGCTAAAAACATCGAGAACACCAAAAGCAAAACAATAACTCTTGTAACAGCATTAAATTTATAAGTTTTCATAAAATACATTCTCCCATAAAATAAATTTTAGGGCGTATATTGTCACCCTATGTATAACAGGCATTTTTTTGAATTTACCGTTCCCAAGCAAGGTTGTTGAAAATAAAAAATAAAAAATAAAAAATATTTTGGAATTTTTTACTTAAATTTAAAAAGTATAGGGCATTATGTTCTTATAATCTACACCCGTTTTTGGCTAACTATTCACTATTCACTATTAACTATTTTTATTGTTCCAATCCGATTTTGATTGCTTTTATATTTAATTCTATTAAGTTTTTTTTGCTTTCCGGTACGGTTTTTTTCACAGCTTCATATATTGTTTCCTCACTGCATATGTTTGTTTCTTTTATCATTTTTCCCATAATAATCATATTCATAAGTCCGGAACATTCATTGTCAAATGCTAATTTTGTTGCAGGGACATAAAACGCATCCGCGTCTTTTCTTTCCGCTTTGCGTTCGATTAACGAACTGTCTAAAAACATCTTTCCGCCGGCTTGAACTTTATCTTCGAATTTGTCAATGGCAGGCAGTGTATATGCCATTAAAATATCCGGATTCCCTGCGATAGGTGAGCCGATTGTAGTATCGGAAATTATAACACTGCAATTAGCTGTTCCGCCGCGCATTTCCGGGCCGTAAGAAGGTAGCCATGACACATTCTTCCCCTCAATTAATCCGGCATTCGCCAACAATTTGCCGGAAAATAATATCCCTTGACCGCCAAACCCGGCAATTAATATTTGTTTCATATATCTTCATTCTCCATTCAATAAGTATATTGCGTATTTCTATTCCTTTACCCCCGCCTTCGGCGGGGGTAAAGGAATAAATTTTTAACCTTTGTAAATTCCGAGTGGGTAGTAGGGCATCATATTTTCTCTTAGCCAATTTGTTGCGGTGACAGGGTCTACTCCCCAGTTTGTGGGGCAAGTTGATAAAACTTCAACAAACGAAAACCCTTTGCCTTCAACTTGATTTGTAAACGCTTTCAAAAGAGCTTTTTTTGCCGCTCTTATGTTTTTAACACTGTCAACCGACACACGTTCTATATATCCCGCACCGTCAAGTGTTGATAACATTTCACTTACTTTGATTGGATAACCTGCTTTTGTAACATCGCGTCCGTATGGTGACGTTTGCGTTTTTTGATTAGGTAATGTTGTGGGAGCCATTTGCCCGCCTGTCATGCCGTAAATTGCATTGTTGATAAAAATAATCGTGATATTTTCACCTCTTGCCGCCGCATGAACGGTTTCAGCCATACCAATCGCCGCTAAATCACCGTCGCCTTGATATGTGAATACGATGTTGTTCGGTTCTGCTCTTTTGAGTCCTGTCGCTACGGCAGGCGCACGTCCGTGGGCCGATTGAACCATATCACATTCAAAATAATTATAAGCGAAAACTGCACATCCAACAGGAGCAACACCTACAGTTTTCCCTTGAATATCAAGTTCATCTATTACTTCTGCGACAAGTCTGTGCACAGTACCGTGAGTACACCCCGGGCAATAATGAAATTCAGCATCGGTCAATGATTCGGGTCTTTTAAATGTTACTGACATATGTTTTCGCTCCTTCCTGTATTTTCGCAACAATTTCTTCGGGCATAGGGACAACGCCGCCTGTACGGGTACATGATAATATCGGACGGGAAAATTTTGTCGCTAATTCCACATCTTCTATCATTTGTCCCATACTCATTTCTGAAGAAATGATACATTTAGTTTTTTGTGAGAGATTGTACAATGCTTCTTTCGGGAAAGGCCATACTGTTATAGGTCTAAAGAGTCCTACTTTTATACCTTGTGAACGAGCGGCATCAACAGCATTTCTTGCGATTCTCGAAACCGCTCCATATGCCACAACCAAAACATCTGCATCTTCTGTAAGATATTCTTCATATAACGCTTCGTTTTTTATTATTGTTTGATATTTTTCATATCGTTTTATGTTCATTTCTTCCAAATCTTCCGCTTGTATAAATAATGAATTAACGATATTTCTTTTGCGTTTTTTTTGCGTTCCGGTTACAGCCCAATCTTTTTCGGGTAAAGAGATTAGTTCTTTTGGAGAAATATCGACAGGCTCCATCATTTGTCCTAAAATACCGTCACTTAAAATCATACAAGTCATTCTGTATTTATCGGATAAATCAAAAGCTTTATAAGTAAAATCAAACATTTCTTGTATATTATTCGGGGCAAAAACAAGCATATGGAAATCCCCATGACCTGCTGAACGGGTAGACAAGAAATAATCCGCTTGTGACGGTTGAATACCGCCCAACCCGGGGCCGCCTCTTTGGATATTAACCAAAACTGCGGGTAAATCACACCCTGCTAAATACGATAATCCCTCGCTTTTTAATGCGATTCCGGGGCTTGAACTGGAAGTCATAGAACGTTTACCTGCCGCCGCAGAGCCTATTACCATGTTTATTGCGGCAATTTCACTTTCCGCTTGTAAAAACACACCGCCGATTTTCGGCATTCTTTTAGACATATAAGCCGCAATTTCATTTTGCGGTGTAATAGGATAACCGAAATAATGTCGGCATCCCGCAATTACCGCCGCTTCAGCCACGGCTTCATTGCCTTTCATTAAAACTTTTTCTGACAAAACAATCAAATCCTTTTTATTTTTTTACATATTTCCGCCAAAGGCGGAAATATGTAAAAAGTAATTTTTCTAACAATATAAATTCTTTATAAATATTTCTAATATAATCGCAACAGCGAGACGGTATTCACAGGATTAAGGTTTTAGGATACGTAATATAAAATCGCAATAGCGATACCTAAGAATCCTAACTCCTATAACCTAATTCCTAACAATTTTTGCGTTCATGTAATTTTAATTTACAATAAAAACCTCGCGAAAGCAAAAATTTTCCTTCATGAATAACTTTATTCATGAAGTTCTATTGCTACATCCGGGCATATTAGTGCGCAAAAGGCACAGGAAATACAAGCATCTTTATCTATAATTTCCGCAGGATGAAATCCTTTTGAATTCATTTTATCTTTTGATAATGCAACAATTTTCTTAGGGCAAGCCGACACACACAAAGCACACCCTTTACAAACATTCTCTTTAATTACAACTTCAGCCATAAAAACAGTTCCTTTCTATTTCATTACAAATATGTTAAATATAATCGCAATAGCGATAAGGTATTTACAGGATTAAGGTTATTAAGATATAGGTTAAAGGATACATAATATAAAATAA
>Ga0099364_10012607_pt1 | contig 11380 bp, 8 predicted proteins | sample TergutTh196P3_FD_73070 | JGI IMG/M metagenome (GOLD analysis project Ga0099364, IMG submission 73070) | Microcerotermes parvus P3 segment gut microbial communities from Pointe-Noire, Republic of the Congo - Th196 P3 | ecosystem: Host-associated > Arthropoda: Insects > Digestive system > Gut ...
CCAAAATACCCCCCCCTCAATACCCCCAACCCCAAAATACCGGCGATGAGACTTGAACTCATACACACTCGCGTGCGGTAGATTTTGAGTCTACTGCGTCTGCCATTCCGCCACGCCGGCAACAAACTGAAGGCATTATACCGCAAACAAACGCCGCTGGCAAGTAAGCCTATGACAATATCCCCCCAAATAGAATGCACACGGGTTTGGGCAGGGGAAAATCGCCTGTTTTATTGAACCGGCCATTGTCCATGCGGTATATGCCTACGGAATTGTCGTTTTGATTGGCTGTTAAAAGCCATTTACCGCAGGGAGAAAACCGGAAATCCCGAGGGTTCTTGCCGGTCATTACATGATCGACAAATGTAAGCCTGCCGTCGTTCCCGATCTTGAACACTGCTATTGAGTCATGGCCGCGATTTGACGCTGCCACATAGGCGCCGTCCGGGGAAAGGTGGATTGCCGCCGCAGTGCTGCTGTCTGTAAATCCCCCCGGCAAGGTTGGAATTTCCTGCAATAAACTAAGTCCAGTTCCATTGTACTCGTAGCTTAAAATGGTATTGCCCAATTCCATTAGAACGAATACATATTTACCGCAGCTTGAAAAGGCGATATGGCGCGGGCCTGAACCCGGCGGGCAGTCAATTATTTTCGCCTTAGTCGAAAGCCCATTCTCTTTGGAATAGGGGTATAAAAACACCTTGTCCATCCCCAGGTCGCAAAGGGTTAAAAATTTGCCATCCGGCGTCATAGCCGCAAAATGGACATGCGAAGCCTTCTGTCTGTCCTGCCTGACGCTCTTGCCAAAATGGTGCAGGCTTTGGATGGAAGGCTCAATGCGGCCAGCCGCAGCAATTTCAAAAATACTTAAGCTGCCTTCGCTGTAATTAGAAACGAAGACGTAATTATCTTTAATGCATAGGTGGCAGGGACCCTTCCCATGCGTGGCTTTGATATCAAGCAAACTCATCCCCGTTATATCCACCGAAAAAAGCGCACCCCCATTTTCGCCGTCAAATTCACTATTCTCGGATACGCCGTAGATGATCCCGTTATTTAACTGTAAATACGAGGGATTCTCCAGGTCTACGTTACCAATCAAGCGTATTTCACCGCTATCATCGTTGAATGAGCCTTTAAACAGGCCATTGTCCGCCCCTTTTGAGTATGTGCCAAAGAAAATATTATTAACCGCCATCACCGCCCCCTTATGCTTTTATTCATTTTAGTTCCTGGCAGTCATTCTGTATATAGAGTCGCAATGCCAAACCCTGCTCCCTCAGCTTTCTATAGGTCTTTATTGCTTCCTTTTCCCCCTGAATTTTTTCCAGGTCCCTGTAAAAACCAATGGCCTCCATGTTTCCCCTGGAGGCTTTTTCCAAAAGGCCGGCAATGCGTGTAGCTTCCTCAAGGCCGGAACATTTCAAGGCCCGATCCCCAAGCCGCCAGCGCCAGCAAAGGGATCTTCCATCAGATTGAACCATGGGCCGGGAACCCATAAAAACAAGGCCCCTACCATCCTCCGGCATACGCTTCTGTTCCCTGATCTTATCCCGCCCATATTCATCCAACAGTTCCTGGACAAGATCTGGCGCGACGGCGGCCGCTTTTACTTTGAAAGGAAATGCCGTTTCCACCGGGGCGTCTAATTCCAGGCCCTTCATCCAGGCGGACAGGAGTTTTTCCAGGGGCCCTGAGTATTTGTCGAATTTGTCTTCGCCCTCAAAGGAAAGATCGTTCAGGGCAAAAGAGTTTTCCGGGAAAGGCCGGACCCGCAGGCCCTGATTGAGTTCCTTTTCCGCGTAAAGCCGGGAATGCCGGGTCAGGACGAATTGATGCCAGAACGCCGAATCCAAAAGCCCGTGGCTAAAAAACTGGCGAATAATTTCCGCAGAATTGATTAATTCCTGTTCATCCTGATCCCAATACCCGTAAATCAAGTAGCCATGCACCAGAACCCCGGCTTCCTTAAAAGCCGCACAGGAGCGGACCAAATCCTTAAGGCTGACGCCCTTTCCCATTCGCTGGAGCCCCTCTTCGGTGACCACTTCCAATCCAGCCGAGACCCCCACCAGCCCTCCGCCGGCCAGAATTGCCGCTAGGTCCGGGCTAAAGCTTTGCTCTAAACGTATGTTTCCCCAATAAATCAGGGGAAGGGCCGCTTCTCGGTTCAAAAGGGCAAATTTCAGAAGCGAGGCCGGGGGCGCGGCCTCGTCCACAAAGTGGATCCCCCGGCAGCCGGTTTTTTCCGCCTGATCCCGCAGCTGCAGGAACAGGGCCCCGGGATCAACGGGGATAAAGCTGCGGATATAGTCCAGGCTTGTATCGCAGAAGCTGCAAGAGTGCCAGTAGCAGCCGTGGGCAAGGTAGGCTTTGAGCCAATGTCCATCAGACCAGAGCCGGTGCATGGCATTGGCATTGTCCACAGGGTAAAGATAGCGGGAAAAATCTACGCCGGAGTAATCGGGGAAAATACTTTTTGCCGCTTCATCATTTATGGCTTCATCATTTTTGGATTGGGATTGTGGCAGAGGGTTATTTTTCAGCAGAGAGAGGAGAAACGCGTAAGGCCGGTCCAGGGAAAGGTGGTCAAAGTATTTGGAAAGCCCCGGCTCTTTCGTGAAGCGCAATTCCGTATTTACATAGCCGCCCCCTGCCAAGGTGATCACACCATCCCCAAAACGTTTTTGCGCAGATTCCGCGCAGACCAGGGCCGAAACAAGGCAGCCGGGAAAAGGGATGCTTACGCCTAAGAGGTGGGGAGTGAGGAGTGAGGAGCGAGGAGTGATATCCTGCAATTTGTCCCATTCCTCTTCTAGAAAGGGGCGGTAAAAGCTGTTCATTATATAGCCGTCTAGGCCCTTTTCTACTTCTTTAAAATCCCGGAAATCTGAAATTTCCCCATCTCTATCTGGTTTTCGAATTGATGGCAAATAGCGGATCAAACTGAAACCGCTGTCCAAGCAAACAGTGATAAAGTCCGCCAGGTCTGCGAGCATTTTTGACGCCAAAAGGCTTGCGGAGTCAGGCGGGATTTCGCCCTGGTATTCCTGAATAAAGGCATCCGCCCGGGGCCCTCCCGGAAGGCAGCCGTTGGCCAGGCAGAGAAAGTGCCCCCATTCCCGATCCCGGCCCCGGAGAAAGGCTACAAGCCGGTCAATGGAATCAATCCAAAGTTTTTCCTCTGATAAAAATCGCTGGATTGCATGGGCGGTGTTTCGGTTTTTTGAGATCCCTCCCATGTCTAATGCCCTTCCAGCATCGGCAAAGATCCGTCCCAGGCCCTCCCGGGAAAAGATCCGTTCAAAGAGGCCGATTGAATGATCCCGGACTTTTACCATGCAGCCCTGTTTTTCCAGAAAGGCCCTGAGATAATAGATGGCCGGATACGGGCTATTAAGCTGAACAAAAGGAGGCTGAACCAGAAAAACTCGCTTTATCATTCTAACGTCTTATACTCCAGCCGCTATCGCGCTTTCATTGAAACCGTTCGGCTGCCTAACAATGGATATATCCGTCGCAAAACTTGCTCTGTGTCGGCAACATCGGTAAAGTATTTTTTGCCGTCAGCGGCTTCCATTTTCAGTTGACTACAATTTGTAGCCAACTGACTTCCTTCCTGCTTCAAACGTATCGTAAAGAGATAATCTGTTTTCCATTATACCACCCCTCCCTCAATCTCGGCTGCTCCGCCTCTATTGAATGATGGCATTCTTGTTGGGTAAAATCAAGGCATGAAACTCCGTATCATGTTCGATATGAGTGTGCCCTAAAATGCCGCCCATAGGCGGCTACCTAACAGCCGCACAATATAGGAGTTAGCGCAATAAAATGCATGTTATGGAGGCGCATATGGACAGTTCATTCTTCACGGAAAACCGGCTCGCTTTGCACGGGAGGCTGGAAAAAGGCTCGCTGGCTGTGGTCTTCAGCGGGAAAGCCCCCAGGAAAACAAACGATCAATTTTACCCGTATTTTACGGATCGTAACTTTTTGTACCTCACAGGGGTCGATCAAAACGATACCGTCCTGCTTATTATGGCTGCTGATAGTGTGGAGGAAACCCTCTTTATCCCTCCCCCGGATCTTATGGCCGAACGTTGGTACGGCAGGCGGGTCAAAAGCGATGAAGCGTCGGATGTATCGGGCATAAAGGACATCCAGTATTCCAAGGAATTCGATGTCCGCTTTAACAAGGCCCTTATGTCGGGTAACTACCAAAGGGTTTACCTTCCGCTTTACAAACATACCGCCGACGAGCAAGACGGCCCTGAATACCGCCTGGCCCGTTACATCCGTGACCGTTTCCCCCATGTGGCAATCAAAGACCTAATACCCCACATGAAAGCCCTGCGGCTCATAAAAAAGCCCTGCGAAATCGCAGCCATGCGGGAGGCGCAGGAGGACACCCGGGAGGGCATCCTTGCCATGATGCGCGCTTCAAAGCCCGGCATGTTTGAGTACGAATACAAGGCGGAGTATGACTATGCCCTTATGAAGCGGGGCGTTATAATCCCCTCTTCCCAGCCCATAATTTCCGCAGGGAAAAACAACTTCTCCATCCACTACGACAGCTACACTGGCCAGGCCCTGGACGGCGACATGGTGCTGAACGACGTGGGGGCCCGGCGCAAAAACCTTGTTACCGATGTGTCCCGGGCCTGGCCCTGCAACGGCCGCTTCTCCGAACGCCAGCGCCTCCTGTACCAGGCTGCCTACGAAACCTCAAAACATATGTTCAGCGTTATTAAGCCCGGCATGCCCATGGGCGACGTGGACGCTACGGCCAGGCGCATTAACTACGAGCATCTCCATGAAATTGGCCTGTGTAAATCTTTCGATGATGCAGGGACCTATATTTGGCACGGCGGCGCCCACCATGTGGGGTTTGACGTTCACGATGTGGTGGACATAAACCCCGACAGCCCCATCGCCGCAGGCATGGTTTTCAGCGTTGATATAGGCATCTATTGCGAAGAATGGGGGATTGGCTTCCGCCTGGAAGACAACTGCCTTGTCACCGAGGCAGGCTGCGAAAACCTCTCGATTAATATTCCCAGAAGCATTGAGGATATAGAGGCGGTAATGCGGAAATAAAAATTAGGGATGATTTTCATTATTTCAACCCCTTTTTAAGCTCAAAGGTAAAGCAATGCTTCCCGGTGGAAAGAAAAACCTCCGTGGAGGGCATGTTTTTGCATTTTATCCCAAAGACGGTACAGACCCGGGGAAAAGCCGGTTCCCAGCTAACCTTAAAATACTTGCACTGAAGGCAGTTTGGCTGTTTTTTAGGCGGATCTTTATTAATCTTCATATACTCATTTGACACATTACAGTTCTTTGGATTATTCTTCAATGTATGATGAAAACACTCGAAATGAGGATAATAAAATGATGGAAATCGTAGGTATCCCTGCTTCTCCGGGGCTAGCCACTGGAAAGGCCTTTTGCTATGAAGGAAATGAATTCCCTAAAATAAGACGCCTTAATATCGGCAATATCGAAGAAGAATTAAAACGCCTCCAAACTGCCTTTGATGCTGCGGGGCTGGAACTCCAGGTAATGTATGAGCAGGCGCTAAGGGAAATGGGCAAAGAGCAGGCGGATATTTTTGCTGCTCATATTATGATGAACGAAGATCCTGATTTCCGGGATCAAATTACAGAAAGGATAAAAGGGGAAGCTGAAAATGCCGACTGGGCTGTTTTGGAAACTACCCGGAATCTCACAGAGATGATTATGGCTTCCCCAGACCCGGTTTTTCGGGAACGTGCCACGGACTTAAACGATGTGTCCAAACGGATTCTGAATCATCTTCTGGGCATTAAAAATGTATCTCTCTCTGAATTGGACCGGGACTTGATTCTGGTGGCTAATGACCTTATGCCCTCGGAAATACTTACGATGAACAAAAAGCATGTAAAGGGCATTGTCACTTCCTCGGGGGGACGTACTTCCCATACGGCGATTCTGGCCCGGGCCTTCAATATTCCCGCAGTACTTGGTCTTGCCGCCGCAATGCAAGAAATCAGCAACGACGATGTTCTTATAGTTGATGGCTCTAAAGGTGAAGTATTGATCAATCCAACTAAAAAGGAACTTGATAAATATGAAAAGGCCCAGATAATGTACCAAGAGAAAGAGGACGAATTTTCCAAGCTAAGGGATCTCCCTGCAGAGACCCGGGACGGCTGCCGGGTAGTTCTAAAGGCGAATGTAGAGACCCTTGAGGAAATGGAAACGGTTCTACATTATGGGGCCGAGGGCATAGGGCTTTATCGTTCGGAGTTCCTTTTTTTAAGCTCCGGTAAAGACGTTGATGAAGAATACCAAAAAGAAGCTTATAGCAAGGCTCTCAAAGCCATGGGAGATAAGGTGGTCACAATTCGGACTGTGGATATTGGAGGAGACAAGATATTCCCGGATTTCCATGCTCCAGAAGAGAAAAACCCTCTTCTGGGCTGGCGGGCCATAAGGTTTTCCCTGGCCAGGCCGGAGTTTCTCAAGACCCAGCTTAGAGCCATACTCCGCTCCAGTGTAAACGGTAAGGCCCGAATCATGTTCCCCCTGGTTTCTGGGCTGGAAGAACTGGAACGGGCCCTTGCCCTTCTGGAAGAAGCCAAAACCGAATGCCGTGATAAAGGCCAAGCTTATGATGAAAATATTGAAACTGGAACAATGATCGAGGTTCCTTCGGCTGCCTTGATTGCGGATATCCTGGCGGTAAAATCGGATTTCCTTTCCATTGGGACCAACGATCTTATTCAGTATTCCCTGGCGGTAGACCGGGGAAACGAACAGGTGAGTTACCTGGCCCAGCCTTCCCATCCAGCGGTGATCCGTTTGATAAAAATGACTATTGATGCAGCGCACAAACAGGGCATTAAAGCGGCCATGTGCGGAGAGATGGCAGGGGACCCGGCTTTCACGGCTTTGCTTTTAGGGCTGGGCCTGGATGAATTCAGTATGAGCGCCTCATACATACCCCAGGTGAAAGAAGTCATCCGTTCCCTTTCCATGGAAGATTGCCGGACCCTGGCTGGGGAGTTACTCCAGGGCCTTTCGGCCACACAGAACGCCCTCCTCCTGGATAATATGGGGAAAAAATGAAGCTTCCCGTAGTCGCCCTGGCAGGCAGGCCCAATGTTGGAAAGTCCACTCTTTTCAACCGGCTCCTCCACAAGAGAAGGGCAATTACGGATCCAACTCCCGGCGTTACCCGTGACCCTGTCAGCATGGACACGGTTATTCGGGACAGAAAACTCACTTTATTTGACACCGGAGGCTTCAAACTGGACAGGGATCCCGAGAGCCCTGAAGGCGCACTGGAAACCATGGTGGTGGAAAAGACCCTGGAAGTCTTAAAAAACGCAGACCTTATCGTCCTTATTTTGGAGGCCGGTGAACTCACCCTGGAAGACGAAGAATTTATTACTCTTCTAAGGCCCTATCAGAATAAACTTATTGCCACAGTGAACAAATGCGAAGGCGGCCGGCGGGAAGCAGACGCCTGGAACCTTCTTTCTTTTGGCTTTGAAAAAATTTTTATGATCTCCGCTGAACACGGCGACAATGTAGGAGATTTGGAGGAGGAAATTGCCAAGCGCCTTGCCAATTTTGAAAATGAAAGCAAGGATGATACTATATATGATACTACAGGTAGTACTATAAATGACGCTGCCAGTCGTGTCTCTATGGAAGAAAAAACTTATCTTCGCATTGCCCTCCTGGGAAAACCAAATACCGGAAAGTCCACTCTTTCTAACCGTCTTACCGCTTCTTCCGCGTCCATTGTAACTGACATCCCCGGCACTACTAGGGACGTGGTGGAGGGGACTTTCTCCTGGAAAAACCGGGACTTCCTTGTCCTCGATACGGCAGGTATACGCAGACGCACAAGGGTAAACGAAAATATCGAATATTATTCTGTGAACCGGGCCATCAAAACCATTGATCAGGCGGACATAGTTTTCCTCATCATAGACGCCCAGGAAGGCCTGACGGATCAGGACAAGAAGATCGCGGCTCTGGCCCACGACAAGGGCAGGGGACTCATCCTGGTTCTCAATAAATGGGATGTCATGCCTAAGGTCAAAAACGCTTTCCAGGCGGCGGAGGACAGGATACGTTTCGTTTTCCCCAAAATGGAGTACGCCCCGGCGTTGGGCGTCAGCGCCCTGGATGGAACAGGGGTGGATAAACTCCTGGACATGGCTATCCGTATGCAGCGCCAATTGACCCGGCAAATCGAAACGGCGGAATTGAACCAGGCCCTGGAAAAATGGCTGGAGGAACACCCGCCCCCCATAGGGAAACAGACCAGGTTCAGGGTGAAATACGCGGTACAGACTTCGATAAACCCGGTTAAGTTTGTTTTTTTTGTGTCCCGAAAAGAGGCGGTCAGCGAGGCATACCTTTCCTATCTCCGCAATAAGATCCGCTCATCCCTAGGTTTTTCCCTTATTCCTGTAGACATAGAACTCCGCTCCTCCTCGAATAATCCCGCCAGGGGAAGCCGGCCTCGTCGTGGAGGAAAGACGCCTTCCAAAGTAAAGCCGTATTCCAGGGGAAAGCGGCCCCCCAGAGCCTGATATGGCTGCCTATACCATTGCCGATGCGGAAAGCCTTTTACAGGTTAAGGCACATGTGATCCGCTACTGGGAGCAGGAAATTCCCCTGATTCAGAGTAAAAGGGATAATTATGGCCGCAGGCTTTATTCCAACCGGGATATACAGATCCTCCTCCGCCTTAAACATCTGCTCCATGTCCGGCGCTTTACTATGGAAGGCGCCAGGCAGGAACTTTACCGGGAACTTACCGGGGACGACCAGAATATCAGGAGCCAGCTATCGTTACTGCGTTCTGAGCTTATGGAACTATACTTTCACCTAAAAGAGAAACGGGGTTAAAGAATGTATCTTTTTCCTCCCCTCAGTCCCGAAGTCCGTCTTCAAATGGATGGTCTAGTTTCCTTGATTGACAAGGTGTTTCCCCTGCCCCGGCGTTTTCACGCTGCTCTTCCCCGGGATGTGGCGGAACTATCTCGGCTTTTTACTTCCGGACGGAGGGATCGGGGCCTCTCGTATTTGGGAAGACCCAACCTTCTTTCAGCCTATCTCAGGTTTTTTCTCCCCTGGAATGTTTACCGCCTTTGCCGGCTCTTGCCTTCATTGTCCCTGGATTTAAAACCCGGGGATAGGATTCTTGACCTTGGCGCTGGTCCCCTGACTTTCGTTCTGGCCCTTTGGCTCTGCCGGCCGGATCTGCGATCTATTCCTTTGGAATTCCATTGCCTGGACCGCACAGTCTCGGTTTTAGAGGCGGGGAAAAAAATTTTTAGCTCCCTGGCCGATACGAACCAAGAAGCGCAGATTCGAAGGTTCCCCTCTGCATGGACTATCAGAACCATAAAGGGGGAAATAGCGGGGAAAAAAATTCGGATAGAACCTGCGGCGCTGGTCACTGCGATAAATGTGTTTAATGAGATCTTCTGGGAAATATCCCCTGCAAACCGGGGGGGCCTTAAAAATCTGGCAAAACAAAGCGCCGGACTCTTGGCTTCCTACGGGAAAGATGGAACTATCCTTGTGGCGGAGCCCGGGATCCCCCGTTCCGGGGAGTTTATCTCCAGTCTGCGCTCTTCCCTCCTGGAACGGGGCCTGGCACCTATTTCACCCTGTCCTCACAGGCTGGCCTGTCCCTTTCCCGGCGGATTGGCCCGCAAAAAAGCCAAGTGGTGCCATTTTTCCTTTGATACCGCTGACGCCGCTCCGGAACTCCTAAAACTCTCCGCTGCCGCAGGGATACCGAAGGATAGGGCAGTTTTGAGTTTTCTACTGGCCAAAAAATCCCCCATGTTAAATGCAGAAAAACCCAAAGCACAAAACGCCCGGATCATTTCAGATCCCTTTCCCGTGGGACCATATTACGGCCGTTACGCGTGCTCCGATCTGGGGGCCGTCCTAGTCAGAGGGAGCAGAGAAAAAATCGAAGCCCTGGATTCCGGAACTCGTACGGAGATTAAAATAGGAGGGGATTCAAAGAATCCCGAAGGTCACAGGGACCTTAAGAGCGGCGCCCTTATAGGAGAACTGTTTTGAAAAAATTATACGTTTCCTTTTGTCTTTTATCTTTTATCTTTTATCTTTCCTGTTCCAGACCCCCTCAAAGCCCTTCGCCGGGAGCCCCGGCAATGATTCCTACAGAAGCATCCCTTTCAGCAGAAGATAGGTTAACCTTTATCGAGGACTATTGGAGCGAAACTTTTGCCCAGGCCGGGCTTCCGGATTCAATAAAGGAAAAAATTATAGAATACCTCATCCAAGGGCCGGATTTTGTAATGGATCTTTTGAACGTCCTGGAAGCCGATCCTTATCTTTATATATTAGTGGATAAACAACACGCCCTTAACCAGGACTATGCCCCGGCGGATCTTGTAGAGCTTGTGGATGGAAACTACCGGGTAACCAGGCAGGGGCTTCTGCTCCGCCAGGCAGCGGTGGAATCCCTGGAAGCCATGGCCGCCGCCAGCCGCAGCGAAGGGGTGATCCTGACTGCCGCTTCAGCTTATCGCTCCTATGCAAACCAGGCTGAAATCAACAGCCGCCTTGTAAGGCAGATGGGGCAGCAAGAGGCGGACCGTGTATCCGCCCCTCCCGGGCACAGCCAGCACCAGTTGGGCCTGGTTCTGGATTTCTACCCCATTGAAGACAGGTTCGCCGCAACTCCTGCCTCAGCCTGGCTGGAAAGAAACGCCTGGCGTTTCGGCTGGTCCCTTTCCTACCCCGACGGCTATGAGGAAATTACCGGCTACCTCTGGGAAAGCTGGCATTACCGGTACCTGGGCCCCGACCTGGCGGCTTTTAAGGAGAGGTACTTTGAGGGTATCCAGCAATACGCCCTGCAATTTATTTACGCATGGTTATTTTATGATTGAAATAAAGGGGAAGTACAACACAGCAAAAGTGTATACCGACACGCTGGATGAAAAATCCCGGGAGCAAATTGAATTGCTCTGTGAGCAGGAATTTGTAAAGGGAAGTGTTCTGCGTTTAATGCCCGATGTGCACGCCGGAGCCGGCTGCACCATTGGTACGACTATGACCATTATAGACAAAATAGTTCCCAATCTTGTGGGTGTTGATATTGGCTGTGGTATGGAAACAATAATTATCCCCAGGGATGATCATGTTTCCAAAAATTTTGATCCGGTAATGCTGGACAAATGGATTCACCAAGGTATCCCTAGCGGCAGAAACGTACACAAAAATCCCCATGCATATGCGGACCTGGTACCGCTGGAAAATATTCGCTGCCCTGCCGCTAATCTTTCCAGGGCACGGTTGAGCATTGGCACCCTTGGCGGGGGCAATCACTTCA
>Ga0099364_10012608_pt1 | contig 11380 bp, 11 predicted proteins | sample TergutTh196P3_FD_73070 | JGI IMG/M metagenome (GOLD analysis project Ga0099364, IMG submission 73070) | Microcerotermes parvus P3 segment gut microbial communities from Pointe-Noire, Republic of the Congo - Th196 P3 | ecosystem: Host-associated > Arthropoda: Insects > Digestive system > Gut ...
ATCCGACAGCCCGAGCATATAGTCGGCCGAGACGCCGAAATACAGGCAGATTTGGGACAGCACCTCAACGGACGGGTAAAAAGAATTTTTCTCATAACCCGATACCGAGGCGCTAACGATATTCAGCCTGTCCGCAAGCTGCTGCTGGGTAAGGCCCTTGCTCTGCCGCAACGCTTTTAACCGTAAGCCAAACAGTTCCACAGTGGCCACCCCGCAACTGATAAAACAATAACCGCTATTTACATATTATATAATCAAGCAGTGTGCCGGATTCGTCTGAGAGGTAGAGGATATTGCCCTGTCTGGCATTAAAGCCCATCTGTATTTTGCGCAAGTCTTTTTTGTCGGCGCTGCCTTTGCCGGCAAGCGTGAGCGTCTCGCCCGGCTCGACTTTGGCGGCGGGGAACTCCCAGCGGAACAGGTTGTCGATATCGTTGCTGAGATACAGGCCGCTTGTGTTAACCGTTTCGGTTCCGGTATTGAGCAGTACGCATCCGTTACGCTGCGACGAGGCGTAGGCGTCGCTGAAAATAAGCGGGGGCGGCTCATAGCGCGTCACGAGCGTGACGTTTACGGCGCCGGACGGAACGTTGTCGGTTGAAATGGTGATATCAGGCTCATAAAGCTTATTGCCGTCTATTATCCAGTGGTCGAAAACCGTGTGTTTGTCCAGCGCGGGGCTGAGCGGTATGGTCATGTTAGGGAAGTATACGGCCGATGTGCCGCGCTGCGTCCCGATGACGGCCTCGCCGCCGGTGACGGTAATCGAGACCGCTCCGGCGTAACCGAACTCTCTGGTGAGGTTCTCTCGGATATACTCGCCGCGCCGCCGCGCGAACGCTTTCATGGCGTCGTGGTTGCCGAATACGTTGCCAAGCGAAGTCCAATTCGCGTATTTATGCGCCGCGAAAGCGGCGTCTAATTCGTTTGCGGCTTCCCCGTAAAGCGAGGCTATGTATGACGCCACGGCGTCCTCCGTGATCACGTTTGAAGTAAGGTCACACATTATGACCGTGAATTTCTCGGCCATATCGGGACGCTTTAGTATAGCGGAGAGCAGAGGGCTGTTTTTGGAGCCGCCGATAACAGTCCTGAATGTCGCTTTCCTGTAGTCGTCGCCGTAAAGGCCGAGCGTCCAGTCAAGGTCGTACATTATATACCGCCAGCGCCCGTCAAGCTCAGGCGCGAGGCCGTCAACCTGCGGGCCGGTATAGCGCCAGCGCTTTAAGTTATTATTGGGCCAGTCGTCGTTGCCCATGTATATCTCAAACGCGTAGTACAGCAGCAGGTTGTCGATGTCTATCAGCGCTTCCAGCTCGGCAAAGGTGCGGTCGTCGAGCAAATTTTTGCGCGAGTATTCGGCGTCTATAACTTTCAGATCCTCGACCACGCGCGTGTTCTCGCTCCTGTACCACTGGTCGCCGTCGCCTATGATGTCAAAATTCTTGGTGGGCGCTTCGTATTTGTCCTGTAAATACTGCTCGTTCACGGTAACTATAAGCCACGCGAAGCCATAGTATTCGCCGTTGACAAACACCGACGCGGCGCGCACGGGCGTCACCTCGTTGAAGCCGGCGTCACGCGCGAGCTTGGAAGCCACTTCGTTTCGCAGCATAGCGAAATTGCGGTCATTCGCCCCGTTGCGCAGTACAAGGGTATCGAATTTACGGAGCGGTGTACCGTAAGAGTCCAGAATCGGGTCGTAATCTGAGTAGTCGTCGTTGGAAAAGAAGTCGTAATGGAACTTGCCGGCGTCCGGCTCGTATTCGCTGCGCGCTATCAGGCGCAGTGATTTCTGGGTTTCCGCGCGCGACCAGCCGCCCTGAACGCGCAAGCCCGCGGCCTGGGCGATAACGCGGTCGCCTTCGGGCGTGAAAACCTCGACGTAGACCGGACGCTCGCCTTCGCGGCCGCGCAGGTTGAAATTGGCCGGGGCGGGCGGATCAATCCTGCCCCGGGGGTTGTCTCTTATATAGTCGTCACGCAGCCGGCCTTCGACAAAAATTCCGGTATCGTAGTCATAGAGATGCTCGTCGTCGGTGGAAATGGAGAACACCAGCGTGTCAAAACGGCTGTCGATATCGCCGCCCACAAAATATGTCTGTACAAGCGGCCTGGTCGTAAAGTCGTCGTGTACGGCTATGGCCTTTAGCACAAGTGTGTTAACGCGGTCGAGGGTCTCGACCGAAAGCGGCTCGGAATATTCTTCGGAAGCACTTGTAGGTTCGGAACCATCTGTGGTATAATAAATTTTAGCGTCCGGAATAGACGAAATTATCGAAATTTCGATGGATTCTTCATAGAAGCCGCCCGCTTGTGAAAACGCGAGACGCAGCCTCTCCGCCTTGACGGCGGCGGTTTCCTCCGTGTCGTCAGGCACACCCGTAATTTCAGGGGGAGGCGTGTCGGGCAGCGCGGTGCGGCCCGCGGGGAACGCGTTGAGCGTCAGCGCGGACACCGCCAGCAGCGCCGCGGCGAATAAGAGAACAGCTATGCGGCGTATGGCCATGATTTTGCTCCTTTCGGGATGGTGGATGGGTATGCGGTATCGTTACGAACGAAAATATTTCCTTAATACACATACGGCGGCCGTACTAAGGGGCAGGGCCGCGGCCGTTATGCGACCCGACGCCCATTCGGGCGGCGTTTATGTGGTCAACAACCTTTATCTTGACGACATGTACGGCTCATTTTATCTTGATAAGCAGCTCGGAAGCATACGCCGCGAAAAATACCGCGTCCGGCATTATAACAACGACCTGTCGTTTATCAGGCTGGAGCGCAAGGTTAAAAACGGGCTGGTGTCGTATAAGGAAAACGCGCGCATAACGGCCGAACAGTATGAGATGATACGCAAAGGGGAATTCGCGTTCGCGCTTGAGGCGGGCGACCCGCTGCTTGAATCGCTGGGCGCTCTGCATAATCTGAGGACATTGCGCCCGGCGGCGGAGTTTTCCTACATACGCGAGGCTTATATATACGGGCCGGGTAATGTGCGAGTGACATTTGACAGCCAAATCGGCGGGGATATTCCGGGCTTCCCGCCCGATAATTGGACGCCGCCCGGGCCGGGAGGCATGGTCGAGGTCAAGTACGACGGCTTTCTTCCAAGCGTCATATCCGATTTGCTCGGCGGCCTGCCTATTGTCTGGACGGATATGTCAAAATACTGCTATGTATACGAACGAGAGAGGGGACTATGGTCTTATGCGGGAAAGAGTATGGGAAATTATATCAAACACCACGCAGGTAGAGAGTCTTGACGCGGTAAATATCCTGTTCACCATGCTGATAGCCGCCGTGTGCGCGACGGTGATATTTTTGGTGTACCGCTTCTTCAACAGGGGAGTGGTGTACAGCTCGAGCTTCAATCTGCTGATTGTCATGGTGTGCGCCGTGACGGCGTTTATCATCATCACAATAGGGGCGAACCTTGTTTTGTCGCTGGGCATGGTGGGCGCTTTGAGTATAGTGCGTTTCCGCGCGGCGGTAAAGGATCCGCTTGACGTGGGGTTCCTGTTCTGGGGCGTCGCCGCCGGCCTGACGGCGGGCGCTCAGCTGCATATGGTTGCGCTTCTGGGAACGGCGTCCATCGCGGTGCTGTACATACTGTTCGTGCTGACGCGGATGGACAAGCGCAGCTTCCTGCTTATAATACGCTATGACGCCGAAGCCGAGGAGCCGGTCGCAAGCCTGCTCGCGCCGATGAAAACCAAGCTGAAAAACAAGACGCTGACACAGGACTATACGGAGCTGACCGCGGAGGTCAAGGTGCGCGGCGGAGACGTTTCGTTTATGGAGCCTCTGAGACAAACGCCCGGCGTCGGCAGCGCGACGCTTGTTGAATATACAGGCGACTACTCCTGATTCTATTATACCCCCACGCGGCGCATAATGCAATACATAATAAAGATGGGGCCGGACTTTTGTCCGGCCCGCCTGATTTACGTTTGGATCAGCCGTCAGGCCGCCGAAGCGCCGTAACGCACACCGCAAGCAAGGCCAGAAGCATCAGCAGCGCGAAGGGCCACAGGTCGTAGCACAGCGCGCCACGTATCAGATACGCGTGATAGCCGCCCAGCGAACCGGCCATAACCATCACCGGCAGAAGCGCGTATCGCGGGCGCGCGGCGGCGTAGAGCAGCATAAAGGCTTCGGCGAGATAAAAATACCTGTCGTGCATGGACGGGAGCAGCCAAGGTACGCCCAGCGTTATCATGGCGGCGTATACGGCCGTTTGGTCAGGGCGTTTGCGTAAAGCGTGCGCCGCCGCGGCTATGCAAAAAGCGGCGGCGAGGATGATCCCGGCGGTAAAATACGGCTGCTTGGGCGTATCCTTGGGCAAAAACGCGAATATGGAGGGCGCGTTCAGGGTCAGGTAGCTGCTGTAAATACCCGCCTGACCCGTGTAAACCCCGACGATGCGGCCCGGCGTCCAGCCCATAGCGGCGGCGGGCAGAGAGGTTATGATATAAGGCAGCGGGAACAGGACGGCGTGACGCGGCTTCACGCGCCCTGCCGCCCACAGCACGAGAAACACCGGCAGAAAGAAAACCGTCTGGAGCTTAAAGGCGAACGCGGCGCCGGCCATAATGACCGAGGTTTTGGGGCGGCCCGCCATCGCGCGCTCATATGACATTACGCAAAAAGCCGCGTATATCGAATCGCATTGCCCCCAATAGGCCGAATTGAGTATGAAGGTCGGCCATAGAAGCGCCGCCGCGAAAACGACGGCGGCAGACGCGCTTGACGAGCGCGCCGCCGCGGCGCGGTACAGCGCGGCGGCCAGCAGTATGTCAAAAAGCACCGACAGCGACTTGATGAGCAGGAGGTCGGATAAGGGCAGATATGATATCAAGGCCAGAAAGTAGAGATAGGGCAGGTTATAATTGCTGGTCGTAGTCCTCAGCGCGGCAAAGCCGCCGCCTGAACGGAATTCCTCCATCCACGGCTGTAAAAAATGGATATAGTCGGGCGACTTGTAATAAAAACAGGCCGCGCGCAGCAGTAAAGCGAACAGCAGCGCGGCGGCCATAAAGATATGCCGTTTTCCGATTTTATTCAGCATATATCGAATTTGAGACTGATGTCAAGCGCCCTGACCGTGTGCGTAAGCGCGCCTATGGATATCAGATCAACGCCCATGGCCGCCACCTCGGCCAAGTCGCGATTTCCCATATCGCCGGACGCCTCGGTTAAAGCGCGCCCGCCGATCAGCGCGACGGCCTCGCGCATGTCGTCCATGTTGTCGAGCATAATGATATCCGCGCGCGCTTCTATCGCCTGACGCACCTCGTCTAAGTCAGACGTCTCGACCTCGATTTTCAGCGTGTGCGGCGCGGCGCGCCGCGCCGCTTCCACGGCGTTTATGACGCCGCCGGCCGCCGCGATGTGGTTGTCTTTTATAAGTATGCCGTCGTACAGCCCGAATCTGTGGTTGACGCCGCCGCCCACGCGCACGGCGTACTTCTCAAGCACGCGCAGGCCCGGAGTGGTTTTGCGCGTATCCGTGATACGCGTTTTGAACCCCGCGACGGCGCGCACGGCTTCCGCCGTTGAGGTCGCGATACCGGACATTCGCTGTAATAGATTCAACGCGACGCGTTCGCCCTTCAGCACAATACCGGCTTCGCCGCTCACCGCCGCTACTACGTCGCCGCGTTCCACCGCGGCGCCTTCCTCAACGCTGAGGGACATCTCGGCATTACCGCCGAGCAGGGTGAAAACACGCGCCGCGACATGGAGGCCGCATATCAAACCGGGTTGTTTGGCGCCAAAGCGACCGGTTATCTTTTTGCCGGCCGGCACGCAAAGCGCGGTGGTAATGTCGCCCGGGCCTATGTCCTCACGCAGGGCGTTTAGTATAATCTCATCAACGGCGCGCGGTTCCATTTACATCAGCCTTTCCGAGCCGTCTATTGTGTGTGCGCCGACGCTTTCGCGGCGTTCCAGACACGCCTCAAACACGCAGCGCGCCACCGTCAGCATATTAACCGTTTCCCACATATCCTTGGAGAAAGCCGCGGATTCCATATCCGTCTCTAACTCGGCGAGCGCTTCCATGCCTTTTTCCACGCCGTCGCGAGTGCGGAAAGCACCCGCGCCGCTCTGACACAGCTCGCCTAACTTGCGCCTGATATCTTGGATATCAGGCTCGCGCGTACCCTCGGGCAGTTTCGGATAAACCACGGCGCCCGGCTCCGGCTGAGGCAGACCGCTTATATGCTCGGCCGCGCGGCGTCCAAAGACCAGACACTCAAGCATTGAATTTGACGCGAGGCGATTCGCGCCGTGTACGCCGCTGCAGCCGCTCTCGCCGCAGGCGTAAAGGCGTCTTATATTGCTTTGCGCGCGCAGGCCGGCGGCCACGCCGCCCATGAGATAATGCTGGGCCGGGCTGACGGGTATCAGGTCTTTTGAGATATCTATGCCGTGTTTAAGACATTCGGCGGTTATGGTAGGGAAGCGCGCCCGCAGCTCTGAGAGCGGCCGCCCCGTGATATCCAGAAAAACGCAAGGCTCGCCCGTGCGCGCCATCTCCTCGAAAATGGCGCGCGCCACGACGTCGCGCGGCGCCAGCTCAGCAAGCGGATGCGCGTTTTTCATGAAGCGCCCGCCTTGGCGGCCGACTAACTTCGCGCCCTCGCCGCGCAGCGCCTCGGAAATCAGGAACGCCGAATCCGAATCGGGCAGATACAGGGCCGTCGGGTGGAACTGGATAAACTCCATCCTCGTGACGGCCGCGCCCGCGCGGCGCGCGGCGGCTATGCCGTCGCCCGTAGCCACGGCGGGGTTGGTGGTGCGCAGGTATATGCGGCCTATGCCGCCCGTTGCCAGAATGACCCCGCGCGCGCGTATGGCCGAAAAAGCGCCCGACGCCGTATCCATAAACAGCGCGCCGGTACATTCACCCGTGTCCGCGTGTTTAAGCAGGTCGATAAGAAAAAAATTGGGGATGATTCGTATATTGCCGCGCGACGCGGCAATCTGCGCGAGTACCTTAACGGTCTCGCGGCCTGTGGCGTCGCCGCCCGCGTGTACGACGCGCTTGTAAGTATGGCCGCCCTCACGCGTTATGTGCAGCTCGCCGTCGTCGTTGAGGTCAAACGGAACCTCCATGGCGCGCAGCGCCTCGACGTCCGACGGCCCCTCCTCGACCAAAACACGAACGGCTTCGGAATCGCATAGCCCCGCGCCCGCGACGAGCGTGTCCTCATAATGGTAATCAGGGTCGTCCTGCGGCGAAACGGCGGCCGCGATACCGCCCTGCGCCATCCATGAGTTGGAGGTGTTTACGTCCTCCTTGGTTACGATGACGCAATCAAGGGGGGGGTCGATATTGAGGGCCGCGAAAAGGCCCGCCAATCCCGCCCCTATGATCAACGCGTCGCATTTTAGTTCAGCGGGCATATGTTCCCAGCTCTATCATACGCGTTAGGCAATTTTGCGCGGCAAGCATCTCGTCGTCGGTTAAGGATACCTCGTTGCCGCCGCGCTCCAATACGTTGAACACGTCCTCAACGCGCGTCTTTTTCATTTGCTTGCACAGCATGTCGGGCGACAGCGTGACAAACGCCTTGTTCGGATGCCGGCGGCGCAGCAGGCGTTCTATTTCGATTTCGGTGCCTATGATGTAAGCGTCGTATTCATGGCGGTCAACGTAGTCTATGATGGCGGCCGTCGAGCCTATAAAATCAGCCTCGCGCTGTACCACCGGCCTGCACTCGGGATGCACCAGAACGGGCGCTCCGGGCAGCGTGTCGCGCGCGGCCGCTACGTCCTCGACGCCCACATGGTGGTGTATAGGGCAACAGCCCTCGAAAGGTATGATATGCTTTCCGGGCAGCTTTGACTGTACATACGCGCCGAGATTCTGATCCGGCACAAAGATAATCTCACGGTTGGGCAGCGCGGCGGCGATGCGCACGGCTGTAGACGACGTGCAGCAGACGTCCGAAACGGCTTTGAGCGCCGCGCTCGAATTGACATAGCACATAACGGCCGCGCCGGGGTGCTTCTCTTTAAGCGCGATAACGTCGCCGGGCGACGCCATGTCGGCAAGAGGGCAGCCGGCTTCGGGCGAGGGAAGCAGCACCCGTTTATGCGGGTTAAGGATTTTGGCGACCTCCGCCATAAACTTCACTCCGCACAGGACTATGGTTTCCCATTCGGTATCGCCGGCGCGGCGCGCCAGCTCGAAGGAGTCGCCCACAACGTCGGCTAAGGCCCGCACATCCTCGGTTTGGTAATAATGAGCCATAATAACGGCGTCCTGTCGGCGCGCAAGCTCGCGTATCTGTTCTCGCATTTTATTTTTCCTTTTTGTTCTCTATCACGATATTGTCGTCCTCAACGCTCACATGAGCGCCGCATTTGTGGCATAAGACGTATATCTCGCAATCGTCCTGGTCGTCGAAGTCCTCGTCGTCCTCATCATCCGGCTTTTTTACCAAGCGGATGGGCGCACGGTCATGCGGGTCGCGCAGCATGTCGGCCAGGTCGTTCATGGCTTCTCCCAGCTCGTCGAGGTACTCGTCGAGCCTTTCTATATCCTCGGAAACAGCCTCCAGCTCCCCGACCTCATCCGAAAGCGTTTGAAGGTCGTCCTCCATCTCGTCAACATCATCACGCACGTCGGTAATCGCGTCGGCCAGCGCGTCCAGCGTTTCAATGATGGCCGCCAAAAGCTTGCCTTCAGGCTTGTCGTCGGGCATGGTCAGGCCGTTGCATAAGCCCTTGAGGTATCCTACCTGCTTGCGGTAATCCATAAAATCATCCTTTCTGAGCGCCGGCGTCAAGGCCCTTGCTATGTCTTGACGCGCTCAAGGTATTCGCCCGTGCGCGTGTCCACACGGATAACGTCGTCCTTGTCGATAAACAGCGGCACCCTGATGACCGCGCCGGTCTCAAGAGTGGCCGGCTTGAGGACGTTGGTGGCCGTGTCGCCGCGCACGCCCGGCTCGGTATCGGTGACCGCCAGCTCGATGAAGGTGGGAGGCTCGACGCCGAATACGCCGCCCTTATATGAAAGCACCTTGCAGGTCATGTTTTCTTTAACGAAACGGAAAGCGTCATTCAGCTTATCCTTCCCTATGGGCGACTGCTCATACGTCTCGTTGTCCATAAAGTAATACAGGCCGCCGTCGTTGTACAGGTATTCCATATCGCGGCGCTCCACATAGGCGTTTTCAAATTTGTCCGATGGGTTGAATGTACGCTCGGTAACGCCGCCGTTTATCACGTTTCTCATTTTTACGCGTACGAAAGCGGCGCCCTTGCCCGGCTTGACATGCTGGAATTCAATTACCTGCATGACCTGCCCGTCCATCTCGAAGGTCACGCCGTTACGGAAATCTCCGGCCGTTATCATCTCTGTGTTCATCCTTTCTGAGCCTTGCGGTGTTTTGCGTGTCAATTAGAATATTCCTGCATATTGTACAGCACATATTGGATTTTTGCAAGACCCGACATTCGCTTTGCCCGTCATTTCGTTAATCATTTTCTAATGTATTTCTAATCTCGATATACCTTGACAGGCGATGTATGTATTGCTATGATGTATATACAGCAAACAAAAAGGAGGGGCGTTAATATGCCGATAGCTGCCGACCTGATTCGCGGGCATACCGAAACCATAATACTGGCGCATTTGTATAGCCGTGACAGTTACGGGTATGAGGTCAACAAATCTATATATGAAAAGAGCGGCGGGCGATATGAGCTGAAAGAGGCGACGCTGTACGGCGCGTTCAGACGGCTTGAGGAAGCGGGACGCATCGAATCGTTCTGGGGCGACGAGAACACGGGCGCGCGGCGGCGCTACTACCGGATAACCGAACGCGGCAGGAGCGCTTTGCGCGAAAACCTGGACGAGTGGGGCGACGCGAAGAAGCTGATTGATATACTCATACAAACGGAGGGGGAACGGTTATGAACGAGCGTATAAGCAAGCATATCGACGAATTATTCATGGGGGTCGAGCATACTCGCCAGGCGGCTGATATTAAAGAAGAGCTGGCCGGCAATCTGCAAGCCAAATACGACGACCTGCTCTCAAATGGCCTGAGCGAGGAGGAGGCGTTTGAAAACGTCATATCGGGCATAGGGGACATAAAGGGCCTGCTGGGGGCCGGGCAGATAAGAGAGGTCGAGAGCGCTTACCGCCGCCGCCAGACCAGCTCGCTGCTCAAGGGACTTGCCATCACGCTGTTCGTCGTCAGCGCCATACCGATTATTTTCTTCACTACGTTTATTCCGAGCTTAGAGATTATAGGTGTGATATCGTCAATCGGAATAGTGGCGGCAGCGGTAGGGATAGTAGTATACGCCGCGTCCATAAAACCTGAAAAATACAAGAAAGGCGATGACACGTTCGTGGAAGAGTACAAGGAAAAAGTAACCGGAGGCGACAAGCGGCAGCGTTTGCGCGGCGCGGTATCCTCGACATTATGGCTCACGGTCGTAACCATATATCTGGCCGTCAGCTTCATGACGCACAGCTGGCATCTGACATGGCTCATTTTCCTTGCCGGGGCGCTCGCGCAGAACATAGTCATGTATATGATGGGGGACACGCGGCGCGTAGGGAAGCTTATAGGCTCGACCGTCTGGACGGCGGCGATAATAAGCTATTTTGTCATCGGCTTCCTCACGGGGCAATGGTTCTGGGGCGCGTTTGTATTTTTAGTGGCGGCGCTGCTTCAGCAGCTTGTGCGTCTGATTCGCATTTGGAATGAGGTATAGGCCATGAACAAAGCGTTGATTGTTATCTGCATGATAATAACGGCCGCCGCCGCCATAGGCATTATTTTCATTATGATATTGGGCCTTAACGGTCACACGCTGTCCTCGTTTAATGTCAATGTTGGTTACGGGTGGGGAGAGAGTATGCTTATCAAGGAAGAAACCTTTAGCATAAAAGACATTCGGAGGTTTTCGCTCGAGTCCGGCTCATACGGCGTTTATGTGAGGGCCGTTGACGGCGTAACGGCATCCGTCCGGCAATACAGCAACCATAGCGACAGCCCGTTTACGATGGACAAGACCGGTTCGGAGGTAAGCGTAAACGCGAGACAGAACGGAGTAAGCATAGGGCTGTTTTTCATATGGAACAGGCGCATTGAGATTGATATACCGCGAAGCTGGGCGGGCGACGTGAATTTTACGACCAGCTCCGGCGGGCTCACGCTTGAGGATAACTTCAAGTGGGCCGTTGCGTCGCTGCAAGCCAGCTCCGGCGGTATCAACATAAAATACCCCCTGACAACCGAATCGCTGTCGCTTCGCGCCTCGTCCGGGGGCATACGCATATCGGACGGCTTGACGGCCGGGAAGCAGATTCAAATAAGGGCGACCTCGGGCGGCGTAAGGGCGGATGGTC
>Ga0099364_10012609_pt1 | contig 11380 bp, 9 predicted proteins | sample TergutTh196P3_FD_73070 | JGI IMG/M metagenome (GOLD analysis project Ga0099364, IMG submission 73070) | Microcerotermes parvus P3 segment gut microbial communities from Pointe-Noire, Republic of the Congo - Th196 P3 | ecosystem: Host-associated > Arthropoda: Insects > Digestive system > Gut ...
CACATTGGCGGGGGTAAGGGCAAATGTCAGAATCTCTCCCATGTCGTTGATGATTAAGTGCAGCTTGAAGCCATAAAACCAGCCTGTAGAGCTTTTGCCGCGCTGAGCTGCGCCGTCAAATACCTTGTGAGAATGTATACGCCTGTTGTCGCATACATCCAGTGTGGTGGAATCAATAAAACTGATACCTGTGCACTTGCCAGCACGGTACTTCATCATGTATACTGTAATCGGCAGCAAGCTAATCCCCATCAATTCCACGAAGCGGTTGTAGCTGACCAGGTGTGGAAAGCAATCCCGCATATTTTCCCTGACATGCCTTTGATAATACCATTTGAAAGTCCTGTACCCGGACAGATGGAACAGGATTACGATGGTCATGATTTCTGACAGCGCCATGCTGGATTTAGGAAAAAAGCCTTTGTACTCCGTGTTTTCTGGCAACAGATGAGTTTGACAATACATTTCAAATGCTTTGCAAAAGTCGTCAACTTCACAAAAGACCGCTGTTATGATTTCCTGCATAAAGTCCATCCTGCTTTCTGGTTTGTAGTTTTAGTCGGCTACTATCCAGTTAGTGGGGTGGATTTTAGATTTTATTGCCTTTTTGCCGTCGAACTCACGTTAGAATAAATGTTGTTTTGTTGTTATTAGTCTGATATAATTATTACTATTGAATACAGCCAGAGATGCTGTCAGTAACAGATTCGGAGGTTGCTTATGAATCGGGAAACAAGAAGGAAAACAGGCAGGATGCGAAAAGCCATGTTATCGATTTTAGTGGCGGGAGCCCTTGCCACAGGCGGCATGATGGATTTCGCCGCCGAAGCCGCGCAAAACATTGGCGACGACCTGATGATACAGGGCGGCGGCGGTGGTGGCGGCGCCCTGGTCAATTATGACGGGGCGGGACAATACATTCTGGTAGGCTACGGCGCCCCGGACGGTAGTTCAAGCGGTGGCAGCGATGGCGGCGGCGGCAGCAACGGTGGCGCGGGCGGCTTGGGCGGCACAAGCGGCGGCGCGGAATCCCCGTGGATGTCACCCGCGACAGCCAACACGGGCGGCCCCGGCCACGTGAGCAGTGACCAAAACGGCGGCAACGGCGGCGCGGGCGGCAACGCAATCGTCACGTTGACCGGGGACATTATCTTAGACAGCCTGACCGTAGCCGGCGGGCAGAACGGCAGCGCAGGTGACAACGCTGGCGGCACGGGGGGGGCCGGGCGGCGGCGCCACGTTTAGCGCGGCGGGTCGAACCTTCGGAGCAGCAACAATCACGCTGGGGCATAACTATGGCGGCGGCGGCGGCGCGGTCAACTTCACTGTCGGCACCCTTTACGTGACAAACGGCAGTCACTTTGATTTTACACAAGCCAGCGGTCCTGTGAACATCAGCATCGGTGCGTATCTGTTTGACATGAGCGGCGCAGCGGCGGATAATACGATGCTTTCTAATGACGGCGACCCGTTCCCGATGGCGCAAATCGAAGGCAAGGGCATTTCGTTCACCGGGACGCCAAGCCTGACCGCGGGTTCTATCGTCACGCTGATTTCCAATGTGAGCGCCGGTGCGTTTACCGAACAGGAAATTACCTCTCCCGACGGGCATAAATATCGGGTGTTTTTAGAAGGCGGGGCGCTGATGGCGGAATACCTCGGCGAAGATGAGATTGACGGCGGTGGAGATGAATTTGACGACGGCGAAGACCCGGTCACCGGCGATAAATGGTATAAATTCCCTCTTAGTTACGACAAGCTGAAAAATGTTTTGTTCAAAAAATCTGGCGATGACTGGACGCCCCTCGACGACGACGACCCCGGCAGAACAGGAACCGCAAGCCTTTCAGGGTACCGCGGTCATAACAATATGGGCAACGCCAAAGCAGGCAGCACAGTCGTTACACTTTACGGCGCTTTTCTCAGTTCCCTCCCGGCGGGCGACTATATTGTGGGTATAGAAAGTGTTGACGGCACCATTTACGAATCCACCGCAATCATTAGAATTGACAACAAAGGCACGGTTTTACGCTCCGGCGGAAGCGGCTCGTCCGGCGGAAGCGAAGTGCAGCAACCCGCGCCTGTCGTCAAATGGCTAACGAAGCCTGACGCCCAAGCCCTTGCAAAGAGCGCAAAAAATGCGGAGCAGAGTTTCGGGCTGACAAAATACAACTACAAATTCGGTGTGCGCGGCGATGCGTGGGACAAGCTGAAGGGTTTGCAATACCAGCATGACAGCTTCGGAAGCCCTGTACAGGTACGGCTATACATCGACAACCCCGAAAATATGCAGGGCGATATTCTTGTCTCCGCTTGGACGAAAGGCCGAGATGTTGAAAGAATACGAAATCTCTTTAATCGTTGGTTTGATAACAAGGTACAGATTGTCTATTTCGACCACGCCGGCGAGTGGGGGCAGACATTGAGAGCCGCCGCAAACATTAACCTTGACGGCATGGATGCCGAAAATCTATATTTTTACAATTATGATAGCAAAACGAACAGATTCACAAGAATCAGAAAGCCGAATTACCGCATAGACTGCAACGGATTTTTGCATTTCAGCATGGACACAGGCGGCGCGGTGATTGTGAGTGATGGGGCATTGGTACGGAGAGGATAAAGCCATTTACAGCCGTTCAGTTTTGCGGATAGTAAGCCTACACACCTCATATCCGGCAATCCTATTCACTGCAAACGCGAGTGCCGTCAAACTGCACAGAGCAAGGCGCGATTTTTTCGATTGTGCCGTAAACCCTAAAAACAAATATCGCAAAACGCCGTTAAGTTTTTGTACAACTTAACGGCGTTTTGGCATGTTGATGAAAGGGAAGTTTTTCAGCAGTGGTAAATAACGCGGGCATGTGACAATTTATTTTGTTGTAAATATAATCATTGTGTTACGAAGGAACAAAAATAATCGAACCGGGATAATGTGGCAGAATTTCATCGGACGTAAGGAATGGTATGCCTTCAGATGCAGCTTGAGCAAGCAGAATTCGGTCGAAGGGGTCTTTGTGTAACGGCGACAATGTCCCAACAAGCAGCGTATGCTTCCCGGTTACGGCTAATTCTTAATATCCGGCGCTAAGAAGCCCGCTATACAGAGAAACTGGGTCCACAACAAAATCAAGACGATTAAGACTGCGCTTAATTACAATTTCCCATATGCTGGCTGAACTAAATAACAACGTATTGCTTATATCCTCAATATAATGTGCAGCTTCGGGCGGCAATTCATCTGCCGCCGCCCAGAGCAGAAGATGCGTGTCAAGAAGAATTTTCACAGTTCATCCTCAAACAGAGCAGAGATTTCTTTACTGCCCATTCTGTCAAAATCATCCGGAATAGAAATCCGCCCTTTCAGAAAACCGGTGCGTGAGGATATAGCAGGCGCTGCATAAGGGATAACGGATACAAGCGGCCGTCCTGCTTTTGCAATAACAAAAGATTCGCCCGCCGCCGCTTTTTCTACAAGGGAGGACAAATGGGTTTTTGCTGCGTGAATATTGATTTGCTCCACACTAAAAACTTCCTTACCTTTATAAACTAAGTTTATTAGACTAAGTTCAGTTTGTCAATGTTTTTATTTGATATTATCAATCCCTAAAAATAGGCGGAAATTCCTCGGCGCATTTGCGCTAGGAGTTTTTTCAGTCATTTTTTGTATATTGCGTAAAAAAGTCATTCACCATGCCGCATGCCTGCATAAACGAATAAATGATGGTCGAGTCGACGAATCTGAAGCCTATCTTTTTCAAATCCTTGCTGATTTTATCGGAAATGGGAGTGGTTGCGGGCATATCCTCTATTTTCTCTCAATTGCCGACAACGGGCTTGTTGTTAGCATTTGAAGCATTGCTGTGGAATCAAAACTTCCCGCTGCGCCCCGAAGACCCGCCGCCGCCGATTCGCGCGCCGCCCGAGGAAGATTCCCGTTCAATCTTTCTGCGGGTGACCGTTCGGTAGAGGAACTGGTCTTCTTTTTTTGCCAGTCTGAACCCGCCCTGCGGGATGTGCCTGTCTGCGGTTTTGGCGATTCTGGCGGTTTTCATTTGTCCTTTCCATACAAGGCAGATGGTCAGGGCAATCAGCAACGGCAATAGAATGGTAACGGCCAACCTGATGCCAAAACTCTTTCTGAGCGCGTCGGCATCAGTGCCTTTATCGAACGGCGTGCCGGCTTCCGCCATTTTGAGATATTCCTCCGCCTTATCCAGATAAACGGCAAACGCGCCGTAATAATCGTCTTCTCTTAGCAGGGGAAGTATATAGCTGTCAAGCATTTTGTCTATGCCGTAAAAGGTGAATGCTGTTTTGGCATACCCCCACGCCCGAAGGTCGTAATCGCGTTCAGCCATACTTAATACTAGTAGCAGACAGCTCCTGTCCTCACCGTACCCAAGCTGAAACCGGTTGTACATATTAATCGAGAATTCCTCAATATTATAAGAGCCATAGTCTCTCATGTCATTTACGGTTATGACCCGCACTTCACACGGATATTTCTCCGAAATCTCCCACGCGTGTTTTTCAAGGGCAATACGCTGATTATCGGCCAGCAACGCAGCCTCGTCGTGGATGAATGAGATTTCCGACGAGCTTTCTTCGGCAAAGGCGACGGGCGCGGCTATAAAGGCGAGGGCTGTGAACAGCAGCAGGATGGCGATATTCCTTATCATCAAATCGCACCCCCGAACAAAACAGCGGCGAGTATGCCCATCAACGGCAGAGAAAGACCTGCAAACCATGCAAAAAACTTACCCCAATCCACCGGCAGGTCGCCGATAAGTTTCCCGCTTTGACCGTTCATGGCAAAGAGAAAGTTCTTTCCGTTCCATTGCGTGGACAAGAGCCACACGGGCAACAGGGCGTATTTGACGTCGCCTTTTTTCAGGTGGATGTGTGAGTACTCCGCCCTCAATGTGGCATAACCTGTCGCGGTACCCCGGAACATCGTTTCGGTGCTTGCCCTGATGCGTTCGTTTGCCCGTTTGCTGCAAGCCCCGGCGTCCCGGTCATACTTATCCGCCAGATATCCCGGCAGGTATGCCATGGAAAAAGCCGCCAGCCCGCCGTAATCAAAAGGCTCAATGGAATCCATATGGGCGTCCGGCATCTTTGAAAATGCGTCAACCGGCACCTTTTCAAAGGTAATATTTCCCTCGCGCTTTACACGGTAGTGGTCGGTTTCGGTTATTTGATAATCCCCCGTCGTATATACACGGACTCTCGTGCCCCTGAAAAGCATATCAGCTTCAGATTCCGCGTCAAACAGCCAAAACGGAACATAGACCCCTTTGATTTCGTCGATATGGTTATCTTCCGCGAAAGCTTTCGGTAAAAACCTCTTGCCTTTATAATATTTTTTAAGCGCCTCCACAGCCGATTTTTTATCCAGTTTAAACGGCAGTACATAATCCGGCCTCAATTGTTCGCTGAACTGCCCCGGTACGACGGCAGGGTTTCCGCAATAATGGCAGGAGGTAGCCGCCGTTGTGTCGTCACAAATCATCTCCGCCGCGCAGGAGGGGCACAGATATCCACGCATATGCGCCGCTTCTTCCGCGCTAAAATTGGTGGTCTGCGTAATATCCCACTGCTGTTCCACACCCGCCGCCACTGCTTTTTTTTCTTTGTCCGCATATAACTGCTCGATGAGGGCGACGTCAAACTTTGAATCGCAATGCCCGCACTCCAGTTTACCCGACGCCCCGACGTATCGAAGCGCCCCGTCACAGTTGGGGCACTGATAATTTGTTACCTGCACTGACATATCGTTATCTCCCGTTCTTTACGGCCTCGGTTTGGCGCATTCGGAGCAGAACTTTCCCTGATTCACAGCGCCGCAGGAGCAGGTCCAATTGTTTGCCTGTGGCTGTGGGTTCCCGCACCCGGAACAGAATTTTCCGGTGTTTCCCGTGTGTCCGCAGGAACAAATCCAGCCTAATTGGGCGGATTCCGCCGGTTGCTGCTGATTCCCCATCTCATATAAGCTTTGTGCGTTCATGCCGCCCGAACCCGCCGCCATGTTCATGCCCATGAACGCCATTGGCGCGCCGCCTGTATTGGCCGCGGCCGCTTTCATGGCGTCGGCCTGCGCCGAGACAAGTGTCGCACCCGCCATATTCGCGTTTCGCATCACCGCCGCCCGCTGTAAATCCTTAATCATTTGCTCATCTTCTTCGGAGGCTTTTATGGCGGAAACCCCCAGCGAGACAATTTCAATCCCGCGCAGTTCGCCCCATTTGGCGCTCAATACCTCATTGAGCGCCTGCGCCAATTCGGCTGTGTGCCCGGGAAGCGCCGAATAGCGAATCCCCATTGCGGAAATTTTGGCAAAGGCGGGCTGCAGGGCGGTCATCAGCTCTGTTTTCAGCTGCCCGTCAATTTGCTCGCGCCCGTACGAGGTTTCCACATTGCCGCACACGTTGGTGTAAAACAAAATCGGGTTCGTCACACGGTAGCTGTACTCGCCATTGCACCGGATGGCGATATCGACATCCAAACCGATATTCGCGTCCACCACCCGAAACGGCACCGGCGAAGGGGTGCCGTATTTATTGCCGGTAATCTCTTTCGTGTTGAAATAATAAACGCGCTGGTCTTTCGGGGGTTCTCCCCCAAACGTAAACCGTTTGCCGATGTTTTCGAATACAACAGGAACCGTTTCACTTAACAGTCCCCCGCTAAAAATACTTGGCTCGGTAGACGCGTCGTATGTGAACTCGCCCGGCTCCGCGCAAATTTCCGCCACCTTGCCCTGCTCCACGATAATCATGCATTGCCCGTCGGCCACGGCAATCACCGAGCCGCCGGTGATAATATTATCGCTTCCCCTGGTATTCGAGCTTCGCCCCGAAACGCGTTTCTGTCCTTTGACTGCCAGCACCCCCACCGGTAACGCGTCACAATAAAAATACTCCTTCCACTGGTCGGCCAACACGCCTCCGGCGGCGCCGAATGCTGCTTTGATTAGTCCCATCTCTTACTGCCCCTCCTGTCTTTTGAATTGAACATTTTCTAATGATAAATATACCATATTTGGTAAGAAAAGCATAGTAGCAGACTGATTCCCCGAACGATTGACAGTATCGAAAAGTTTGAATCGCTTTAGAGGTTCTTCTTTTTCTCAATCTTGCTTGTCGGAAGAAATCGAGCCGGAAAGCCCTCGCTGCCTATTATCTCTGCGCCCCATTATAAAGCGCAGCTTCGGGGCATTGTAAAAAATCATGAGTTATGCGATAATACATATAATTTCAACATATAATACGCTCGAAAATATGAATGCTAACAAAATTCAGCGCAAAATGCTTTTTTTCAGGAAAACATCAAGAATCTGCACAAGGGTGGTTTGCGATGAGACAGATTTGTAAAGATATTTTTAAAGCTGTACATGAAAACAAGTGGCTCAGTATCGAATATAAAAATAAAGAGCAAACCTTTTCAACATATTGGATTGGTATAAAGGAAATCAAGCTCGATAAGAAAATGCTTGTTGTTGATGGCCTGCGGTTGGGTCAACTGTCATTAAAGGAACTTACAATACATATTGCTTCTATTCTTTCATCAAATGTCTTAGATGGAACATATTACGAAACCAGTCCAGCGCTGAAAGAAGATATTGCGCGGCATCCCGAAAAATATCAAGATTTATTCGGAACAATCGCAAATTTAAAGATACTGAATTATCTTGAAATGTGCCACAAGCTAGATACCACCCCATACTGCTGCGATTATGAGCTGCTGCAGTATTTGGACGGAGATAATATATCCGGCCATTCTTTGACGGATGAACAATTATCTCAAATCGTTAATCATTTCCAACATAAATCAAAGAGGAAAGAATCCTCTATCCAAATAAAACAGTTGTGCATGAACGTCATGAGTGTTAATACGCCAAAAGGGCTTTACGTTCTTGCTTATCGCAAACTGGATATTGACGTAAAAAAGAAAGAGCTTCGCCCGGCGGATGAAATCACTATTTGCATTGAATTTACAGTGAATGGAGAAAAACTGAAAATTGCTCAATTCTTGGATGCTAACGACCTTGCGCTAACAGAGAATTTTGAAAAAAACCAAGAACAGATAAAAGATATCATTACGAAGAACAATCCACGGCTAAAAGGTATTGATGATATGCCTTATTTCGTTGCGCTGGGGTTCAATATCTTTGTCGATTTGCAGAATGAATACCGCTATATTTCAGAAATGTACGTTTCGAAAGAAATTCCTGTCCCTATTCGGGCTTTTTTTGGCGAGCTTACGCGCCGGCCGGTCAGAAGAAAACAATATCCCATAGCATTATTAAATGAGCATATCAACCTCGACCAGCTTTTAGCTATTAATAATGCTATGAAATATCCCCTTACATATGTACAGGGACCTCCGGGCACCGGCAAAACCAACACCATTCTCATAGGAAGTAACGAAAAGGTGAAACAAGCGCTAAAAGATATAAAAAAACTTTATGAAGCCACAAAATCCCTGGCAATTTATAGCAGTGCTCTGAATAAAAACAAGAATGCTAAAATAGAACAAACCGTCAAACTAACGCAGCTGCTTTTAAAATATGAGAAGATTCTTAATTGGAAAGAGCGCAAAGAGTCAATTGATGCGCTTATCAAGGGATCAGGGAAAAATTTATTTTTCAATATGCGGCTGCAAGACCAGTTAAATGAAGTGAACCAGCAGTTGTTTGACCTGGGGACGGTTGAAAGCGAAGACGCCTTAACACTACTTGAAACTGATACGGCTGAATTTGAGAAGTATTTATATTATACCTCCGCCAAATACTTAAAGCGTCTTAATGAGTCAAAAAATAAAGAATTACTTGACATCATTTACATGAAAGATTCGGAGGAACAATTAAAAGCGTTTAACCGTTTTGCCCGCAACCATGACAATCTAAAAAAGCTTTTGCGTATTTTTCCAATTGTAATTACAACATGCCAGTCGGCTCACAAGTTAGGCGAAGCGAAACCCTGCTTTGATATGGTGATTATCGATGAGGCCGGTCAATGCAATACCGCCACAACGTTAGTCCCGATTCTTCGCGGTGAGAATCTGATGTTGGTTGGCGACCCTCAACAGCTTAATCCTGTTGTATTGTTGACAGAATCGGACAATAAAATATTAAAGGATAAATATCAAGTCGCCGATGAATATGACTACATAAAAAACTCAATATACAAAACTTTTCTGGCTTGCGATGCTGTGAGTGATGAAATTTTGTTAAGTCATCATTATCGATGCCATGAAAAGATTATTGAATTTAATAACAAGAAATATTATAACAGCCGTTTGCATATTAAAAGCAACGTAAAAAGCGAATCCCCGCTTACCCTTATTGATTTGACGGAAAGCAAGCCTGATATTCGGAATACCGCGCCATCAGAAGCTGAATATGTCGTGAATTTTGCGCGTGAGCATCCTGGAAAGAGAATTGGCATCATCACCCCATTTGTAAATCAGCAAAAAATGATTCAACAAATGCTCGATAAGCATAAGTTGTACAATGTAATCTGTGGAACGGTTCACGCCTTTCAAGGCGACCAAAAAGACATTGTTTTATTCTCCCTCGCTTTGACAAATAAAACCTCTACAGCAACCTATAACTGGTTAAAGGGCAACAAGGAACTCATAAATGTTGCCACTTCCCGCGCGATGGAGCAGTTGATTTTGGTTTCTGACAGCGAGCAAATCACAAGACTTCGCTCTGCTCATGAGGATGATGAGGATGACCTTTATGAGTTGTTTGAATATGTGAAAGCAAACGGAGATTCAATGGTAACGTCAATAAAGGTTGCTTCGCGTGCATTGGGAATCAAGCCGTACAGTACCGAAACAGAAGCAGCATTTTTGAAAAGTCTCAATCACGCGATTGGAAACATTATGCCTGAGAATGCAAAATACTCTGTTCAAAAAGAAGTTTCAATTGCTCATGCCCTTGGACTTTCTGAAAATATAACCGGATTGGATTTGTTTTTCACCGGTCGATTTGATTTCGTAGTATATGATGAAAAAGGCGCATTGCTGGCAATTGAATTAAATGGAAAAGAACATTATGACGATGCAACCGTAATGGAGCGTGACCGTAATAAAAAAGGAATATGTGATAGGCATGGTTTGAAACTGATTTCAATAGAAAACACATACGCTCGCCGCTATCAGTATATTAAGGATATTTTGATTGAATTTTTTAATGCGAAACCGAATTAGGGTAATCTCTGGATAGGCAGGCGCTTGAGTCAATTATACTGGAATTTACGGGCATAGACAGGCGTATGAAGGAAGAGCTTTTCCTGCACCTTGCGGAGGGCTCGGATACTTTAAAATCGGCGACGCCGTTAGCTCCATGCCTTCTGACCAAATAAAATGAAGCCCGGCATATATAATCCCACGTCAATCCAATTTGAAAAGAAAGCCGAGAAAACGACTAGATTGCGAATATCAAAGAAATGATGAAGGATATCGCAATTGATGCTGAACCGGCATATTCCCTTGACGGCTGCATCTCCCACATTGACGAATTATCGGAATTAAAATCCGCAAGAAGAACAAAGGCGGATAGAGCCTTTAACTTGCAAAATTAGCCCAAAATAGAAGGCTGATATTTTCGCTGTAAATATAAACATTGCATTACGAAGGGACAAAAACAACTGAACCGGGGTACTGTGGCAGAGTCTCATCAGACGTAAGGAACGGTATACCCTCGGACGCAGCTTGAGCAAGCAGAATGCGGTCAAAAGGATCTTTGTGCAACGGCGGCAATACCCCAACGAGCAGCGTATGTTTCCCGGTTACGGCTAATTCCTGATACCCGACACTAAGAAGCCCGCTATATAGAGAAGTCTGGTCAACAACAAAATCAGGACGATTTAGGTTCAATCAATTCCGAAAAGAACCGGTTTGTCACTTACTGATAAACGTATACAACGTGATGCCTGATAAGAAAACACAGGAGTGGGAATAGGCAGCAAATATCCCCGTTAGCACTCAAGCTGAATGGGGATATTTTACTGTCTCACACAATATTTTTTATTCGTTTCCGCATTTGACGGCTTGTCTATTTTTTGTGCATAATAAACGATGAATGGCCGCAAAATTTTACTTTTACAAAAATCCAAATTTAATTTGCTCATAATTTATTCATAATTACGCGACGTGGTTATGCGAAAATTTGAGCTTTTTTTACAATACGCGCGTTGCTATACCTGTGGCACTTTGTCAAGGACTTTTTTATAAAAAAAGGTAACCGTCAAATACACCCATACCTTTCAACAAATCTCCCAATCTGTTAAAATAGAATTGGGAGTGATGGAAGTGCAAAGCAAGCAATGTTTGTATTGCGGCACGGAGTTACCAATTACATCACAGC
>Ga0099364_10012610_pt1 | contig 11378 bp, 4 predicted proteins | sample TergutTh196P3_FD_73070 | JGI IMG/M metagenome (GOLD analysis project Ga0099364, IMG submission 73070) | Microcerotermes parvus P3 segment gut microbial communities from Pointe-Noire, Republic of the Congo - Th196 P3 | ecosystem: Host-associated > Arthropoda: Insects > Digestive system > Gut ...
GACGCGCCGCGACGCGCAGAGAAGGCACGAACGGGAAAAGAGGGGGGGGGGGGGGGGGGGGTAAACGTTAGTTCTATTGACGACCCCGAAAACCTCGAGGGCGAAGAACCCCAAGACCCCGAAAACACGGGGGAAGAACCCACGGGCGAAAGCGCCAACTCCGAGGGTGAAAACAACAACCCCAAACCCAACACATCTGCTCCCACCGACCCGGGCACGAATGATAATTCTACCGACCCGGACAATCCTGGTAACAACTCTAGTGATCCGGGCACCGACCCGGACAATCCCGGCAACAACTCCAATGATCCGGGCACCGACCCGGACAATCCCGGCAACAATCCCACAGACCCAGGCACGGATGATAATTTTACCGATCCCACAGACCCGGAAACAGACCCGGATGGCGACGGCACAGACCCGGAAAATCCCAGCACCGACCTTTCCTTAATGACGGAGGAAGACACGGACACGGGCGGCAGATTGCCGCTCCTACGGACGCTGAGCGACACGCCCGCCCTTCGGATAACTGCCACCCCTAACCCCGCCTTAGAATACGAAAAGACCTGGGCGGAGGCCGCCATAAACGGGGTGATAGCCCTCACTGGCGGGCAGACGATGGTGATAGCATCAGATGCGGGCAGCCCGGAGGACTACACCGAGATCACCGTGAGCGGCACCTCCGGCGACACGGTGCATATAGTCAGTGAAACAAACCATACCATCGAAAATGTGCGCATCAGGGTAAGAGAGCGCGGCCTCACCCTCAAGATTACGAACCTGAAAATAAAGGCACCCCTGGCGCTGGCCGACGGGCAGCCCAATAATGTACAAGATTCGCCGCCCCGTTTTTATGACTACGCGGCCATTGATTTCAGGGGCGACAACAAATGGCACGCGTCTACTCCACAGCGGTGGATTTATGGCCCGACCATCCCGGGAACCCTGGAATTTGAGGGCGCGAACGAGGTGGAAGGCAACGGCAGGGGGACGCCCGGCATCCAAGGCGGCCAGCTCACCATCAAATCCACCCAACCGAGCGCCCGCCTCACCGCGCGCGGGGCAGAGTGGCTGGACTCAACAAATCTCGCTGGCCACGGCATGAGAGTTCACTTCAGGGAAACAGATAGTGAGATTATCAGCAGCAGCTACAGGATAAAGCCCAATATGCTGGTGATAGAGGCAGGCGCCCATGTCACCGCGATAGGCAGACAGGCAACAAGCGCCATCAATCCGGGCGGCGCGTATGGGGTATGGTCATACGGGCCTGTCCAGATAAATGGCACCCTGATAGCGACCCACGGAGAAGAAAACCCCGCCGACATCCAGTATCCCTCGGGCGGGATGGTTTTGTATACAAGCGCAGAGGGCCTAAGCAACCCCGAAAATTACACCGCCGCGCAGCTCACTTCATCGGTCGGCCCGGAGGGTGAGCTCATAGGGATTACGAGTGACTTTAGCGTCAGTAATGGAAGGAGCGGCATCAACTACCAAATTGGCAGCACTGGGACTGCCTGGAGTATTGCCCCGATGGTAGTCGAGGGCAGGATCGAAGGCGAGGGCGGCAGGAATATTGGCGGCAGCGGCGGGGGGGCCGGCGGCGGGGCAGACGGCTGGGGCGTCTACATCGCTTATCTCGAAACAAAAGGCATCCCGGTGATAGAGGGTACGGGCTGGGCCGGCGTGAGCGCGAGTATAAGCAGCACAGCGATAAGCGACGGGGCGTCTAAGGATTTCGCCGCTAAAATAACAGGGGTCGGAAAAGGTAGAGATACAGATTCAGGTATAGGTGGTAGAGGCATCACGATAAGCAGTCTTGGCACCTCCTACGGCGAGCCATCAAACGGCACCTATGTGATGACGAAGGACACGGTGCTGAATGGAGTGGTCACAGGCAATCTGCTTCCAAGTAACGGCGCGGCAGGAGTAGAGCTTGGTTTTTCCACGTATAACCTCGATTTTCGCGGCAAGATAGAGCCAGACGCCGCCCTGCTGGCTCAAAGTGCTAGCCATGAGGCGAGAGTTAGCGCCAGCGGCAATGTTACTATCGCCGAGGGTGCCCAGGTCACCGGGCTTGCCCGCAGCACCAACGCCATCTCGAGCATAAGTGACGCCGGTAGTACGCGTGCGGGCTTTAGGGCAGACGGCAGCCTGACGGTGAACGGTATGCTGACCGCCAGGGGTGCCAAGGGGATGCAAGCCACCCAGAACAATCCCTCGTACACAAACACCTTCAACGCCCCCGGCGTGCATGTGGCGGGCGATCTAATCATCGGCGCGAATGCCGAGATAACGGCGGACGGCGGCAACTCCGGCCCCACGCAGGGTGTGCCGATACTGATTGCCAACGGCTACGACAATACAAACTCAGCCGAGATTGTACGCACGGTGACCGTAAACGGCTCGCCGACCATCAAAAACAGCCTCGGCGATAGCCTCTACCCCATTTACATGGACCAGAAACCCAACAACGACACAATCGTCAACAATCAACGCGCCAGCTATTATTATCTGGCCAACGAGCTGCGCGCATACAACAATTTCGCCCCATACAACGACCGCATGATGCATATGTTCGTGCCGGCAGGGCATTACAACGCCGCCCGGTCCGGGCGCTTCGGCAGCGGCAGTAACGACGGCGCGGCGGTCAACCCCTCCGCCAAGACTTTTGAAGTGAAGGCGCAGTATAGCCCGGTCAATAAATACGAGTTCAAACTGGCCACCGCCAACACTCCGTCCACCGTGGATACAGCCGACATCGCGCCAAGCGCCACTGGCATCACGTTGAAGGATGAAAACGATGCCACATTGGATAACGACAGGCATTTGAACCTGGCGGTGGGCCAGACGAAACGCATCATACCCGTGCTGACAGGCCCTACCGACTATGACCGCATCGTTAGCGGTGGCTTTTCCACCTACAACCTGGCGGCCAACGTTTTTTCTTACGACCAAGGGTATATCACCGGCCTTAACGGGGGCAGCGTGACCTCAATGACCGCAACCGTAAATCCTTATCGTCCGAGGCCGGATGTTTCCGCAGTTTCGGCAAGCACCACGATAAACGTGAGCGGCGGCGAGGGTCCTGGCACCCCGGTCATCACCATCAGCACCCAGCCGCAAAATGTGAGCGTCAGCCCGGGCCAGACGGCCAGCCTCTCCGTGACTGCCAGCGTGACCCCGAGCGGCACGCTCACATACCAGTGGTACAAAAATACCAGCGCCAGCAACAGCGGCGGCACCGCCCTGTCCGGGGCCACCCAGGCCAGCTACAGCATCCCGACTGACCTGGCTCCCGGCCCCCACTATTATTACGTGGTCGTTTCCTCCACCGGTGCGACCCCTGTTCCGTCCAGCGTGGCCACGGTCACGGTGGCGGCAGTGAGGGTCACCGGCGTCAGCCTGAACAAGAGCACGCTGGAGCTGAACGTCGGCATGAGCGAGCGCCTGATTGCCACCGTCCTCCCCGCCGATGCCACGAATAAAACTGTCACCTGGTCGTCGAGCAACACCGACGTGGCCACGGTTGCCGCAAACGGAAGCGTCTCAGCCCGTGGCGTCGGCACGGCCACCATCACCGTCACGACCGAGGACGGCCCTCATACGGCCACCTGTAGCGTCACGGTCCTGCCGCCACTGCCGACCGGCCTGCGGCTCACTTCCCCCGCCTATATGCTCGTGCAACCGGGCGGCAGCGTGGAGGCCACGGTCGCCACCACGCCGGCGGGGGCCGTGAGCGACGGGATCACATGGGCGCTCATCAGCCCCGGCGGCAGTTCCACCCCCCTGGCGGCCACATTCGACAATGCCGTCATCTCAGGCAGCATAACAGGCAACACGACCGTGGCGGCCACCGTCAAAACCGGGGCCACGGCGGGCACATATACCCTCCGCGCCAGCATAGTCAGGGCCGGGAGCAGCACGCTTTCCGCCAGCGCTGTCTTTGAGGTGGCCGCCTTTGCAGATGCCGAAGACGACCTGCGCCTGCTGGAAAACAGCATCACCGTCAACCCCGCCCGCAGGGACGGCGCGGCCCTGCCCTTCGCCATCAACGACGTGACGGCAGCCAGCCTCGCCATCATCCAGCCGGGGGCGACGGTCAGGCTCTACCAGAACTACAAGGACCTGGCGGATCGTGGCACGCCGCTGACCACAGTGTCCGCAAGTCTGTTGGACATGCAGACCATCGAGGTGAAGGCCCCGCAGGGGGCGGCCAACACCAGCCTCAAGAACGTCACGGCCGTGATAGTAAACCCGAACGGGGATGATGTTTCCCTGACCGGTAAGCTGAGCATCAGCATCCGCAGCCAGCGGCCGAAATTGACCTTCTCCACGGCAGCGCCGCTCAATGCCTTCTACTCCGTGGACGGCAAGATGATGTCCGCCGCCGTGACCGCCACGGCCGATGACGGTTCCACGGTGCGGGTGACGGGGCTGACCCCCAGCGGCAGCAACACGGCGCGTCACCCGGCATACACTGGCGATACCGGCAGCGGCAGCCTGAGGCTCGTGTCCGGCCAGCGGACGGGCAGCTACAAATACACGGCCACCGTGGAAGTGGAGGGCTACCACCCCTACGCCGCCACGGAAAAGGCTCCGGTCGCCAGCTTCCGGGTCACAAACGATGCCCCGAAGATTGCCGTGAGCCCCAAGACACTGACCCTGGATACGGCGGACACCGCCACGGGCGGCAGGCTGAGACTCTCCTCCAGCGTGGCCGGCCGTACCCTGTCTGCCGGCTGGGGCCCTGTCGTGGGGGCCGAGCTGTCGAGGACGGGCAAGTCCACCGTCGCCCTCGCGACCTCCACCTCCCCGTCTGGCACGGACATCCTCGTGACCGTGCCGGGGGACACGGAGGCCGGCAAGTACCAACTGCGCCTGTACTTTGACAATGACGGCGCCCAGGGATCTGCCACCGTGAACCTCACGGTCAAGAAAGGCAGCTTTGCCGGGGGCAGCAAGCGCCCGGGCCTTTCCGCCAATCCCAAGAGCATCACCGTGAACGTGAACCATGGCGGCGACATCGCCCGCGTGGACCTCGTGCCCACCGCTGGCAACATCGTTGTCGATAAGGACGAGTGGGTCAACGTGAAAAATACATTGGAAGAGAGCGGCATTGGCTTCGAGGCAAACAACGACAACTCCGTCACCCTCAGCGTCGCCGGTGATTTAACAAAAAGCCAGACGCACGCCTTCAACACTTCCGGGACCCTCGCCGATGCGATGTTCAAGAAAAATGCCGGCATCAAGATAAACATAAGCAACAAGGCCTCCGCCTTCAAGCTTTCGCAAAAGGGCAAGATAGACGTGACCAATGAAGACTCGCAGACGGCGGTCACGGTGAAGCTCAGCAACACCACCTCGTTGATAGAGAAAGTATACCTCTACGACCCGATGACTGCCGCCGAGTTGAACGAGTTCGCGGGCAAATTTGACCCGGCCAACCCGGAGGCGGCCGCCACGCCGCGCAGCACGCAGTTCGAGGTCGTTGAGATGGAAGACGGGACCGGCTTTACCGACAACCTCTTCCACGTCCGCGCCATAGGCGGTGTCCCGCCCAACGGACGGGCAAGGCAGAACCTGGCCGTCTTCATCGTCCTGAAAAACGGCGAGGGCATAAGCTCCTGGACGCAGAAAAGTAACGGCACATACAGCAACAAGGCCCTGGCCATCACCCCGGCCCAGGCCAGTGCCAAGGCGCGGGCCTCCAAGACCACCCTCAACCTCTACGCCGGTCGGCCCACGATGAGCGACAGCCTGGCCATCAGCCTGACGGCCCCGGCCTTCGCCGAGCTGGGGGCGGTGAGCATATCTTCCAAATCCAGCAATGACAAGCTGAAACTGACAAACGGTTTCGAGCTGCGCCAGGCCGGAACGGATGAGTTTGGCCGTGGGTTGTGGGAGATTGGTTTCGAAAATGGCCGCGCACCGGAGGCCAGTCCGGGCAGCAAGCTAAAAGGCAGCTACAGCCTGACCCTGGAAGTCTGGCCGGAGGGCACCTTCACCTGGAAGGACAGCGACATTATCCCGAACGGCGAGGGCAAGACCGCCGCCCGCCCGGCGACGGTGAAGGTGAGGGTGAATGTGAGGTAGCAATCCAGTAATAAGAGCAGACTATTCCTTGCTCTGGATTGCTTCGCCCGATAAAGCGGGCTCGCAATGACGGTTGCGTCTGAACAGTAAAGAACAGGCCGTTGCCTCCCCGCAGCGGCCTGTTTTATAAGCACTTGGCACATGGCCGGTAGTATGCTACAATGATGATGTTGAGGAGGCAAAAGTGGACAAAAAGCTATATGACAAGGTAATGAGTGGGAAGGCCGATTACAATATCGGATTTAGGGATTTTGAAAAGCTGATAAAGGATTTGGGATTTTCACTCAAAAGCAAAAAAGGCTCGCATAAGACTTACTCAAATGCTAGCATCAACGAGCGAATAACGATACTGCCAGAGGGTAGCAAGGCGAAAAGTTATAACGTTTCCGATTTGCGCGACATCATTAAGGCACACGGCCTGTAGGAGGGCAAAGCATGATTAAACACACGATAACGATTTACTACGACGAAATCGAAAAAATCTATGTTGCGAGGGTTGTGGAGTTAAGAGGATGCGCCACCCACGGCAAGACGCAAGAAGAAGCATTAGAAAACATCAAGGAAGCCTATGCCAGTTGGACGGAGGCGGCCATAGCTGACGGTTTCGCCATCCCCGAGCCCATGAAGCACTCCGCATGAGAGTGTTAAAATAATCCTGGACGTGTAGACATCTTTAAGGAGAAAACACCATGCAAAAAACAACAAAGAAGGGCCTAAGTGCCATGTTTTTCCTGACCGCGCTGGCATTGCTTGCTGCTTGCAGCGGCTCCGCGACGGGCGGCGCGACTCCACCTGCCGGCACTGCCCCCGAGGGCGAGTTCACTATCAGGGATGCCGTGCTGGAGCGATTTTTGGGCTATGTCGCGATTGACACCCAATCCGATTACGATGCGGAGAGCGTGCCCAGCACCGCCAAGCAACTGGATTTCGCCAAACTCCTGGTGGAGGAATGTGAGGCAATTGGGCTGGCCGAGGTGAAAATGGACGAGTTCGGCATTGTCACGGCGACCTTGCCGGCCAACACGGACAGGGATGCTCCCGTGCTGGGACTGCTCGCCCACATGGACACGTCCCCGGACTTTTCCGGTACGGGCGTCGTACCCCAGGTCTTTGAAAATTATGACGGCAATGACCTGGCCCTGAGCAATTCCGTCTCGCTGACAGTGGCTATGTTCCCGGAGCTTAAAGACTACATTGGACAGACCATCATCGCCGCCAGCGGCGATACCGTGCTGGGCGCGGACGACAAGGCGGGAATTGCCATCATCCTCACGGCGATGGAATACTTTGTCCGCCATCCCGAGATAGAGCACGGCAAGATCCGCATTGCCATCACGGTGGATGAGGAAACCGGCACCGGCATCGAGCATTTTGATGTCGAGTCCTTTGGCGCGGACTTTGGCTTCACCATCGACGGCGGGCCGATCGGCGAGTTGGAGTATGAGAATTTCAATGCCGCTTACGCAAATTTCAACATCACGGGCCTCTCCACCCATCCCGGCTCGGCCAAGGGTGTCATGAAAAACGCCATCTTGGTGGCGGCGGAAATAATCGAAGCCTTCCCCGCCGATGAAAGGCCCTCGACCACCGAGGGCCACGAAGGCTTTTACCATGTTGATCGCATCACGGGCGATGTTTCTGCCGTGTCCATGCACCTGCTCATCCGCGACCATGACGATGGTTTGTTTGAGTCGCGCAAGGCTTTTGTGGCGGGGCTGGCGGATGTCTTCAATGAAAAATACGGGGCGGGCACCGTGGCCGTGGAGATAGTGGACACCTATTATAATATGTTGAAAATGATTCCCCCCGATGTCGTCGAATTCGCGAAAGCCGCCTACATCGAGGCCGGGGTCGAGCCGCTGATTGTCCCGGTGCGCGGCGGCACGGACGGCGCAAGGCTGTCATACATGGGTCTGCCCTGCCCCAATGTCTTCGCCGGCGGCCACAATTTCCACGGCCCCCACGAGTTCATCCCCCTGGAATCGATGGAAAAATCCGTCGAGGTGGTCGTGAATATGGGCAAGCTTCCATAAATTCCGCCCAAACGCAAAGTATTTTTATGCAATATTTTTGCATAATGCCCCTTGACAAGCAAAAGGGTGTATAATATACTGTGAAACTGTAAGCAGCAAAGGCGCTGTGGACATTTATGTCCATGGCGTCTTTTGTTTTGAGGTGACGTGACGTGATTTATGTTAGAAATAACACGTCGAAATAGGAGCCGCAAAACCTATAGTGGCCCGAGCAGATCTTGCGCAAAGCGCAAGTGCGAGCGGCCCAGCGGTGGTTATTGCGGCTCCGTATGAAAGGGAGGTGGAAACTATGAACTTCAGCATCTGGTTTTTACTGGCGGCAGGATTGGTATTTTTTATGCAATGCGGCTTTACCATGGTCGAGGCGGGCTTCACCCGCGCAAAGAACGCCGGCAACATCATCATGAAGAACCTGATGGACTTTTGCATGGGGACGGTGGCCTTTCTTCTGATCGGGTTTTCCATCATGTGCGCCGAGGATTATGTCTTTGGCATCATCGGCGTACCGAACATGGGCATCTTCACCGACTTCGCGAACTTCGACTATTCAAACTTCGTCTTCAACCTCGTCTTCTGCGCCACGGCGGCGACAATCGTTTCCGGCTCGATGGCGGAACGCACCAAGTTCAGCGCCTATTGCATCTACACGCTGGTCATCACGGCCGTCGTCTATCCCGTTCAGGCGGGCTGGGTCTGGAATGAAAACGGCTGGCTGGCCCAGATGGGCTATGTGGATTTCGCCGGCTCATCAGCCATCCACATGGTTGGCGGTATAACCGCCCTCATCGGGGCGGCCTTCCTCGGCCCGCGCATCGGTAAATATAGCGTGGATTCCGTGACTGGCAAGAAAATCGCCCGCGCCATCCCCGGCCATTCCCTGACCCTCGGGGCCCTGGGCTGCTTCATCCTGTGGTTTGGCTGGTATGGCTTCAATGGGGCGGCGGCGGAAAACATCGCCCAACTGGGTTCGATTTTCCTCACCACGACCCTGGCCCCCGCCGCCGGGGCAATCGCGACGATGAGCTTCACTTGGCTAAAAAACGGCAAGCCAGATGTGTCCATGACCCTGAACGGCGCCCTTGGGGGCCTGGTCGGCGTCACGGCCGGTACCTCGAACGTCGATGCCCTGGGGGCATTGCTCATCGGGGCGGTGGCCGGTATATTGGTCGTCCTGGCGGTCGAGTGCATTGACTTAAAGCTCCATGTGGACGATCCCGTCGGCGCGGTGGCCGTGCATGGGGTCTGCGGCATATGGGGAACGCTGGCGGTCGGGCTCTTTGCCAGACCCATCATCGCTGGCGGCGAGGTAATATCTGATGTGACCGGCCTCTTTTATGGCGGCGGGGCGGGGCTTTTGGGTGTCCAGGCTCTGGGTGTCTTGGCCATTGCCACTTGGACGACCGTGACGATGTCGCTGGCTTTTTGGCTGGTGAACAAGGCCCACGGCCTGCGGGCATCCGCCGAGGATGAGATTTTGGGTCTGGACAGCACCGAGCATGGCCTGACGAGTTCCTATGCCGACTTCCTGCCGGTCGCCAATCCCGATTTGTCGATGCTGGGCGCAAAGGCTCCCGCAGCCCCGCCCGCTCCCGTGACCCCGGAAGTGGCGATTCCCGTCACCAATGTTTCCAGCGGCCAGAAGCTGACCAAAGTGACGGTCATCACCAAGCCAAGGATGTTTGATGCCCTGAAAGCGGCCTTTGATGCCATCGACATCACCGGCATCACTGTCACCAATGTCCTGGGCTACGGCACACAACGCGGCCATACGCATACATACCGGGGCGTGCCGTTGGCGACACCGCTCTTGGCGAAGATACAGATAGACATCGTCATCAGCAAGATTCCCGTGGACGAACTGGTGCAGACGATAAAGCAGGTGCTGTACACGGGCAACATCGGCGATGGTAAAATATTCATCTATGACGTGGAAAATGTCATAAAAGTACGCACCGGCGAGGAAGGTTACGATGCCTTGCAAGACACGGACCAGAGGTCCGTGTAAGATATACCTGTAACTGTAGGGCGGGGGCTTGCCCCCGCCGTAAAAAAGGAGAACAACATGAAAAAAACCCCGGAAATCTTTGCCAGCATGGTCTTTTCTGATGCCCTGATGCAAAAACGCCTGCCGAAGGACATCTACAAGGCCCTGAAAAAAACCATGTCGCAGGGCACGCACCTGGAACTGGACATCGCCAATGTCGTGGCCAATTCGATGAAAGAATGGGCGGTGGAAAACGGTGCCACCCACTTCACCCATTGGTTTCAGCCGATGACGGGTGTCACCGCCGAAAAACACGACAGCTTCATTTCCCCGACCGGCGACGGCCATGTCATCATGGAATTTTCCGGCAAGGAGCTGGTGCGTGGCGAGCCGGACGCCTCCAGCTTCCCCTCCGGCGGCCTGCGGGCGACCTTCGAGGCCCGCGGCTACACGGTCTGGGACCTGACCTCCTATGCCTTCATCAAGGACGGGACCCTGTGCATCCCCACCGCCTTTTGCTCCTACAGCGGTGAGGCCCTGGACAAAAAGACCCCATTGCTGCGCTCGATGGAAGCCCTGGACATCCAAGCCAGACGGATACTAAAATTATTCGGCAACGAGGCCGTATCGCGGGTCACGGCGATGGTCGGCCCGGAACAGGAATATTTTCTCATTGACAAGGATCTGTTCCTGAAACGCCCCGACCTGATCTACACCGGCCGGACGCTCTTTGGTGCCCGCCCGCCGAAGGGCCAGGAACTGGACGACCATTATTTCGGCAGCCTGAAACCCCGGGTCTCGGCTTTTATGAAGGAACTGGAGGAAGAGCTGTGGAAGGTGGGCGTCTATGCCAAGACCAAGCACAATGAGGTCGCCCCCGCCCAGCACGAGCTGGCCCCGATTTATTCCAGCACGAATATCGCCACCGACCATAACCAAGTAATGATGGAGCTGATGAAGGTCGTCGCCAACCGTCACGGGATGGCCTGCCTACTCCACGAAAAACCCTTTGCCGGTGTGAACGGCAGCGGTAAGCATAATAACTGGTCGCTCAATTCCGACCAGGGCGGCAGCCTCTTAGACCCCGGCGAAACGCCCTTTGCCAATGCACAATTTTTACTCTTCCTCGTCGCCGTCGTGAAGGCGGTCGATGAATACCAGGACCTGCTCCGGGTATCGGCGGCCAGCGCCGGAAATGACCATCGGCTGGGGGCCCACGAGGCCCCCCCCCCCCCTATTTTCGTTGTTTTTGGGGAGGGACTGGCGGA
>Ga0099364_10012611_pt1 | contig 11378 bp, 10 predicted proteins | sample TergutTh196P3_FD_73070 | JGI IMG/M metagenome (GOLD analysis project Ga0099364, IMG submission 73070) | Microcerotermes parvus P3 segment gut microbial communities from Pointe-Noire, Republic of the Congo - Th196 P3 | ecosystem: Host-associated > Arthropoda: Insects > Digestive system > Gut ...
AAATATGCTCAACCGGATGCAAAAGCAAGCGGTGCGCCAGGACAGCGCGGAGCGTCTCCCCGGCGCGTTTATCAAGTCGCTGTATCTCTCGGCGGTCTCGGCGTCGAAGCATTATAAGGGGATGACCGGCGGCAGGCTGCCCAAAAAGCTGAAATTCACGGAGCAGCAGAAAACGGTAATGCGCTGCCTATGCGAGGGCTATAACCGCATCGAAACCGCCGAACAGATGGGAATCAGCCCGGACGGGGTCAAATCGCACATCAAAAGCATCTATAAAAAGCTGGACGTTTACAGCAGCGTTGAGGCGGTGGTGAAAATCAAGGAGCTGGGCCTGTCAGGCCGCGACGACCGCACGGGTTAGGTGTCCAAAGCCGGACGCTCGCATTGGTTGAGCTGCGCCAAGTCAAGATGCGAAGCCCATATTGCATGGTCATCAATTTTGGATTATAATGAGATTAGTAAAAATGGCCGAAGCAGCGAATGAGAAAGCGAGGATGCCGTATGCCGAAGAAAAAAGAAACCGTCACCGTTGATGTTGTTTATTGTCAAGGGGGCAAATCGTCTGCGGGGCAATTTTATTTTGAGAGGAGAACCCTCAATGCTATATGAATACTCGTTATCCACTCCCCGCGAGAATCTTTACAACATAACACCGCAAGTCCGTGAAGCCGTTTCCAAAAGCGGCGTTACGGACGGTGTTGCCGTGGTCTACTGCCCGCATACCACGGCGGGTATTACCGTAAATGAAAATGCTGATTCCGACGTTATTCACGACATCCTCATCGGTTTGAACAAAGCCTTTCCTGATTGCCCGGAGTTCCGTCATGGCGAGGGTAACAGCTCGGCGCACCTGAAAGCATCGGCGGTGGGTTCGAGTGTGACAGTGATTATCCAAGATAGCAAGCCGGTACTTGGAACATGGCAAGGTATATTTTTCTGCGAGTTCGACCCGCCGAGGAACAGGAAGTTTTATGTGAAGGTGCAGCGGCGTAAAATCTAACGAGATAAATCAAAGGGTTTCCCTCACCCTCCAACCACATCCATCTCGAACCCAAACGTGCTGCCCTTGCCCGGCTCCGATGTTACGCCGTAGCTGCCGCCGTGCAGTTCAATAATTTTCTTGACGATAGACAGCCCCAACCCTGTGCCAATCACGGCGCGTTTATGCTTCTTGCCGCTCTTGAAATATCTGTCCCATATAAACGGCAAATCTTCTTTCGCAATCCCTTCGCCGTAATCGGTGACACTGATTCTCACACGTTTGTCATACACCGTTTGCGTTACAGAGACAGTCCGGTTCTCGCCGGAGTAATTCACAGCGTTTATCAGCAGATTATAAAACGCTCTGCCGATTTTAACCTCATCGGCATCGACATATACATCACCCTCATGGGAAAACGTGATGGCAAACCCGTCGTTTCTCAGCAATTCACCCATGCGCTCAACCGTTTCGGAAATGCTTTGCGTGAGATTGAACCGTGAACGGGTCAGCTTTTCCATATCTGTCTCCAGTTTTGATATATCCAGCACATCATTGACAAGGGTGGTCAGCCGTTGCGTTTCGTCCATAATCACCTTTGTCTGCTCGGAGGTAATCTCGCCGGGAAAGTCATTCATCATTTCGGCGTAGCTGTAAATCAAGGCAAGCGGCGTCCGCAAATCGTGCGACACGTTTGCCATCAGTTCGCGGCGCAGTCCTTCTACTTTGCCCAGTTCAAGCGCCGTTGTATTGAGCGTTTCAGATAGCTCGACAATCTCGGCAAAGCCTTTGCCGTCAAATCGCACGGTATAGTCGCCTTTGGCAAGGGTCAAGGCGCTTTTATTGATTTCCTCAATCGGTTTTGAAACGCGCCTTGCAATCACAATCGCCAACAGCACCGCCAGTATAATCATCACGCCGGTTATCAAATATAGCTGCATCCGCAGGGTGGAAACGGTCGCGCTGACCGGAGCAATCATCGCGTAAAAGGTCAATGATAAGGTTTGCCCGTCGCTCATTGTAAACTCTTTAGTTTCGGTAATTGTGTCATTCAAAGGATTTCCCCTGATGCCCGGTCTATCCATGCCCGGTCTCGGAGGCGGTATAAAATCCCTTGTAGGTGCAACGGTTATATCCTTTTCAAGCCATATGTCATACAATAGCGATTGTAAGTCCGGGGTTTCAATTTCTCTTTCCACTTGAGCAATCACTTGGTTTAACTCAATCCGGCGAACGAATCTGTACATATCGTCTAAAAACACCGTCTGAAACAGCCATAAAATCATCAGCAGAAGGGCGCAGAAACCCAGCAAAAAAGCAAAGACCTTCCATTTTAGACGCAGCTTATCCAAATTCATCCGACTGCTCACCCCTCAAACCTATATCCAAGCCCGCGCAGGGTTTTAATCATGTCGGCGTATTTCCCCAACGCTTTTCGCAGGAGCTTCATGTGTGTATCAAGCGTCCTGTCGTCGCCGTAAGTTTCAAAACCCCATACCTCGGTCAGGATTTTTTCGCGCGGAATGGCGATGTTTTTATTGCGGAGCAAGAAAAACAGCAGATCGTATACCTTGGGCGCCATTTCCGTTTGCACATCATCAATGAACACCTTATACGCCGTCATATCGGCCAGAAAACCGTCTTTCTTGAATACGGTATGCCCGTCGCCGTCCACGCCGTTTTTGCCTGAGCGCCTGAGTATGGCGGCGATGCGAAGCATGATTTCCTTGGACGAAAACGGCTTTACAACATAATCGTCAACCCCAACCTCAAAGCCGAGAACTTTGTCATATTCCTCTCCTCTGGCTGAGAGCATAATCACCGGCACATCCGATGCTTTGCGGATTTCTTTGACCGCTGAAAACCCGTCAAGCTCCGGCATCATGATGTCCATGATGATGATGTCAAACGATTCTGTCTTGCAGGCTTCCACCGCTTCCAAGCCGTCCCCGGCTTCCGTCACCTCATGCCCGTCAAATTGGGCGTACCGTTTTATAACCGCACGGAGGCCGGGTTCATCATCGCAGATTAGTATTTTTGCCATTGATTCACCCCTTATGTCAGTATGGCGTTTTCAATAATATGGTCGAGGATCTTTTGATTAAGGGTAAGTTGCTTTAAGTAAGGCAACCCATATTGTGATTCATATGATAAGTAATCATCCCCTAAGTATTTCACCATATCTTCGGTATTTACCGAGATGTCCGCATCTTCCGCTATCGCTTGGATTACAAGATAATATGCCGCTTCCGATAAGGTGCTTTCACGGTTAATTTCAAGTAACTCACTTACCCCGTCAACCCCCACATACTCGCTAAGAAAATCTTCCAATTTCACTTCGTACATATCAGCGTAGGTTTGATAATAATTCAACATAGCTTTTTCTTGGTATTTCGTAATCTGATCAGGTACGGATTTGACCGTTATCTCAGAGGTCAGGATTTCCCGAAGATATTGCTGTATGGCGTATTTTTGGATGTCTGTCCGTAAGCTTTCTTCCATTCCGGCAACGGTCGTCCAGCCATAGTCAGCGGATAGATTATCCGAAACAAAGTCGTCGGTTAGTTCATACTCAACGATATAGTTTATCGTTGTTACAAATACAGCGTCTTTCCCATTCAATTCGTCCACGCCGTAATCATCAGGGAATGTTACCTCTACATTGAATGTTTCACCGGGCATATGTCCGATCAGCTGCTCTAAAAAATTGTCAATATAGGGCGTTACACCGATGGTCACTTCTGTCCCATAGCCACCTGTGGAGCCGTTTTCAAACTCAACGCCGTCTACGCTCCCCACATAATCAATATTGACAGTATCGCCGTCAATGACGGCGCGTTCCGTTATTTGCTTTTCAGGTGAAAGGTATCTGTACTCAAGGATGTAGTCTATCTCATTTTGGACATCATAGTCCGAAACAAAATGAACATCATAGGGAATCGACACCGTCCGGTAATTGAGATTTTCAACATAGTCAAGCGCTCTGACGCTTTCCCAAAATCCGTTCTCATCAATTCCTTCGCTGTTAAAAAATTCGCCTGACCATTCATAACCCTTTGCGCCGCATCCGGCAAACAGGACAAGCAATAAGACCGCTGCAAGGGTTAGGGAAATGACATTATACTTTTTCACCTTGATTTCTCCTTTAATGATCTTGATTATCTACTTTTTCACCTCTTGCGTTTTTCCCGCAGGGACGCCAATTCATAAACCTCATCCGCCGAGGCCGCCACTTCAGGCGAGTGCGATACTATAATAACACATTTTCCCTCTTCGTGCGCCAACCGTTTGAAAATATCCATCACATCCTCTTGCGTGGTTATGTCAAGATTGCCGGTCGGCTCGTCCGCCAGTATAATATCGGGGTCGAAGGATAAGGCTCTGGCAATGGCCACTCTCTGCTGTTCGCCGCCTGACAGCTTTAACACACGGCGCTTGGCGAGGGCTTCGTCCAAATCCACCTTTTCCAACAGCTCGGCGGCCAGTTTTTTCTTATCGGGGATTATCTTGCCGGAAGCCCGCATAGACAGCTCCACATTCTCCGCCGCGGTCAAGTGGGGCAGCAGATTGAACTGCTGGAACACCACTCCCACATAGCGGCTTCGGTATTGGTAGCGATCAATTTTTGACACATCTTTATCCTCAAACAGAATCGTGCCTTCCGTTGGTGATGTCAGCCCCGACAGCAAGGACAGCAAAGTGGTTTTACCCGCACCAGAGCGTCCCACGATCGCGTAAACCCTACCCTTCGCAAACTCGTAGTTTAACCCATCCAGCACTTTGGTACGACCATCGTATGTGTAGCCTACATTCTGTAATTTCAAAATACTCATCATCATTTTCCTCCTATGTCCGATTCGCCAATATTTTCAGCGGTTCATAGCGCATGACAAATACCACCGCCGCGAAACTGGAAACGAGCGTAAGTATGATGCCTATGCCAATCAACTGGAGCAATACCGAAAAGTTGATGGTGGCGTTGATTTTATCAAGATAGGTTACCTCGGCTTGACCGCCGCCCAAGCCAAACAGGGAAAGCATACCGTCCTGTCTGCCCCGGCCTCCGTCCGCAAATCCACCCATACCGCCGCCCGGTCTGCCGAAACGCTGCTCTTGACTTTCCGCCTCTGCCTGCATTTGCTCAATCTGAGCGGACAGCAGATTATTGGACACCGGAACGCTGACAGCAGCGCCAACGCCCGCGCCGATGATGATTGCCGCCAATGTGACACACAAAAGTTCGGTGACAAACTGCATGGCGACTTTTCCCTTCTTAATACCGATTGCCGTCAGTACGCCTACCTCATATTTACGTTCGCGTATATTGAATATGTTGAGGACGATGAGGATAACCGCGCCGATAGCAAGGACGACAAACAGCAGGGTTGTCGCAAAGCCGGAAAGATTTTGAAGCGGAACCAACCCTGCCTCATAGCTGTTTATATCCGATGAGGTCAGCGTGTAATAATCCGGCAAGCCCGCTGCCGTCAGTTCTTCCCCGAACAACTCATAGCTTTCCTTGCCCGAGAAGACAAAGCTGCTTGACAGCTGTCCGCTTACAGCGCTGCTTCGCTCAACGCTCCCGCCCATAACCTCAATTGTTTCGGTCACCGCGACGGAAGCCGAATGGTCTATGATCTTCTGTAATGCTCCGTGGCTGATACAAATCAAGTTTGCCGGGTCTTGCGCGGTGGAGAAGCGCATTTGCCCTCCGGTTTCGCCTGAAGATGAATCGCTATACATACCGGTAACGGTAAAGGTATAGATTTCATCCTCCGCGCCGGGATTGGCAAGCGTAATGGTGTCTCCCACGGAAAGACCGTTATACAGAGCCAGTTCGATGCTGATAACGCAGTCCATGCTGTCTGAGGCAGCATCAAACATTACGCCGTCGGTAATCTGAAATATGCCGGTTACAAATTTTGTCATGGCATCCTCGGAGCTGTAACCGGTTACGGTAAAGTCCCCCATTGCGATACCCATACCGCCTCTGCCACCGCCGAACATTCCACCCATACCGCCTGCGCTGTCGGCGTCGCTTCCGTACGCTTCCAAATCACCGCTCGCGCTCAGTGATACTGATGTTGAATAATAGAAATCCTCTATGTTGTCCGATTCGGCGTATATCATTAACTCGTCCAAGCTCAACCCTTGAGCCGTTGACATCATATCCCGCGCAGCGCCCCGGCTGCCGCCAGGTATATCTCCTATACCGTCCTGTGCCATTTCCATCATGCGCTGCCTGTCTACTGAGATAGATCCGGTAATCCGCATGGAGTCCAACCCTACTTGGGTTGCCTCGTTCGCGGCGTTCCTGATTGCCAATGCCACACATGACGATGCGGCAATGGCGAGGACTATAATACCGATGAGGACATTCCCCCCCTTGGAACGGATGATGCTTTTTAAGGCGTTGTTCATCACGAGCATGATTTTTCTCCTTTATGATTAGATTGATATTTTATATCACAGGGCATCAAGGACTGCCGCCCCGACCACCCGGCATAGCGCCTTGTCCTCCGGGTTGTCTGTCACACCCGCCGGGTTGTCGGCCCTGTCCCTCGAAGCCATCCGGCATTTGTGGTCTGCCTTCCCAACCGTCCGGCATTTGCGGCATTTCTCCCTGCCCGCCGGGGACCCCGCCCCAACCTCCGAAGAAGTCCTCCATTCCATCCGGGAAGAATGGCATACCATCCCAGCCGTCCCCGCCGGGGCGGACATCGGGTGCAGCGTCACGCTGCCGCTGCCCGCCGCCGCCCATCATAGAGCCGAGCGCGGAAAGGTTTACGCCGGACGCGTCTATCAGGGTTGAACTGTCCTCTCGCTGCCCGCTTGATGTGGAGGGGATTGTTCCGTTAAGCTGTCCATTGACGCTTTCCGCCCGGAGATGTCCAAGCTCAATCAAGTGGGGCAGTGACGCTTCGTACTGCTCGTATGTGTAATACACATTCACATCATTTTTAACGTATTCATTGATTTTCGTGTCCAGAGCGCGGATTGTGTTTTCGTACAGACCGCTCTCGAAATACCCCTCCACGATTTGCCGCAGATAGCCGTGGTATCGTTCGCGGTATTCGTCTACTTCCAGCAGTCTATTCAACAACAGTCTGTCCTCCATGCTCACGCCGCTGACCGGCGTGTCGATGGGGAAGTTTACAACGCTTGAAGCATCACCTGATTGAAAGCCGCCGAAAGCAAGGTTGTAGTCCCACGGCAGAATGGTCAGCTTGCCGTCGCGCTCGTAGAGGTAGTAATTCTGCGCCATATTGCTGGTGTAGCTGTCTAAGTTCACGACAATGGTATGCGCCGCGAAATAGCGCAGGGTCGCGTCAACGTCGATATATTTTTCCAAGTCAGTTCCGGCGTTCAGATTTTCAAGAGCCGTAATCACACGCTGTTTGTCTCTGTCTGAGGTTTTGCTGAATACCGCGTTATCAAAGATGGCGGAATAACTGCTTATTTCATCATCGGTGTATTGCAGTGAACCGCCGCCCCTGCCGCCAAATCCGCCGCCCATACCTCTGCCGGGGAAACTGTTGGCGACATCCTGCCAGTCGCCCTCAAAATCTTCACGCCGTCCCATTCCGATTTTCGCGCTGTACAGATGTCCGGCCGTTGTGCTGTAAACCCGGTCTAAAAACGCTTGGTCGTAACGCTCCAGCGTGATACCAAAGCCGTAAGCCTCGCCGTTGACCGTGATGTTGGCATAGTTCACAAGCGGCGTGTCCACCCCGATGAAATTCATAATATCATAGGCGAGATAATCCTTCATGTAAGTGGCGTCGCCCATCATGTTGTTTACGCAAAACGTGTCAAGCCCGTAATATGTCTGCCCTTTGACATACTTGTTCATTTTGAATTGCAGGCTGTATCTGCTCCCTCTCCCTTGCGTAAGACTGGAATTGCCCTTTGTCCGTATGCCGACAGCGCCGAATTGCTCTCCATTGAGTATCACATCGGCGACAATCCATTCTTTTGCCTGAGCGTTATTCAGCATGGCCTGCCACTCGTCCCCGTCCACCTGTATTTCAAGCGAGAGTATTTCTCCGTTGAACATTCGCTTTTGATACTCGGTGATTTTTGTGGTATCAAATTCGTTCGCGGCATAAACGATAAAACCGCAGCCTATCAACAAAAAGAACACCAGCGCAAAGGTGATTTTTGTGATATGTTTACTGGCTATCATTTTTATCCCTCCCTTTGCAGGGGCGACCTGCGGTCGCCCGCGGGCGCACGGAGTGCGCCCCTACATATAGTAATCGCCATTGTAGGAAACAAGCGTCGCGCCCGATATGCCGTCAATGGCCAACAACGCATTGACAAACTGTGAGGACGATTCTTTCAGCCGAACCTCAACGGTCAGCTCCACACCGTCTTTGGATACGCTTTTTGCCTTGATAACGTGTTTTTTTGTCTGCCCGCTCAGCAAATAGATTGCTTGCGCCTCCGCCTTTTCTCCGTTGCAGCTCACCACAACCACATAGGGCGTATCGTGCGTCTTGCGGCTCACAAAGACATACAGAATCGCTCCGATGACAAGAGCGCCTATGATGGCCAGCGGAATCAGCCCGACGCCCACGACAATGCCCGTCGTGATGGACCAGAATAAGTACACAAGGTCAAGCGGTTCTTTTACGACCGTTCTGAAACGGACAATCGACAACGCCCCGACCATTCCAAGCGCGGCAATCAGGTTGGTAGACACCGCGAAGATGATGAGCGAAGTGATTAAGCCCATCGCAATCAGCGAGATGCCGAAAGACGTTGAGTGCATGACGCCTTTGAATGTCTTAACATAGACAAAGTAGATGAACAGCCCAAGCGCGAACGATACGAACAGAGCCGCGAGGATGTCGGGAATGGAAATCGCCGATGCCTTGTCCAGAAAATTAAAGTTGAAGATGTCTTGCAGCATGATTAAATCCTCCTGTAATTTTTACGATTTTGCCTGTTTTAGGGTGTGTTCAACGGTAATGCTCCTGCCGCTTCTCGACACAACAACCGATAAAACATCCCCTGCCGTATGCGCGTCAAGAAGCTCGTTAATATTCGCTATGCTTCCTATGTCCTTGCCGTTGATGCTGATAATACGGTCTCCCGATGACAGCGCGCTTTCCGAATCCGCCTGCGATACATAAACGCCTGTCGTTTGCAGCCTGTACATCATGGCGGTCATAGGATTAAGCACATCAATCAGCGTTACGCCGAAGTCGATTCTGCCGGGGACATAACCGTGTTCAATTAACGCTTCAATGATAGACTTGGCAAGATTAACGGGTATTGCAAACCCAATCCCCTCAATGTCCGAGCCGCTTGACTTTGCGTTGACAACGCCAATCAGTTCACCGTAGCCGTTAAACAAGCCGCCGCCCGAATTGCCGGGGTTGACCGCCGCCGTGGTTTGCAGAAGCGTCATCATATGTCCGTCAATTTCGATGTTACGGCTCAACGCCGAGATAATCCCCTCCGATACCGTGCCGCCGAGCTTGCCGAGCGGATTTCCGATGGCGACCGCAAGCTCACCCGCAACAAGGCTATCCGAGTTCCCAAAGACTGCGGGCTGTAAATCCGAAGCGTTGATTTTCAAAACGGCGAGGTCGGTTTTACTGTCCCGCCCGATTAGCTCCGCTTCATAATCTGTGCCGTTATTAAGACGGACGGTGATTTTCCTCGAACCCTCGATTACATGGTTGTTGGTCACGACATAACCGTCCGGTGAAATAATAACGCCGCTGCCCGCGCCCTCCGTGACAAACTGCCCCATGCGCCCGCCGCTTGATACCGACTCGGTATAAATCTCAACAACGCTGCTTGCCGCAAGCGTGGCTATTTGAGGGATTGTAAGCTGTTCCGATGTTGAGGTGTCTCCGGCGCCGACTAAGAGCGAAATATCAAACGCCGGAGTGTTCAGCACATCGGATTGGCTCTGTTGGGGAGCGGCTTGGTCTGGTATTGCCGGGTTCCCGTACACCAACGATTGGAAGCTAAGGGGATTGTTTGCGAGGTATGTGCCGCCGTATCCGGCGACGCCGGACAGAATGACTGTGACGGCAATGAGAAGCGCAATGGTTGTCTTTTTCATAGCCGGTATTCTCCCTTCAATTATACGAGTCTTGCCGCAACGTATTTGGAAAACTCGGTTTGATTGCGCCAGCCGATTTGCATGATGTCGCGGATGATGTCCGGTAAAAACCCGTCATATTTGAGTTCCAATACGATCATTCTGGCTGCCGGGATGGGGGTCAGCTCCGGGTTCAAAAAGCCCGCAACGATATTCGATGTTCTGATATTGCTGTCGAATGTAACCCGCACATTGCCCGCGTGGAATTTGTAAGCCTCCCGGCGATATTCCACGATGTTTCGCGGACGCAGACTTTGGGTTTTCATTTTGGTATACAGCTCCATGAGAAGCGGTGCGTCCGGGCAACGTGACGTTGCATCCAATGAGGATTTCATCCAATCAAAGTTGCCTGCCAACAATGCCTCGCACTGTTCCGCCGTGACCGCCGCACTTTCCTTGTAGGTCAGTCGATTTGCTTTGCTCTTGCGCTCAAGCCGTATGAAGGTAGTGTCGCCATTGTAAACCCTCAGCCTGAATTTCTCCCGCCTGCTCAAACCGGACAGTTTTTCCACAACCGCCTTGTCCATGTAGTTGTCAAAATACAGGCTGCGGATTGTATAGCCGCCGCCCTCGACTGCGTGTTCGTCCGGCTTTGCCACGGCCCGTAACCGTGCGCGTAATTGCGCATAGTCCGAGGCGTTGATGTTAAATTTCAGCTCATGCCTGCCGTTCATGTGTTCACCTCCCCTGTGCTTTGCGGTATGTTTATTGTACAGGGTAAGTTTGAACATACTATGTAGGCTGTCTGAATTTTAACTGAACATTTCTCGGCAGACTTGTTTACGGCGGCGGACTCATTGCCCCGCCGCCGTAATATGTTTTATCGCTTGATGTCATATGTTCGCGCAGGCTGTCTCCGCTCCGTCGATTCGCTATGTAGGATTTCCCTAACGCTCCGCTTGATTTTCTCAACCTTTGCTGTGTCCTCTTTGAGTGCTGTGTACTCTTGATACAGCACATCGCGCTCGGCATTTTTCGTACTAAGCTCCCGTTTCCAAGCGTCGAGGTCTAACTTGTGTCCATTGAGGTGGTCGTTGAGATATTTCCGCGCCGCCGTGAACAGGATTTGCTCAGATTCCGACAAACGCTTTTTGCCGTTATACTTGCGGTAAATCTCACCTTGCTTGAGATGCTCTTTCAATGTCCCGATACGCCGCTCTATGGGTTTCATATCATTCCTCAGCTTTTGGCTGCGGCTGTACATTGACCTGACCTTGCGCTCCAATCCATCCATATCCGCAATCTCATTCTCTTGCAGAAATATCAGCATTTGCGAAG
>Ga0099364_10012612_pt1 | contig 11377 bp, 9 predicted proteins | sample TergutTh196P3_FD_73070 | JGI IMG/M metagenome (GOLD analysis project Ga0099364, IMG submission 73070) | Microcerotermes parvus P3 segment gut microbial communities from Pointe-Noire, Republic of the Congo - Th196 P3 | ecosystem: Host-associated > Arthropoda: Insects > Digestive system > Gut ...
AAAACTTGGTTTTGTTTTTTTTTTTTTTTTTTTTTTTGTTGTGTTGTTTGGTCGCGCGGGCGGGGGGGGGGGGGGGGGGGGTAATACAAGATAATTTGACATTGAATTCTCCTTTTTTTCGTATGCTGTTTTTAATGAATTTGCTTAATAAGCAAATGTCCCGCCCGGAATATTTTAACCGACAGACGGATTCCTTAACCTACAGGTAGGACTCCAGCCAAACATTCCTATGCAATTGTATCACTTTATTATGATTTTGACAAGTATTTCACGAAAAATTTAATCAGTATTATACGGAAATCAATTCTTAGAAGAAAAGGCTCACACGAAGGCGCGAAGACACAAAGGTTGGGGAGAGATATGACAAAACCGCGCATTCTTCTTGACTTAAAGGGAGAAAATAGGTATTACGAAGAGTTCCCTAATCAGTGCTTCGTGCCTTGGCCCTTTGTGTGAGGCATATTCCTATTTATTTTTGAAAATTAATTTCCGTAAAATCTCCCTTCATACTAAAGTGAATAAGCTATATACTGAATAAATGAGTTTGAATGAAACGCCTTCGGCGGACAGGGTGCATATTGCCTTTTTTGGCCGCACAAATACGGGGAAATCGAGCCTTGTTAACGCCGTTACAGGGCAGAACCTTGCCCTTGTAAGCGAGGTTAAAGGGACAACCACAGACCCCGTATTTAAGGCGATGGAACTGCTTCCGTTAGGTCCTGTTGTGATAATCGACACGCCGGGGTTTGACGATAAAAGCCTCCTTGGCGAAAAAAGAATGGAAAGGGCAAAGAGGGTTTTAAACAAGACCGATGCAGCCGTACTTGTGATTACTGCAGAAAAGTTACCCGAAGGGTTTCCTAGGGGTTTAAGTGTAGATGATGCAGAAAATTTTTTATCCAAAACCGAAAAAGAACTGATAGAAATTTTTAAAGAAAAAAAAATCCCATACATAATTGTTTTAAATAAATGCGACTTACATTCCGGCTGCGAAATTGAAAATATTCCATTGCTGCCTGTAAGCGCAAAAACCGGTTTTAACATAAATTTGCTTAAAGAAAAAATTGCCTCCCTTGCAGCAACGGAAGAGCCGAAACAAAAACTTGCAGCAGACCTTATCCGCCCGCTGGATTTTGTCGTCCTTGTAATTCCAATCGACAAAGCCGCGCCCAAGGGGCGGCTCATTCTCCCGCAGCAGCAGATGATTCGCGAAATCCTCGACGCAGGCGGCGTTGCAATTTCCGTTAAGGACAGCGAGCTTGAGGATGCCTTGAAAAAACTCGGGCAAAAACCTGCGCTTGTTATCACGGACAGTCAGGTGTTTGCGCAGGTTTCTGCAATTGTGCCTCCGGATGTTCCGCTCACTTCTTTTTCCATTTTGTTCGCCCGTTACAAGGGTTTTTTAAAAACCGCCGTACGGGGTGCGTCTTCTCTTGACAGCATCAAGGACGGCGATAAAATCCTCATCTGCGAAGGCTGCACCCACCACCGCCAGTGCGATGACATCGGTACTGTGAAGATTCCTGCGCTTGTAAGGAAACACACTTCCAAAGAACCGGAATTTATTTTCTGCAGCGGAGGCGACTTTCCGCAGAATCTTTCGCCTTACAGCTTGATCATACATTGCGGGGCTTGTATGCTTAACGAACGCGAAATGCATTACAGGCGGGAATTGGCGGAAAACCAGAATATCCCCTTTACAAATTACGGGATAACGATTGCACATATTCAGGGAATTCTGGAACGCAGTATCGCGATGTTTGATTTGTGATTTTTAAAGGAAATTATTGTGAGTGAAAATTTTATTAATCAAAAGTATATAGAAGATTTACTGGAAGATGCGAAATTTGCGGATAACGCAAGCATCGATCATTCGCTGGATAAAGCGCAGCGCGGGGAATCATTGACTCACAGCGAAATTGCAGCGCTTTTGACAACCGAAAATAGTGAACACATAAAAAGAATCTACAAAATCGCAGGCGATATAAAGAAAAAAATCTACGGCAACAGGATTGTGATGTTCGCTCCGTTATACGTCAGCGATTATTGCGTTAACAGGTGTACATATTGCAGCTTTAACCACAACCACAATTTTACGCGGCGGAAACTCACGATGGATGAAGTTCGCGAAGAAGTAAAAATCCTTGAGATGATGGGGCACAAGCGGCTTGCAATTGAAGCGGGCGAACATGACGGGCATGCTCCCATTGATTATATCCTTGAATGTATCAAAACAATCTACGACATGAAATTTGAAAATGGCGAAATCCGCAGGGTGAATGTAAACATTGCGGCAACCACGACAGAAAATTACCGCAAATTAAAAAATGCAAAGATTGGCACATATATCCTTTTTCAGGAAACATACCATGAGCCGACTTACAACGCGGTTCATATCGCAGGACCCAAAAAAGATTATCTATGGCACCTTAACGCATTTGACCGAGCGCAGGATGCAGGCATTGACGATGTCGGCGGCGGCGTACTTTTTGGCCTTGCAAATCCGTACTTTGACGTACTTGGGCTTCTGCTTCACAACGATCATCTTGAAAAAAAATACAACACCGGTTTTCATACAATTTCCGTTCCGCGCCTGTGTCAGGCGCAGGGAATGGACATTAAAGATTTTCCAAATATAGTGGATGACGAAACTTTTGCCAAAATTGTTGCAATAATCCGCATTGCAGTTCCTTTTACGGGAATGATTCTTTCCACAAGAGAAAATCACGTTATGCGCAAAAAACTTTTACAGTTGGGAATTTCTCAAATCAGTGCAGGGTCAAGCACGGAGGTCGGCGGGTACATCAGGCGAAGCCTTAACGAAAAAACAACTCCGCAGTTTTTTGTAAATGACGAGCGAAATGCAACTTCCATCATTTGCGAATTGATGGACGACGGCTTTATTCCAAGTTTCTGCACAGCTTGTTACAGAGGCGGAAGAACAGGCGACCGTTTCATGGCGCTTGCCAAATCCGGCCAGATTGGAAATGTCTGTCTTCCAAACGCATTAATGACTTTGTGTGAATACTCCATGGATTACGGCGATGACGATTTCAAAGAAAAAGCGCTCAACCTGATTGAAAAAGAAATTCCCACAATAGCAGATGAATCAATCCGAAAAAAAACCATCGAAAATATAGAAAAAATCCGCACCGGAAACGGCAGAGATTTTTTTGTGTAGAATAAAATACTTCCAAAAAATCCAAATAAGCAGTATACTAACGGTATGGGGGATAAACTATGAAAACAGTACAAACAATAAGTCCCGTAAGTTTTGAAGCTGTATGGGCTTTAATTCAAGAAGTTGGCGAAAAACAAAAAGAAACTGCCCGACAAATGGAAGAAACCGATCGGAAGATGCAGGAAACTGATCGACAGATGAAGGAAACCGATCGGAAAATGCAGGAAACTGATCGGATTGTTAAAGAAGTTTCTGCCAGTCAAAAAGAAACTGCTCAACAGATGAAGGAAACTGATCGGAAAATGCAGGAAACCGGCCGGAGGATTGATGAATATAACAGGCGGTTTGGAGAGTTTACCAATCGTTTTGGCGAAGTTGTTGAGTATATGATCGCTCCCAATCTTAGGGATAAGTTTAAAGAGTTGGATCTGGATTTTCCCAAAGCAAATTCGGGAACCCGTGTTGATGATCAAAAAAACAACATTCACTTTGAAATTGATGTTATGCTTGAAAACGGCGATAAGGCTATGCTTGTTGAAGTAAAAACCAAACTTACAACTGAACATGTAAAAGATCATATTAAGCGTCTTGAAAAAATGCGCACGTATGCCAATTTACACGAAGATAAGCGTATTTTTCTTGGCGCGGTTGCAGGTGTTGTTATGACATCTAATGTAAAAACCTACGCCTTAAAACAGGGGCTTTTTGTGGTAGAGCCTTCGGGAGAAACTTTTTTTATTACCAAACCGGACGGCGATCCTAAAGAATGGTGATTTGTCAAAAACAGTACATGGAACCAATCACAACCGGGTGGAATCTGGGAGACACTTTCGACGCCCATGAAGACGGCGTATCACTTGAAACATTGTGGGGCAATCCTCCGGCAAATCAAACACTGTTCAATGGGGTAAGGGAAGCGGGTTTTGACCTTGTCCGTATTCCCATAACATGGATGGGGCATTTTGGTACTGAGCCGGAGTACCTTATCGAAAAAAAGTTCCTTCAGCGCATCGGCGAAGTTACCGGTTTTGCGCATAACGCCGGTCTTAAGGCAATCATCAACATGCACCACGACGGCATGACGGAAAACCCGGATGATGAACAGGGCTGGCTTTCGGTAACCAAGGCTTGCAGGAGCGTTCAGGATTACGACAAGATAACTTTCAAATTTGCGCAGTTGTGGAAACAGATAGCCGCGCATTTTAAAGATTACGGCGATTGGCTTATGTTTGAGCCGATGAATGAAATACACGACGGCCGCTGGGGTTACAACGGAAGCGAAGAGCTTGAAATTGACGAAACGTTGAAACCGCAAATTGAAATCGTGAATAAGTGGAATCAGGTTTTTACCGACACTGTGCGGGAAACCGGATCGAATAACGCAAGTCGATACCTTGTACTCCCGGGCTATTGTACTGTGCCTCAGCATACAACCGCCCCTTATTTTAAGCTGCCAAATGACACCGCTGCGGGCAAACTGGCGGTTACCTTCCATTACTACGACCCTTATGAATTCGGAATTCTTGGAACACAGAGCGAATGGGGTTCGGCAGAAGACAGGCAGGAAGTCGATGAAATTTTTTCATCCTTCAAAACACGGTTTATTGATAATTCCATTCCGGTGATTATCGGCGAATCGGGGGCTGTTCTGCAGACGTACAAGGATCCTGTTAAACGGGAAAAGGCGAGGCAAAGCAGGCTTGATTATATCAATTACATTTACGGAAGGGCAAGAGAATATGGGCTTGTTCCGGTTTATTGGGATAACGGAGCCTTTTCCGGCAAAGGCGACAAGTTTGGTTTGATTAACCGCAAAACCGGAAAACCCGCCAACAAAGAAAGCGAAGCTGTCATTAAGGCGATGTTCACAATATAGAATTTAAAAGCATATTTTTGTATAATGGTATATATTTCCACCTTGGAGTTATTATGAATAAGCGAAAAATCACGTTACTTGAATTACTGGCGTTTGCGGTGGTTTTTACTGTTGTTTTTACATCCTGCGCCGGAAAGGAAAGAAGCGAAAGTTCAAACCTGGAATTACGCTATGGTTTCACTACAGAACCCAAAACGCTCGACCCACTGAGCATGGATAATACGGCGGACGGAAGAAGCATTCTTTTTAATGTTTTTGAAGGACTTGTAAAGCCCGACACCGACGGGACATTTTTGCCGTGTATTGCCGAGTCATGGGCAATTGAACAGGGCGGGCTTGTTTATATTTTCACGTTAAGAGAAGGAGTGCGCTTTCACGATGGAAATGTTGTAAATGCACAGGATGTTAAATTCAGCCTTGATACTGTAATCGCATCCGGAACTGCGCCTTTTACTCAGATACAGGAAGTTATAATCCAAAACAGCAGCGAGATAAAAATAGTTTTAGAAACGCCTGACCCTAATTATCTTCCATATATGACGGTTGGAATTGTGAAGGCGGATAATCCCGACCGCGAAAGAAATGTTATAGGTACAGGTCCTTTCTATATCGAAAGTTATACGCCGCAAAGAGATCTTGTTTTAAGAAAATTTGAAGATTACTGGCAGCCGGATTTGCCCGGGCTTGATACGGTTACCATAGTATTTTTTGCAAATTATGAAACACTGATGATTGCAATACGTGCAGGTACTATTGACGGAGCAAATCTGACAGGCTCATTGACAGCGCAGCTTGATCAAAATAATTTTGACATCTTTGACAGTTATTCGGCGGCAGTGCAATTACTTGCGCTTAACAATGCAGCCCCTCATTTAAATAATATCCTGGTACGAAAGGCTTTAAACTACGGGATAGATGTTCAGGGAATAATAGACGCGGCGTTTTTTGGATCGGGGACTCCATCGGGAAGCCCTGTAATTCCGGGATTATCCGCGTACTATGAACCGTATCTTGATTACCCTTACGACCCCGGTAATGCGCGTGCGCTGCTTGCCGAAGCCGGATATAACGAAAACAACAGGTTTTCGCTTGAAATTGCAGTTCCTTCAAATTATATAATGCATGTTGATACTGCGCAGGTTATTGCAGACCAGCTTGAAAGGATTGGAGTTAATACAACCATAAGGCTTGTTGACTGGACAACATGGCTTGATGACGTATATCGTGCCAGAAATTATCAGGCGACAATAATTTCGCTTGACAGTTCATTTATATCTGCAGGGAGTTTTCTAAGCAGGTATCATTCAGGCAGCGGCTCAAATTTTATTAATTATTCAAGCAGTGATTTTGACACTGTTTATGATTCTTTGCTTACAGAAACTGCTGAAGGAGCGCGTAACAATCTGTACAGAGAAGCCCAAAGAATTATTACATCAGATGCAGCAAGCGTGTTTATACAGGATATCTTCTTTTACAAAGTTTTTATAAAAGGCGCATACGAGGGGATCAGGAATTATCCGTTGTACTTAACGGATTTTTCTTCCATACGCAGGATAAAATAATTGAATTACTTAATTAAAAGAATATCCGCCGCTTTAATTACAGTATTTCTTGTTTCTGTGCTTTGCTTTTTTGCATTCAGCGTGATAAGGGGAGACCCCGCAAGTTACCTTGCTGGAACCGATGCGACTTATGAGCAGTTAAATGAATTACGCGAATCAATGGGGCTTAACAGAAATATTTTTATTCGCTACTTTGACTGGTTATCCGCCTTCTTAAAAGGAAATCCGGGAAATTCAATAAGTTTTCGCGGGGAAGCAATTTCTGTATTGATTGCGCAGCGTCTTCCCGTAACAATAACACTTGCCGTCCTTTCACTGTTACTGTGTTTATTGATTGCATTGCCTGTCTCGCTTTTTACAGTTAGGCGCGAAGGGGGCATTGTTGACAATATAGTAAATTTTTTTACTGCGGCAGGATTAAGCACACCCGGATTTTTTTTAGGATTACTTTTTATTTTTATTTTTGGTTTTGTATTTAGGATTTTTGTTCCGGGAATGTATATAAGTTACAGTGAAAATTTTACCCTTTTTATAAAAAGCCTTTTTTTCCCTTCACTTGCAATAGCGATCCCGAATGCGGCGATTTTAATTAAATTTTTAAGAGGATCAATTTTTGCAGAACTAAAAAAATATTATATAAGAACGGCAAAAAGCAAAGGAGCCGGACGTTTCCATGTACTGCTCCGCCATGTTCTAAAAAATTCTTTGCTGCCTGCAGTTACGGTTTTTGGCATGATAATTGCAGAAGTTTTTTCGGGAAGCATTGTCATTGAACAGGTTTTTACAATTCCGGGAATTGGAATGTTGCTTATAACGGCAATAACATCAAGGGATTATCCTCTTATTCAGGCTTTGATGGTTTATATTGCGTTTCTTGTTGTTGCAGCAGCTTCCTTTGCAGATATTCTTAACATGGTAATAGATCCAAAAATCAGAACATCGGGGAGAATCAGATGAAAAAAACTCCTTCGTTTATTTTTGGCATTGTTATTTGCATAATCATTGTTTCTATGTCCCTGTTAAGTTTGTTTTGGACGCCTCATGATTACAACAGCATGAATGTAGACATTCGTTTTCAATCTCCCGGCGCAAGGCATCTTCTTGGAACCGACAACTTCGGAAGGGATATTTTTTCGCGCATTATGGCGGGGGGAAGGAATTCGCTTTTTCTTGCAATTTGCACTGTAACGGGAGCTGCTGTAATCGGCTGCATTCTCGGTCTTACGGCAGGTTATCTTGGAGGAATTACATCAGGCGTTATAATGAGGATTATTGATACATTAAGTTCATTTCCGGGGATTGTACTTGCTCTTTTTCTTGTTGCAATAATTGGTAACAGCCAATTAAGTATTTTAACTGCCCTTTTAATACTTTTTATTCCAAGTTACACACGCATTATACGCACTGGAACGCTTCAGTATAAAACGGCGGAATTTATACAGGCGGAAAAAATAATGGGCGCAGGTTTTTTTCGCATAACGTTTATACATATTCTGCCTAATTTAGCTCCGCAGCTTCTTTCCGCTTCTGTAATCGGGCTATCAAATGCAATCCTTGCAGAGTCAACAATGAGTTACCTTGGACTTGGCATCCAGCCGCCTGAACCTTCGTGGGGGCGGATGCTTTTTGAAGCGCAGGTTTGGTTTTTTACAACCCCATGGTATGCCATTGCGCCGGGAATTTTCATCATGCTGACTGTCGTCGCCTTTCACCTTTTAGGCGAAAATATCCGAAGGTTAGGAGGATAATATGCCGCAATTACTTGATGTCAAGAATTTAACTGTAGGAATAAAAAAAGAAGAAAAAATCTTTAATGCAATTGAAAATATAAATTTTTCGATTGATGAAGGAGAAATAATCGGGCTTGCTGGGGAATCGGGGTGCGGAAAGACAATGACAGCTCTTTCAATTTTGAATCTTTTGCCGCCGGGTATAAAAATCACAGAAGGAGAAATTACATTCAACGGGCAAACCCTGACATCTATGGACGAAAAACAAATGCGTAGCATAAGGGGCGGAGAAATTTCCATGATTTTTCAGGACATCAAACAATCTCTTAACCCATTGATGAAATCGGGAGAGCAAATCATTGAAGTACTGGAACTTAAGGATAAATATGAACAAATCAAAAGCGGTTTAAAAGTTAACAAAAAAAGTGTTAAAAAGCAAAATAAATCAAAAGTTCTGGAGATGCTCACTCTCCTTGGGTTTGAAGATCCGCAAAAAATTTATAACGCATATCCACATCAGCTTTCGGGCGGAATGTGCCAGAGGATTCTTACAGCCATCGCCGCGATAAGTGATCCGCGGCTTTTGCTTGCCGACGAGCCGTCAAGTTCGCTTGATGAAGAAAGCGAGGAACGTATTCTTTCACTTCTTATGGACATGAACCGGACAAAAAAAACATCCATATTGATCATTTCACATGATCTTTCGATAATACAAAAATATTGCAGCCGTTATATGATAATGTACGCGGGAAGAATCATCGAAGAAGGCTCTGCCGGATCGCTCTACTCTCCCCTTCACCCGTACACAAAAGCTTTGATTAACGCAATCCCAAATAAGGAAAAGCATGGTCAACCACTTGAGAATATTCCCGGGAAAGTCCCTTCCATTGAAGATCGAATAACGGGCTGCCCATTTGCGCCGCGCTGCAGTAAAGTTCAAAACATCTGCACGGAAAAATTCCCTTCTGCAAAAATAACCGAAACCGGAAAAGTGCATTGCAATTTCCCATTCAAAGGAGATTCTGTTGGCTGAAACCTTGCTTTCCATTCGTAATGTCTCAAATGAATATTTAAACCACAGACCGGGTTTGATTGGAATGGAAAGACGAAAACCTGTGTTAAAAAATATCAATCTGGAATTAAAGCATGGCGAGGTATTAGGGCTCACAGGAAAATCCGGCTGCGGCAAAACAACTCTTGCCCGCTGTATTTTAGGGCTTATTGATTATCAGGGGGAAATTCTATTGAACGGCCAGCCTGTGCGCCAAAGAACCGGGCAAATTCAGATGATTTTTCAGGAACCCGGCGCATCATTAAACCCAACAAAAAAAATCGGCTGGCTTCTAGAGGAGCCTCTTGTCATCAATAAATTCCGCAGTAACAATTCTGTACCCAAAACAAAAAAAGAACGCGGCAAAATAATTGACGAGATGCTCATACGAACAGGTCTTAACCCGTCATATAAATCCCGCAGTGTCCATGAACTTTCAGGCGGCCAGAAACAGCGAATCTGCATTGCCCGCGCACTCATTTTAAACCCTCGCCTCCTAATCGCCGACGAAGCGATCAGCTCACTTGATGTATCATCTGGCGCACAGATATTGAATTTGTTTAACGAACTGCACGAAAACCTTAAGCTAGATATACTTTTTATTTCGCATAACAAAAATGCCGTAGAGTATTTTTGCGACCGCATTGTGGAGATGTGGGATGGGAAGGTTGTAGAATGACGGAAGCGTATTATGGGACTGGCTTAAATTTCTTAAGTCAACGAACAAAGAGGAGTTAGAGATGGCAGCAGTAATTAAAAGGTGCGGAATACTCCGTACCTTTTAATTTGCAATTCTTAACTGCGCTTAAACTCTGATTCCGTTTTCTTCCGCAACTTCTTTGCGCGGTTTTATCGGCATCGCAACCGCCGCCGGCATCGTAATGGTAAAGTCGCTGAACTTCTTCACCGGACTTACGCTGCCGATAATACCCGTTGACGGGGCGATGTTCAGATTATACATTAATTGTATCATATCCAATGTCCAGCCATCGAAACGTGCGTAACATTCAATTTGTTGAAGAATATCATCGCGATATGGTCCGAAATCTTCTTCGGATAGGACATTCCGTATTAGGATCCTAAGTACTTGCGCCTTTTCCTCAACAGTGTTTGCACCAGCAAAGACAGCTTGACCCATAGCACTTTCAATTGCATTACAAATACTAGTAAATTCTGAAACAAAACCTGTCTCTTGAGCGCCACTAGCATAGTGTTTACGTTGAGTCAATGCCATTGCTTGTTGCAACGCGGATATTTTCCCGCCCAGTAACATCGAGTCCCCTCCTCCTGCGGCGTAGATGTTTTTGACCTCGTTAATAATGTTATCAATTTGGTCTGAAACCGTGGTTTTTGCGCCAGGAATAGTGCCGGAGGTAGAAGCCCAAGCGGCCTTTATGTTGGCTTGTGCATTTTGAACCAATGTTGCAAAGTCGGCTTGTGCCTGGGTTTGCGTTTCCCATTCGCCAAATCTGTCGCTTATTTGACCACTTTGACGGTGTAATCCCTGAATGCCCAATCTAACATTGTTTTGGGCTTGGGCAGTAGACCAACCAATGTCAACCGATCCGAAGTATATAGGCTCCAACGGCTGTATGGTTTTCACATACGTGTCGCTGAGTTCCGCCGACGTTGCGGGGTTGTAAACGTGTGTGTCGGTTTCGTATCCGTTTGCCGTAACCTTTGCGGTGAATGGACCTGCGGTTGGCAGTTGGTATTCATAACGCCCGTTTTTGTATTCAAACGATGCAACTACATCATTGACCAACAAGGTATAAGGACCTGCGGCACCGGGGTTGTTTGCATTTGGAATCGAATTCCAAAATATAATTCCGGTATCTTTGTCAAAATTTAGGACAGGTTGTGCAAGATTAACCGGAGTTTTTACGATTGTGTAGTTGTCTGTTTTGGTTGCTTGCGCTGAATTCTCGTAAATGTGTGTTTCTGTCTCGTGTCCTTTTGCCGTAACTTTTGCGGTAA